>ENA-OFDP01000409-OFDP01000409.1-metagenomes-genome-assembly--contig:-NODE-409-length-19575-cov-7.253945_pt1 | contig 19575 bp, 14 predicted proteins | sample MGYA00153389_OFDP01 | MGnify analysis MGYA00153389 | reverse complement strand
AAGGGGGATTTAGGGGGATCGAGATATGTGCAACTTCACATTAAATTGGTATAAAGCCTCAAAATTCAATATTTTTCCTATAATCAAAAGGATACGTCGGTTATGAGCGATCGAAGCAATGTTAGACCCGTAGAGATTCTGTTGATTGAGGATTCTCCCAGCGATGCTGATTTGGCAATAGAAGCCCTAAGTCAAGGTAAAATATTGAATAACTTGCATTTTGTGGAGGATGGAGTTGAAGCAATCAAGTTTTTGCGCAAAAAATCACCCTATCTCAGCGTACCCCGTCCCGATTTAATTTTGCTCGATTTGAATTTGCCAAAAAAAAGCGGTGTTGAAGTCTTAGAAGAAATTAAAACAGATATTAATTTAAAATTAATTCCTGTAGTGATTCTCAGCACTTCAGCAGCGCCCGAGGATATTATCAAGTCCTACTCGCTCCATGCCAACTGTTACATAACCAAGCCGGTAGACTTCGTACAATTTACTAAAGTAGTCAGGTTAATTGAGGAATTTTGGCTCTCCGTCGTCCAACTTCCTGTAATTTATTAATTGATTCAGGATTTGTGGCTGGCGATAGTGACAATTTTCAAATAATAACTTTCAAGTTAAAAGTGGTAAGGGAAGGCAAAAAAGTTTAACCTGAGATTGGTAGAGTGAAAATTTTAGAGTCAAAAACGTCTAAGCTATGTGGATTAAGATTCTGTTAGTAGAAGACAATCCGGCTGATGCTGATTTGCTTGCAGAACTGTTAGAGGTATCTGTCGGAGTCCAGTGGGAACTTGTGTCGGTTGATTACCTGCATCAGGCGATCGCACATCTGAGCAAACATCCCTGTGATGTAGTTTTGCTTGACCTTTCTTTACCTGACAGCCACGGTTTGGAAACGCTAACTCGCCTCCTTGAAGTGGCCCCGGATACAGCAATGGTGGTAATGACCGGCTTGGACGATGAGGCGATCGCCCTTGAATCAGTTCGCTTGGGAGCCCAAGATTACATTGTTAAAGGTCAAATTACTACTCAATTATTAGTGCGGACGATCCGTTACGCGATCGAACGTTCCCAAACATTTCAAATGCTGCGCGAAAGCGAGCGGCGTTTTCGGGCGATTTTTGACTCTTCGTTTCAGCTAACCAAGCTACTGACTCCCGAAGGAATCGTGCTGGAAGTGAATGAGACAGCCCTTCAGTTTACAGGAATGCGATCGGAAGATGTTGTGGGTAGCCCGATTTGGAAACAGCCGATTTGGGAACAGTCACCAAAGGCTAAAGAACAATTAAAAGCAGGGATTGTCAAAGCTGGTATGGGCGAGTTTTTTCGCAGCGAAATCGACTTCCTAGGCAAAAATGACCAAACTATAACAGTTGATTTCTCACTAAAACCTGTTAAGAATGAGACTGGACAAGTTTTGTTACTGATTGCTGAAGCCCGCGACATTACCGATCGCAAACGAGCCGAAGCCGAAATTCTCAAAGCCCTCGCACGAGAAAAGGAACTTTCAGAACTCCGAGCTAAATTTGTCACAATGGTTTCCCACGAGTTCCGTACCCCCTTGACAACCATCCAATTTTCGGCAGGATTGCTGCAAGATTACAGTTCTGAGTGGTCAGAAGATAAAAAATCTACTCATTTTGTGCGGATTCAATTAGCAATTAAGCGCATGACAGAGTTATTAGAAGATATCCTCGTAATTGGCAAAATAGAAGCAAATACATTACCTTTTCAACCAGTTTCCTTAAACCTCGAAAAATTTTGCCGTCAACTCGTTGAAGAGCAGCAGCTCAACGACAGTAACCAACACCCGATCGCCTTTAAAAATGAAGGAAGCAACTGCAACGCTCAAATGGATGAAAAACTACTACGGCAAATATTGGGAAACGTTCTCTCAAATGCCATCAAATATTCTCCCATCGGCAGTGCAGTTTCCTTGTACCTCAAATGTCAAAATCAAGAAGCTATTTTCCAAGTTGAAGACCGGGGGATAGGCATTCCCCAAGCCGATCTAGAGCGGATCTTAGAAACTTTTTACCGCGCGACAAATGTCGGAACTATTTCGGGAACAGGCCTCGGTTTAGCAATTGTAAAAAGAGCTGTGGAGCTCCACGGTGGCAAACTCGCGATCGACAGTCAAGAAGGAAGTGGCACAATTTTTACGATTACGTTACCTTTGATTAGCCCTAGCCAATAACAACTAAATTATCAACTCTAAAGATTCGTAACTCAACCCTCAATCAAGTGTATAAAGGAATAAATTCGTCAAGTGTGTCAAGGCAGGATTTTTCCAATAAACTACTAACTAAAAGGAGCTGTTTCCGTGACCAAGATTTTAGTAATTGAAGATGAAGAATCGATTAGAGAAAACATTTTAGAGTTGCTGAAAGCCGAGAATTTCCAAGGAATTGGAGCGACTAACGGCAAAATTGGCATCAAAATGGCGATCGACCAAATCCCGGATTTAATTTTGTGCGACATGATGATGCCGGAAGTGGACGGTCACGGCGTCCTCACAGCTTTGCGCTCCGAACCCCTAACTGCCACAATTCCGTTTATTTTCCTCACAGCCAAAGCCGATAAAAGTGACGTTCGCACGGGCATGGAACTGGGAGCCGACGATTACATTACTAAGCCTTGTACGCCGCAAGAACTGCTAAAAGCAATTGCTATTCGACTTGAAAAGCACAAAACAATTAGCAGACAGTCTCAAAAAACCCTAGACGAATTGCGCACCAATATTAGTATGTCGCTCCCTCATGAATTGCGGACTCCTTTGAATGCCATTCTGGGTTTTTCGGAACTAATTATGTCAGAATATCAGGTCTTCGATGAATCAGACATCTTAGACATGATCGGTCAAATTAATACTTCTGGTCATCGCTTGTATCGGCTGATTCAGAATTTTTTGCTGTATGCAGAACTGGAGATGGCAGCCACAAATCCCGAACTGCTAAAAGAAATGCGCAACAGCGAATTTAGCTGCGTCCAATCTTTGCTAACTCAAAAAGCGCAGCAGCAAGCAAAACAGGTGAATAGAACAGATGATTTACAACTAAACTTGCACGATTCATCAGTGGCTATGGATTCCATCAAACTCATAAAAATTGTTGAGGAACTTCTGGACAATGCCTTCAAATTTTCATTAGAAGGAACCCCGGTTTTATTAAGCACTTTGGTGGAAAATCAGACTTTTGTGATCTCTGTAAAAGACCAAGGCCGTGGCATGACTGCCGATCAAATTGCACAGCTAGAAGCTTACAGACAGTTCGATCGCAAAATCTACCAACAAGCAGGTTTGGGATTGGGCTTGGCAATTGTTCAACGCCTTGCAGAATTGCACGGAGGAAAATTTAAAATAGAAAGTTTGCCCCAACAAGAAACAATTGTTTGCGTTTCCCTACCTGTCTAAACAATAATTATTTAGGAGCGATCGCCAGTTTCAGACACCGCTGTATATAAATTTGAGCTACCTTATCCCTAGGGTTGATTTGCAGGCACGCCGAAAACAATCTTGTAGCTTCGACAAACCTGTCACTATTGTAAAATACCAAACCTTGCTCAAAAATTGTCTTTGTCTCTAACTTTTTCTGCCGCATCTCCGGCGGATCTGCCGCAAATACTTCATAAATCGTTACCATTCGCGATTTGCCTTTAACTGTGACGCGATCGATCAACCTAAAATCATAAACATCGTTCAACTGTATAAAAGTATTGTGAGTAATTAACATCGAAACTCCATACTCTTTCGTCAGATTTTCCACGCGGGACGCTAAATTAACCGCATCGCTGATCACCGTGCTGTCCATCCGACTTTGACCGCCAACCGTGCCTAACATCAAAGAACCCGTATTGATTCCAATGCCAATTTGCAGCGGCGGGCGATCGGGTCTAGTCCGACTCATATTATACTCGTTAAGCTGTTCTAGCATCGCAATTCCAGCTTTCACAGCATCGTCCGCACTGCCATTAAACAGCGCCATAATCGCATCGCCAATATATTTATCAATAAACCCAAAATTTTCAGTAATTGCTGGCTCCATCCGCGATAAATAAGCATTAATAAATTGAAAATTTTCTGCCGGATTCATAGTTTCAGAAAGAGCCGTGAAATCGCGAATATCTGAAAATAGCACCGACATTTCTTTCTGTACCTGATCGCCTAATTTTACGTCTAAAATACTTTCATATCCCAGAAAGTGGAGAAATTGGTGCGGCACAAACCGCCCGTAAGCATCTGTTAATTTTTCTTCGGCTGCTAAAGCTTTTTTCAACTCGTCTGTGAATTGGCGGCGCTCGGTTTCTACCTCTTGACGCTCTGTGATGTCTTGAAAAACGGCGATCGCATAAACTATGTTTTTCCGTTCGTCGTAGATTGGAGTCGCCCAAACCTCGATCGGTACAATCCTATCCGGGCGATGAATTTCCGCATCGTCAACGTGCACCACTTCTCCCCGCAGCGCCCGCACAATCGGTTGAAGCTCTCTTGGATACAGCTCATTGCTTCCAGCGCAATAAGTTTGATAAACCTCCGGCAAATTGCTAGCAACAACATCAGAAACCAAGCCTTTGCCAAGTATTTTCTGTGCCCAAGAATTCATGTAGCAAGGTTTCCCGACAGCATCAACCACAAATATACCCACCGGCACCGCTTCCAGCAATTGACTCAGCCGATTTTCGCTCTCAGACAGCGCTTCATTTAACTTTTCTTCAGCAATCAAAGCTGTTTCCAAATCATTCGTAAACCTGAGCCGTTCCACATCTACCAGTCTTCGCAAAGTAATATCCTCAGCAAAACCCTGATAATAAAGCACTTCATCACTAGCATCAAAAACAGTACGCGCGTCCTCAGAAATCCAGATAATACTGCCATCTCGGCGGTAAACTTCCGACTCAAACTCCGACACAGTACCGTACTGTTCCATCAGCGCGAAAAACTCTTGACGGCGGTGCGGTAGCACGTATAATTGCCACTCAATATCATTAACACTTGCTATCAATTCTTCAGGAGAATCATAGCCGTAGATTTGAGCTAGAGCAGGATTAGCGCTGATCAAATTTCCGTCAGGTGAAGTCTGAAAAATACCTTCAAGAGCATTTTCAAATATCCGGCGATACTTCTCTTCAGCTTGGACAAGCGCTGCTTCAGCTTGCTTGCGTTCCGTAATATCAGTAAAAGCAATAATTCCGTAGGAGATATCCCCAAGAGAATCATAAATAGGAGTTGCCCAACTCTCCACCGGAATAATCTTATTGCCAGTCCGAATTTCTACACTTTCAGTCCGTACATTTTCCCCTCGGAGCGCCCGCATAATTGGCAATTCTTCCACAGGGCATCTCTCATTAGTTCCGGCTTTATAAAATTGATAAATTGCTGCTTTCTGCTCCGAATTAATATGTGGCACTGTTCCTTTACCAAATACCTCCCGCGCCTTCTGATTCGCGTAAAAAGATTGACCGTTCGCATCAAGTACGCACACGCCTAACGGCATAGCTTCCAGATATTGCGTCAACCGACTTTCGTTTTCATGAAGTTTGGCAATCAGCATCGCCTGCTTGCGGCTTAATTTTGCTAACTCCTGATTCATCTCCTGAAGTTCTATTTGTTTTTCCGCTAATTGTTTGTCTTGAAAATATCTGTATATTGCCTCAGTCACAGTTAATTTTAAATCATCCGATTGCCAAGGTTTAGGTATATATCGGTACAATTTAGCATAGTTAATGGCATTGGCTACCGCATCCAAATCTGCCTGCCCCGTCAGCATAATCTTGAGAGTGTTCGGAGAGATGGCATGAACGCTCCTTAATAGCTCATCTCCTTTCATATTAGGCATGATATGATCGGAAATAACCAAAGGAACTTCATACTGTTCTGCTAAAAGTTCTGACAGCAACTCTAAAGCTTCTTCACCGCTTTGGGCCGTTTCAATTAAATATTTATCTTCAAAGGCTTTTAGCAGGTCTATTTCCAGACTATCGAGTATAGTCGGCTCATCATCAACACAAATAATGACTGGTTTTTTCATAATTTTGCAAGACCAGACTTAATCGCTTCAATTAATTCATGATTTTTCCAAGGCTTTTGTATGAAAGCATGGAGGTTAGCTTGAGTTTTTGTTCGTTCAATTGCTGCTTGGTCAGCTTGTCCCGTCAGCATCACTTTCACAATTTGCGGATATTTTTGATGAATTTTAATCAGTAACTCATCTCCTTTCATTCCGGGCATCAACCAATCAGAGACAATCACTAGAATGTTCACCTCATCTTCACATAACTCTTCAATAATCTCCAGTGCTTCGGCAGCACTTTCAGCAAATTCGCAAACATATTTACCCTTAAATGCCTGTTGCAGTTCAATTTCCAGACTTTCCAACACCGCTACTTCATCATCAACACACAGAATTGCTGGTTTAGACATCGCTAATTTTATCCTTTAGTCTAGCGGGGTAAACCCTGATGGGTAAGTACACCATTTTCCAAATTGTACATTCCGCGTGCGTAGACTGCAAATTTTTATCCCCAGACTGATGTCTGGGGCGATGAAGCCTAATCAGTTAAATTAATCTGCAAAAACACTGTAAATACAGTTTTACCGGGCACCGACTCCACATCAATTTTACCCTGATGTTTTTCAATTATTTTGGTAACAATATCCAATCCTAACCCGCTGCCTTCTCCCGCAGGTTTTGTCGTAAAAAACGGCTCAAAAATTTTTGGCAAAATCTCCGGTGGAATCCCCTTGCCGCTGTCGGTAATTTTTACTACAACGCTGGTATCTTGCTGCAGGGCGTCAATCGTTAAAGTTCCTTGATTGTCCATCGCTTGTAAGGAATTGTGGATTAAATTTGTCCAAACTTGATTTAGTTCGTCGGGATAACACAGTACCGCAGGCAGTTTATCTTGATAGTTTCTGACGATTTCGACACCCTGCTTAATCTGGTTTTGATAAAGAGTTAATATAGTTTCAATTCCATCGGTAATATTCACCTGTATTTTTTCACCGTTTACATCGTAACGCGCATAACTTTTTAGGGCAAAGACGACTTTTGCGGCGCGTTCTGTAGCGGTAGCGATGGTGCGGGCGCTTCTGTGAATGCTAGCAAAGTCGTAGGCGGTTTTGATAATATTTTCGCTGTCAGGGTCTTTGAGCAACGGCAAGAATTCTTGTAAGTTTCCTTGCAACCCGATATTTACTAAAATGCTAGCAAGGCTGTCAGCATTGTCAATCCCTTCCGACTCTAGTTGCTGCTTCAGCCCTTTTTTGAATTCTCGTTTTTCTCGCGTAGATAAAGAGTAAGTTTGTTGGCGGGAACTATACATCAAGCTCAAGAAATCTTGCTGGCGTTCCGCAGACAGTTCTTTGAAAAAAACGGGTAAAGTTTCGAGATTGTTATCCAAAAAGCTGGTAATATTGCCAATAGACGATCGAATCGCCCCTAGCGGCGTATTAATTTCGTGAGCAATGCCCGCAATCAGTTGCCCTAATGCGGCCATTTTTTCCGATTGAACTAATTGATTCTGAGTTGCTTGCAGTTTGTCTAAAGTGACTGTCAGTTCATCGTTCTTCTGTTGGAGTTTTTTTTGCAACTGGCACATTGCTAAATGGGTTTCTACCCTAACTAGAACCTCTTCTACCTGAAAGGGTTTGGTAATATAATCCACCCCGCCCACTGCAAAAGCTTTGACCTTATCTAGTACGTCATTGATTGCGCTTATAAAAATCACCGGAATGTTGCGAGTGCGTTCGTCAGCTTTGATTTTTTCGCAAACTTCATACCCGTTCATTTCGGGCATCATAATATCTAGCAAAATTAAATCTGGGGGCATACCTTTGGCCGCCGAAAGCGCTAACTCGCCGCTAGGTACGGGGCGGACTTTATAGCCCTTCCCATTCAAAATTCCGGCTAGCAGCCGCAAATTAGCTGGGGTATCGTCAACTACTAAAATATTACCGCGATCCGTGCTAGGAAGGTCGTTATTCATGTGATGTTGCTTGAGAAATTAACTTTAAAACTTTGTCGTACTCGAAATTTTCTATACAATTTGCGATCGCACTTGCCGTTACTGTATCCTTTAATTGGATTTGCTCGATCGCACTCTCAATCAAATCCATATCTGCATTTAGTATCGCCAGCTTCAAATCAGCTACCAGCGACTCAGGCAATTTAGCGAAGTCAGCCGCAGTCATTTCGCGATCGCGCTGTTTGATTACCGATAAATTAGCTTGACCCGGATCTTCATAAATATAGCGCACTCCGATATGTTTGTGCATAGCATCGAAAATATCCGCTTCCCGGAAAGGTTTCCGCATAAAAGCATCGCAGCCCGCCGACAAAATAACTGCCCGTTCTTCCTCCAAAACGCTCGCAGTCAGCGCAATAATAGCAGTAGCTTGACCTTTAATAGTACCTTTAATGTATTGAGTCGTTTCGTAGCCGTCCATCACGGGCATCCTCATATCCATCCAAATCAAATGCGGTTCCCAAATGTCCCAAATCTCAATAGCTTCTTGACCGTTAGTCGCTTCTTTTAGTTCAAAACCAAGAGGATTGAGAAGTTTAATTAACAGTTGACGATTCAGCGGTTTATCGTCTACTATCAAAATTCGATAGGGGTGTTGGTTGGGTTCCAGGGCAATAACATGACGCGTCGGTTTTTTGCTTTCAATATCAGCCGACTCAACAGCAGTAACTTGAATATCAAACTTAAAATTAGTTCCCTTGCCGACAGCAGAACTGACACTCATTTCGCCGCCCATTAACTGCACAAATTTGCGGCTGATTGGCAATCCCAAGCCTGTACCTTCTTGCGAATCCTTACCAGTTTGAGTTTGCACAAAAGCTTCAAAAAGATTGTCTAATTCATTGGCAGCGATACCCGGCCCAGTATCTTCCACTTCAAAATGAAGGAAGAAGTAATCATCCGAATCTAAATAATCAGTTGATGTGAAAAAACTCGCACTTTCAGACTGAATAATTTTTGAGCTTTCAAAATTATTAGTTGCTGGAATGTCTAAGCTTGTTAAATTATCAGATAGCTGAAGTCTTTGGTCTTTCACCTGTTTGCTAACTCTCACCGAAATATCGCCGTTCTTGGTAAATTTAAGAGCGTTATTGAGCAAATTGATTAAAATCTGCCGCAATTTTAATTCATCAGTTTCTAGGTATTGTGATACTTCGGGACTGCGGTCAAAAATTAACTGCAAGTGCTTGTCATCTGCTTGGAGTTGAAACATATCTTCCAAGTCATTGAGCAGGCGATAAAAATCGAATTTTTTGGGATTGAGTGTGGTGCGCCCAGATTCAATTTTAGATAAATCGAGCACGTTATTAATCAGGGTGAGCAGGTGTTCTCCGCTGCTGCTAATTATGCTGATATTTTCTTGATGTTCTGGGGATAGAGTTTGGCTGCGAGTCATCAGTTGGGAAAAGCCGAGAATTGCATTCAGGGGCGATCGCAATTCGTGACTCATGTTGGCGAGAAAGGTACTTTTAGCCTGATTCGCTACTTCGGCTTTGTCTTTAGCTACAGCCAATTGGGCAGTCCGTTCTTGCACTCGGTGTTCTAAAGTTTCAAAAGATTGTTGCAGTTGTTGAGCCATGCTATTAAATGCTTTGGCTAATTCCCCCAATTCGTCGGAGCGTTCACTTTCTACTGTTTTGCCCCATTCACCTTTAGCAATATTTTTAGCTGCTATATTTAAGCGCAAAATAGGATTTGTTACCCACCGAGAAGTCAGAATACCGATAACTAAAGCTACTCCTAAAGCTGCCAAACATAGCCAAATAGTAGTCTGGGTATTGGCATCTATTTCTTTGGTAAAATCTGCTTCAGGAACAACTACCACAATCAGCCAGTCTAAACCTTTACCATCTTGGAATGGCAGGATTTTTAAGAATTGTCGCTTGCCATCTATTTCAAAGTTTAATAACTCAGATTTTTTAATTTGGTTTAATTGGTGAAACTGTGCATTCAAATATTTAGCTGTAGCTTGAGTCACAGGGTTGCTGCTTTCTGCCACTTGAAACGATCTTCTTTGATTGTTTTTCATGCTAAACGGTTTTTCGTTGGTCGAAGTTGCTAACAAAGTGTCATGGCGATCGATAATAAATGTTTGACCGGACTTCCCAACTTTGAGACTGTTAAGAAATCTGCCTATATAGTCGAGACGCAAAGCGGCAATTAATACTCCTTCTACCTGATTTTTATCGCTATATACAGGTAGAAGTGCGCTGAGAATTAATGTCGGCTCTAGGAAGGAAACATAAATAGAACTCCAAATTGGTTTGCCTGCTTTGATAGCGCCTTTGTATGCAGGATGTTGCCGATTATCAAAGTTTTTAACAACGGTGACAACTGTAGTGCGCTCGCCTCGCTGGTTTGTATTGTAAGAATAAAAATTTAACCCAGTAGATTTCTCTACTACATTAATAGTTCGGGAGCCGTTAGACAGTTGTTCTCCGGATCTATAATCTCCATTCTCGTTGCCAACGGCAGTAAAATTGATATAGGGATATAATTGTACTTGCCGCCCAAGGTATTTCTCCCAAGCTGATAAGTTTTCCATCTTTAAGAACCCGAGCTTGACAGCATCGAGCTTGCTTTGATTGATTTGATGGGGAGTTGTCAGGTAAACTTGCAGGTTTTGCTCGACACGCAAACTCACTTCGCTCATTAACTGACCGGCAAGGTTATTAACGGCTTTTTGTCCGTTTATAAAAGAGAGATATCCTACGAGTCCCACGGCTCCCACGATTTGCAGTACGAATGGAACTATGAGAACAGTTCGCAACGATAATTTGTCTAAAAGTTTAGGAACCATAAGATTCAGAGTTTTTGTGAACTTAGGCTAGAAGCGTTGTTGCAGAGCCTGTCTTAACAGCAGCGCCATCTATTGCCGACTAGCTAGAGGGAATTGATGGGGGCTATATTACCTGTGGTAGATGCTCAAGCCCGATCGAATGTGAACCTAATCTTTGCTAGATTAAAGTCTATTATTTTACCTATTGTCGTATTATTACAATCATTTAGGTAAAGTTTGCAGTCTCGGGTTTAGATCGCTGCGCACGCGCCCGAGGCACGCTGAACCCTCACGCACCAAGCGGTTTGGAGACTACCGATCAAATTTGGCGATCGTCCTTGTCATTTTGCGCAAGACGTGTTATAGTCGAAAAAGTTGAGGGCACGTAGCTCAGTGGATAGAGCATCTGGTTCCGGTCCAGAGGGTCGGGGGTTCAAATCCCTCCGTGCTCACTTAAGTAAATCAAATGATCGATCGTTCGCGATCGATCATTTTTTATGGTTGTTTGGGCGATCGAACTCAGAACAGGGTGCATCTCTATTTTGGAAGGGCGAAGCATTTCGGCAGACAATTTATTAGTGAGAATCAGAGATTTACTACCGAAATGCTTCGCCCCTACGGATACATTTGCTAACTCTTAAATATCGTCATTATCTTGACTTTGCACGCCCTGGAGAATCCGCGATAACTCACTCTTCTCATTAACTGTAATCCGAGTTGGAGAACCGCTGATAATCCGTTCGTAACCACGGAACGAATCTTTAATTTGCGGGCCTCTTTCAGTAATTGTGTATTCCCGAATCCCTTTGTCGTGCCAGGAACCGCGCATTTTAAACACATTAATTGCCCGCGACATTTCTCCTCGAATCTCTACATACTGAAGCATGATAATCGTGTCAGTAATCGTAGAAATATGGGAGTCCGTAATCGAATTAGAACCCATAAACTGGTCGCTGGTATTTGTGAAAAAGCCGGTTATTTCTTCCTGCTTCGCAAAACCTGTTACTCCGATCACAAATTGTCGGAAAGCGTTGTTGCTGACACCCCTAGCTAAGGCTGACAGCGAGTCTATGGCAATTCTAGAAGGTTTGAATTCAGCAATTTCTGATTTAATCGTCTGCAAGTGGTCTTCCAAACCCGCAGATTCTGGGTAAGTGCACAGCAGCTTTAGCAGCCCTTTCTGTTCCATTTCCTCAAAGTCAATACCCCAAGAATAAGCATTGCGGAATAACTGAGCTCGCGACTCTTCATAGGCAAACAGCAGCGCTCGATTGCCGTTCATACAAGCATTCTGCAAAAACTTGCTCACCAATAGCGTTTTGCCTGTTCCCGTCGCACCCGTAGCCAAAATAATCGAGTCTTTAAAGAAACCGCCGCCGCACATCTCGTCGAGAGTTTTGTCGCCCGAAGAAACCCGCACGTTAGAAGACTTTTGAGTTAATCGCATCGCCCCCAAGGGGAAAATATTAATGCCATCATTAGTCATCGTAAAAGGATATTCGCCTTTCATGTGAGTTGTACCGCGCAACTTCAAAATTTCCATTGTGCGGCGGCGGCGTTCCCCTTCCAAAACGTTGCGAACAATTATTACATTATCGGACACAAACTCTTCCACTCCAAACCGCGCCACCGGGCCGTATTCTTCCACGCGTTCGGTAGTCATAACTGTAGTTGCGCCTACTTGTTTGAGGCGCGCAACTAAGCGAAAAATTTCTCGGCGTACTACCGATGCAGCATCGTACTGCTGAAATACGGCTGTCACTGAATCTATAGAAACGCGCTTGGCTTTGTATTTGCGAATGGCGTACTGAATCCGTTCGATTAAGGCAGACAAATCAAAATTTCCGACGATATCCTGACCTTCTGGATCGGGGGAAGCATCCAAAATAAATAGCTTACCTTCATCGATTAACTTGGCTAGATCCCAACCGAAACTGCAAGCATTTTTAATAATATCTGCCGGAGATTCTTCAAAAGTTACGAGCACTCCCGGTTCGTCAAAATGGGTGATTCCGTTATAGATAAATTGTACGGCAAATAAAGTTTTTCCGGTTCCTGATGTGCCGCTGACTAAGGTGGTTCTGCCGATCGGCATTCCGCCATGACTGATGTCATCGAAACCCTCAATCATCGTGCGAATTTTTTGAACTCCTGCCGTTACAAATCCTTCTGGTTGCACCGTTTGAATAATTTCATTCATATCGATTTTTGTCAATTCTCAGTATTCTTTAGTTGTTACTCATTAACCGCTGTTTATGAGTCTTTATACTCAGCTTTTGGTTTGGGCTTGTGTTCAATAATTCATGACTGCTACTTGATTATCTTATGAATTTAGGTCTTCTTCGCGAAGTTCTTCATAGAGCAAATCTAATCCTATCAGAACTTTCTCGCGATCGGACAAATCCCCAATAATTTTTCGCACTGGTGGCGGTAGGATTTTCGCCAGCGTCGGGGTTGCCAAAATTTTGTCCTCTTCTGCTAGCTGAGGATTTTTGAGTACATCTATGACTTTCAGCGCGTAGACTCCTTGAAATTCTTGTTCTAGGATGTCTTTTAGGGTTTTCAAAGCTCGCACTGAGTTGGGAGTATTTCCTGCAACGTATAGCTTCAGAACGTAGGTTTTTTTTAGAGGACTCATGAACTTTTTTAAGTATTGAGTATTAGTTGTCAGATAATAGTTGTTATTTGTCTTGAATCCACTGTTCTTTGTTATTTTATAATAATTTCAGCTTGTCGATCGCCCTGCGTTCAGTCTTCTGGTTTCTGCTTGGTAAAATTCGGCGGCTTGCCTTCTAGCTTCTACCGTATGGGTTCTTTCGGAATCGATCGCCTGTACATCTCGCACAGATGAGCGATCGCGTCAATCAAAGTCAAGCGGTAATCGAGCAATATTTCCTCGCTGCGCCCTTCTAATTTTAGCTGTTTGGCAAATTCGTCCATCAATGCCATGTGAATTTCTACAACTTGAGTTACGGGAACGTCAGCAAAAAAAGCTAAATTTACAAATTCATCTATTTGATTATTGACCGCAGTATCTTCAGCAAAATAATTTAAAATGATGTCGCGATAACTTGACTTGAGTTGCTCCAAAAACTTTTGCTTCTCTGACACAGACAGATTTCGCAAAAAAATCTGGGAATTTCTTTGATAATACACACCTAAGTATCCTAATCGCTCGCGTAATTTTTCTGCAAGTCGGCGCTGCTGTCGGCTTAACAAACTTTGAGCAGTCAATTGGGCCGTGGCATCGATGGTTGCGGATTGGTTATTGACAGCAATGGTCGTGGAAAGTTTCAGAAATTGTGCGATCGCCCGATCGATACTTGCAGCTATGGAGTTCGATCGAGAGATTGACAGTTGCACCTCAGCAGGGTGGTGACATCACTCCGACTATCAGGTGCGGAGCTTCTAAGAATCACTTCTTAGACTTCCTAGTTACTCCCTTGCGGGATTTCGACTTTGACGCAACGAAAGAGAATTCCCTTTCCCCGGCAAACCGTCTGCATAGGCATTTTGAATTCCCGACTGCCCATCGGTACGTTGCAGAGCTATTCCTCTATTTCTGATCGCTTGACCACTAGCGACATCCCTATCGGTTGTATAGCCACAATTAGAACAAGAATGTACTCTAACACTCAAATCTTTTCTCACGGGAGCGCCACACTCAGGACACTCCTGCGAAGTTCCCCTGGCGTTCACCTCACCAAAGAATTTCCCGCGCTTCCAACACACGTACTTCGTGATATTTCGGAATTGTCCAAATCCCTCTGCAAGCATTTGCTTTCCAAGCATTCCTTTGGCAAGGATTCGGTAATCCAAGTCTTCCATGAAGACCATATCACCAGCATCGCAAAGAACATGAGCTTGTTTAAAGTGGAAGTCCTTACGGGTGTTGTCAATTGTGTGGTGGATTCTAGCAACCTTAATGCGTTGTTTTTCGTAGTTTTTAGACCGTTTCTTTTTTCGATCAAGTCTGCGTTGCAGCAATTTCAGCTTGCGTTGCATGACTTTTAAGAACTTAGGCGATTTTACGATTAACCCGTCACTGGTTGCCAGAAACTTAGAAAGTCCAACGTCTACTCCAATGGGATGACCGTGTGGACTGGGATCAGGGACATTGACATCGCATTGAATGTTAATAGATGCGTACCATCTATCAGCTTTGTTGATTATCCTTACTTGTTTCACCACAAAACCACTGGGGATTGGGCGATGTAAAGTAATTGGTACTTCTCCCAGTTTGGGCAGAGAAATATGTACCCCAGTCACAGGATTCTTGGCAAATTGGGGGAACAACAAAGATTTGAATTGCCCAAACTTCTTGAATCGAGGGAACCCGTGTCCAACTTTTTGAAATCCTTCCCATGCTCGGTGTAATTGCTTGAGCGCTTGCTGCAACACTTGGCTTGGCACTTCACCCAATCGGGGAAATACTTTTTTGGCACTTGGCAGGGCGTTGAGCTGTTTTACTTCGCTAGGAAAAGGACGATCGGCAGGCATGATGTATTCATGACTGATAGAGCATCTGTCAACCATACATTTCCGACTATTACACCAGTCCTTGATTTCTCGTAGCCCGTAATTATAGGCGACGCGACAAGTATCCATCCACTCTTTCAACAACTGTTCTTGAGCGGTGGTTGGGTAGACTCGGTAGCGGTAGTTCATGGTTAACATTACACTATTATAGCACATTTACTGGTAAGTGTGCCTCCAGTAAATATAAAGCCGGCTACTGAAGGCGATGCACGCTCGCTCTTCGACGGAGTTTTAAACCCCATCTTTTGATAAAAAAAAGCACAACTTTGTTCTTGACTTTTGTCGGCGGTACTAGCCCCCGCCTCAAAACCCTCTAAAGCTTGTATTTCGGGTCTTCCATCTTCCCCGGGATGGGGCGAAAAAATCACAGCAGGCAAAAAGAGCGATCGTTCTTGCAGCTCAGAACCGATCGCAGATCCTCATCTACCTCAAAAACCAAACAATCGACGTGGTAATTGTGCTTCAGGAATCCCAAAAACTCCACCGCCGACTTGATGTATGTTAAAACATAGCGATCGCCTCTCAAAAGCTCGATCGTACAGCCTGCAAGTTCTTCAGACTGGACAAAAATACCGATCGACAGTTGGGGAAGCAAAGCTGTAGGTGAAACATCCGCATTAGCTGAAAGTGCTGGCTCCCTCAGAGTTGATATCTCCTTTAAAAAACACTTAATATTTTAACAATTACAGCAACATTTACTGTAAGCAATCTTAACAGCAAAATTGGTGAGAACTTTTTAATACAGAGATAATTAAACTCATCTGCTCCTGCGTCAACCACCCTGATCTTGATTTCTGCAATTAAGCTTAAGCCTTAAAATAACTGTTAATCGCCTCAAATGGGTTGCAGGCCTCGAACTCAGAGGTCTCAATGCTGATCCCTGGCGATTGAGCGAACTGATATAAAACAAATAAGATAAAGAAAGCCGCAGCTACATTGGGTATCAAAAATATTACTGCTATTGATAGCAGACTCTCAGGTTTGTTATGCCAACCATCAGCCCCAGTCTCAAGAATTTTATCGAGTTAGTGCCGCTGTGCCAATCCACGGCGGCGCTAGAGTCTCTGCGGTCAATTTTCAGCCTGGGTAATTGCGATCGAGTCGCAGTAGTCAACGAACAGCTAAAGCCCCTGGGATTAGTTTACCTGCGCGCCCTTTGGGCTGGTGGAGCCGTGAACACAAACGACTGGGAGCAACCTTTGAAGGGAAGCCCGATCGCGATCGAGCCCATTAGAACAGTATCAGCCGCTCTGAGCATCAGCGAATTCTGGCAGTACCTGCAAACAGAGGAACTTAACACCGCAACCAGGCTCGACCAAATCGCTGGTTGTGCCTCGAAAAGCCCGATCGCCATCACAGATGCCAGCGGTCAATTTTTAGGACTACTAGACAGCCTGAGCCTGCTGCAATTCGCCGCACTTAACACCAGCCTGACAGAGCCGCCAACAGCAGTCAAAGAAATCGAATTAATCCCCGTTTCCGCAGCCATCGCCACCGCCCTAGGAGCTCAAGTGCGCTTTTTAGAAGCAGGATTGAAACCCTCGGAAAACCTCAACTCCCTAGTCGAACTGCTGGAAAAACTGCCCCTGCCGCTGAGATTGCAAACCCCCACCGGACAGATAGTCAGCCAAAACGCAGCGTGGCGGATTTTGCTCGGAGCCGGCCCAGAACCTGTTCCAGAACCAGCAGCAAATTTGGGCAAACACGGCAGCCCCCAAAAACCCAGCCATTCAACAACCGAATACACGAGGGCGCAGGTAGAAGCCATTACCCAAGAATGTCGGAGCTTAGTAGGAGCAAGTCGATCGAGCGATCTGAATTCAACCGCAGCCACCAGTTGCTCCTTACCCCTGTACGCCGCCGCCTCCCCCTCAACCTTAATCGCTCCAGGTTGGTGTCCGATCGCAGGCAAACCAGACACCTACATTTGCGACTGTCCCGTACAAACAGGTCAAGAACGGATCTGGCAATTTGTCAAACAGCCACTCTCAGACAACCTAATTTTAGTCATGGGACAAGATGTCACTGAAGAACATTTAGTCGCCAAAGAACTAGCAGCAAAAAACGCAGATTTAATCCACCTCAACCGACTCAAAGACGAATTTTTATCCTGCATCAGCCACGAACTAAAAACCCCACTCACCGCCGTCCTCGGTTTGTCCAGCCTGCTCAAAGATAAATTGCTCGGAGAACTCAACGATCGCCAAACACGCTACGCCAAACTAATTCATAAAAGCGGGCGGCATTTGATGACAATAGTTAACGACATTTTAGACTTAACCCGAATGGAAACCGGGCAGCTAGAACTCATTCCCGAACCAGTCGAGATAGCAGCTACCTGCAAAAAAGCATTTGAACAAGCAAAACAACTGCAACAGCAAGAAGAAAAATCCCCTGCTCAGCCGAGCCAAACAAATGGCGAAGCAAACGCCGAGTTCTCCGCCCAAATCGAATTTACACTCGAAATAGAACCAGGACTAAGCTATTTAATTGCCGACGAACTACGACTGCGGCAAATGCTGGTGAATTTGCTTTCCAACGCCCTAAAATTCACCGAAGCCGGCGGAAAAATCGGATTGAAAGTAAATGTTTGGGAAGGCTGGCTCGCATTCACAGTTTGGGACACGGGCATCGGCATCCCCGCCGACAAACAGCACCTGATCTTTCAGAAATTCCAACAGTTAGAAAGCACCATGACTCGCCGATTTCAAGGAACCGGACTGGGATTGGTACTAACTCAACGCCTCGCCCGTCTCCACGGCGGAGACGTTTCGTTTATTTCCTCAGAAAACCAAGGCTCTCAATTTACCCTACTGCTACCGCCAAATCCTCCGAGAAACAGTACGGAAGAATCCCCAGGAAGGACTGCGGCCGAGGCAGAATTCTTAACACCAAAATATCAGACTCCGATCGCAAATTCTCGCTCTCGGCTAGTATTAATAGTCGAAGCAGTTCCCAAATATATCGAAGATTTAACCAACGTCCTCTCCGGTTTGGGCTACCAAGTAATAGTCGCCCGTTCCGGTACCGAAGCGCTGGAAAAAGCGCGCAGGTTCAGTCCCGAAGCGATTTTTCTCAACCCGCTACTGCCGCTGCTGTCCGGTTGGGACGTGCTGACGCTGCTCAAGAGCGATCCAGATACCCGATCGATTCCGGCGATCGTCACAGCCACCAGAGGCGAAAAAGAACGGGCTTCTGTCAACCGCGCCGAAGGCTTTTTGAGCTTGCCGGTCGAAGAACCCGCTTTGCGGAGGTTGCTAGACTCGATCGTCCGCCCCGATGCCAATACCAGCAAGGTGAGAAGTTCTTTAACCGTGTTGTGGCTCAGCCCGCAAAACAGTTCCTCCCAAGGCTCCGCTTTACTGCTCAACCCCACCTACTGCCGGGTTTTAGAAGCAGACGACCTCGGCCAAGCAGAACTGGTAGCCAGAATTTGGCGGCCAGACGCGATCGTCTTGGACAGTACGAGTCAATTGCAAAACCCCTTAGCTTTTATCGAACAGTTAAGTCGGTCTCGAAATTTGGGTTCTCTCCCCTTGGTGACTTTAGACCCCGCAACGACGCAACTAGCAAATCAAGTCAAAGGGTTGTCGGTATTTCCCTGTTTGGCGGGCGGCAGTTCCGACGGCACCGGGTTGGTAGCAAGTGCATTGTGGCAAGTGATTCAAGTAGCTGCTGGCATGAGTTGGAAGCCCAGCATTTTATTTGCCGACATTTCGAGTTTACCGGACTTGAACCGCCCTGCGGTCGGGAATCCGAGCGGAGAATTGGAAAATCGCGATCGATCGACCGCAACCGAGATTTCGATTCCCAGTTCTAAGTTTTCTACTCCCAACTTTCAAGCTTTGATTCAGTACATCCAAACCGCAGGATTTCGAGGGTCGATCGCTCAGAGTTGGACAGAAGTTTTGCAGCAATTGCAATATCAAAGCGTTGACTTAGTTTTGCTGTGCTTGCAAGATGCCCCCTCAGAATCCTCCGCTATGCTACAAGCGCTATCGAACCTGCGGCAAATGTCAGTAAAAATGCCAATTTTAGTCTGGGATTATCGGTCTGCTGTAAATTCGGAATCTGAGGCGATCGACTTTCTCCTGCAAGAAATATCTGCCAAAATTCTACCTTCTTACTTATCAGCAGAACAATTGTTAGACAAGATTCAACAGACGTTATTAACTCAATCAAATTGCTGATATCAATTCCGGTTGCATCGGAATTAATATTACCCGAAATCAGGACACGGCAGT
>ENA-OFDP01000408-OFDP01000408.1-metagenomes-genome-assembly--contig:-NODE-408-length-19585-cov-27.599693_pt1 | contig 19585 bp, 22 predicted proteins | sample MGYA00153389_OFDP01 | MGnify analysis MGYA00153389 | reverse complement strand
GCGACGTTTTGGGGGGAAGCTTCCCCCCAAAAGCTCGCTTGGGAAGCTTCCCCCCTAGAGCTTCGCGCCCCAAGAACATTGGGCGGGTTCCCCGCCCATCAGCACTTTTCGCTGTCAACTGTCAACTGTCAACTGTCAACTGTCAACTGCTTAATATAACCTTGTACTAACAGATCTATCCCGATTTGTTGCCAAGTTACCCGTTCTAATACTAGAGCCTCAGACATCGATCGAATATTCAGATCGCCCACTGGCGAGGGTGCCGTACTCCCACCGACGATTTTGGGAGCGATAAAGGCTAATACTTTCTGAATTACGCCATCGGCAATGGCACTAGCAGCCAGCGTACCGCCACATTCCCACAATACTGATAGATGACCGCGATCGTAGAGATGCTGCATGACGTGAGTCGGTCTGAGCGTATCCAACTCTAACACCTCCACCCCCCGATCGCGCAATCGAGCTAACATCTCTAGATTCCCACCGATTTCGGTAGCTACCAAAGTGGGAGCGACACTGGTATTCCATAATATGGCATCTGTCGGCAGATCTAAATTCCGCGTCATGACTACCCGCAGCGGATTTGGCGTATCTAGAGCGTGACTAGTCAGCAGGGGATTATCGCTGCGTAAGGTATTCCCCCCAATCACTACCGCATCACACCCCGCACGGAGATGATGAACATAGTTACGAGAAGTCTCGCTACTTACCCAGGTACTGTGTCCACTGTCAGTCGCAATTTTGCCATCGAGAGTCATGGCATATTTTAAAATACCCAAGGAACGATGATGGACGATCCGCTGGACAAACCCTTCATTTAGTTCTTCACAGGCGGCTGTCTCCACCCCCACGACTACCTCAATCCCCGCTTGCTCTAAAGTAGCAATTCCACCACCTGAGACGAGGGGATTGGGATCTACCATGCCCACGACTACTTTGGCGATCCCCGCCTGGACTAGAGCCGCCGCACATGGGGGCGTTCTACCGTAGTGATTGCATGGTTCGAGACTGACATAAATTGTTGCTCCCTGTGCCCTGTCACCCGCTTCCCGCAGCGCGAATACCTCCGCATGGGGTTGTCCCGCACCAGGATGAAAACCTTCACCAATGACTGTACCATCTTTGACAATTACTGCGCCGACTAGAGGATTTGGGGCTGTCTTCCCCCAAGCTTGTTTGGCGAGATCGATACATCGGTGCATCATCTGGCGATCGAATTCTGTAAATTTCATAAGTTAGAAATAATGAATCTTGATGGGAACTCGTGCGGCTAAATATGTTAACGATCGACCATCCTCTTCACTATTTCACTATCCCCTATCTCTCATCCCCTATTTACTAGTATAGGTTTTACTGATAATTCGATCGAGTTAATACCAATGACAACTTATCAAAAAACTGTTATTGTTAAGAAACATTGCGTAGCTAACCTTTTTGGTAGTAAAAGCCTTATGGCAGGTTTCTCCCGTAGCTTGTCCACCCCTCTAACTGTATTTTGTGACTTCGATGGGCCAGTTGTAGACGTATCCGATCGATATTACAGTACCTATCATCTGGCATTGACCGATACAGCCAAATATTATCGCCAGTTGTTAACACCCCAACCCGCCGAAATCCAGCTCCGGCCAATTTTGACTAAAGCTCAATTTTGGCAGATGAAGCAGAACCGCGTTGCCGATCGAGAAATAGCGCGTCAGTCTGGATTGGACGAAGCAGAAATCGACTTTTTCTTACAGCGTGTTGTCGAAATTGTCAACTGTGCGGAATTACTCCAACAGGATAAACTTCAACCAGGAGTCACTTGGGCACTAGGTTTATTGAAGGCTCAAGGGAGTAGGCTAATTTTAGTCACTTTGCGCGATCGAGATGAAGCCATCGGTATTCTCGAACAACATGGACTTAGGCGACTATTTACTGCTATCTATGGTACCGCCAACAGTCAAGCTGCATACCAAAACCAGGCAGAAATCAAAACTAAATTGCTCGAACAAGCAATGCACGAACACCAAGTCACGCCGCTAAATTCACATCAAAGTTGGATGATTGGCGATACAGAGGCTGATGTTTTGGCTGGAAGAGCGATGGGAATTTCTACCATCGCTCTAACTTGTGGAATTAGGAGCAATTCACAACTGACTCAGCTCGAACCAACATTGATTAAAGCAGACTTACTCTGTGCAGCACATCACTTGGTTGGTAGTAATTCTCTTCAAGTATGTGGGTGAGTGAGCCTGTACAGCCTTGGCGGTGGCGATACTCTGCCCTAATTCTGGTCGTTCCGTTCGACAAAAGCAAACTTCAAGCCTTTGATTTCGAGATCTGCGAGAATGCGATCGTATGCTTCCAAGTCCCAGAGCGTCCACTTGGCCGTAGACTGAGGATCTTTACCTGGCAAAATGTGCGGATTGGTGGCTAAAAACTCCTTCAAGCTGTGAATCGTCTGACGAGCGATGTTTGGTTCGTGCCAGCGGGGTTGCGCTGCTAGAGTGGCGATTTCAGCCCGCATGGCGGATGCTAAGACAGCATTTCCTTCTGCTTCTGCTTCTTTGAGTAGTCGGCGATAACCTTTGGTTTCTTTGTAGATAAAGTTTTCAATCCTTTCTACACCTAATTTTTGAGTGATTCGATCGAGTTGCTTTAACAACTGGGGTACTGTTGTGCCATATACTAATCCTTCCGCCTGAGTACCCATTGTGCTGGGAAGTGGCGCGATGTTGCCCTGTTCGAGTTCGATTGTCAGCCAGTATGCCATAAAATCTCTCCATTGCTACTGGTTTAGGATACCCAGGCGAGGATCTAGATTCTCCATGTCACAAAATTCGCCGCCATGAGATGGCACATTTAAACAAACGGTATAAATTTTGGTACCTAATGATACAAAAAAGCTGGGCATTACCCAGCTAAATTTAGATTGATTGAGGTTGTAGTGAAAATTACATTAATCCGAGAAAATGTAATGTACCTTGTCCAGTAACAAATTCGGTAATCAGAGCTGCGACAAAGCCAATCATCGCCATGCGTCCGTTCAAGAGTTCTGCGGGAAGAGTAAAACCGAATTGCGCTTCTTCTTTTTTAGCTTGCATAGTTCCGACTCCTGTATATGTAAAGATTTGCGATCGACTATATCGACTAATGTAATGAATAAATGTAGTGGTGGCAAGCCTTTGGAGATACTCGCCAACTCTAGTTACATCAATCCAAGGAAGTGTAATGTGCCTTGTCCAGTCACAAATTCAGTGATGAGAGCTGCAACAAAGCCGAGCATTGCCATGCGACCGTTCAATAGTTCTGCGGAAGGAGTAAAACCGAATTGTGGCTCGTCTTTCTTAACTGTTGTAGTTTTGACCATGATGACTGTAAAGATTAGTGAACTCTTATATAAACTAATGTAACGAATAAATCTAAAAATGGCAAGTCTTTTGGAATATTCGTAAACTCTAGTGACTAGATTCTAGTTTTGACTGTGTAGCCACTACGCGATCGCCCAGGGTTAGCCATGCCAAATTATGGTGGGGCTAGGAAACAGCGAACGGATAATTGACAATTTATCATTCACAACTCATACTATGACACGTTCTGAGCAACTCGATCGATACTACCAGCAAATTCAATCAATTATCCTCAGCCGCCAAAATCCGATTACGGGTTTATTTCCCGCGAGTACCGCAATTACGGCTCACGGCGACTATACCGATGCCTGGGTGCGGGATAATGTCTATACTATTTTAGCCGTGTGGGGATTGGCTCTGGCATATCGGAAGGTGGATGCACCGCCAGGGCGATTGTTTGAGCTGGAGCAGAGCGTTGTCAAACTGATGCGGGGGCTATTGTTTTGTATGCTGCGTCAAGCCGATAAGGTGGAGCGGTTCAAACAGACTCAATCGCCTTTGGATGCGCTTCATGCTAAATATAGTACTCACTCAGGGGATGTTGTCGTTGGAGATGACGAGTGGGGACATCTACAATTGGATGCGACTTCTCTATTCATTCTGATTTTGGCGCAGATGACAGCTTCTGGTTTGCCAGCGATTTACACTTTGGATGAGGTAAATTTTGTCCAAAATTTGGTTTATTATATCGGGCGTACTTATCGAACGCCTGATTTTGGGCTATGGGAGCGTGGGGATAAGATCAATCATGGGAGTGTGGAATTAAATGCCAGCTCGATCGGGATGGCTAAAGCCGCACTAGAGGCGATTAATGGTTTAGACTTGTTTGGAGCCAGGGGTTCTCAAGCATCAGTGATTCATGTGCTACCTGACGAGATTGCCAGAGCGCGATTGACTTTGGCTTCCCTATTGCCGAGGGAGTCGAGTTCCAAGGAGACAGACGCGGCTTTATTGAGTATCATTGGATTTCCAGCTTTCGCAGTCACAGATCCACAATTAGTCGATCGAACGCGGACAAAGATTGTGGAGAAACTAGAGGGTAAATATGGCTGTAAGCGATTTTTGCGCGATGGACATCAGACAGTATTGGAAGATAGTACCCGCCTCCACTATGAGCCAGAGGAACTACTCAAGTTTGAGGGGATTGAGTGTGAATGGCCGTTATTTTTCACTTATTTGTATTTAGATGCTTTATTTAGTGGGGATACCGCCGGAATAGAGAAGTATCGCAGCTTGCTATCGGAAGTATCGATCGATCTCAATGGCACACAGTTATTACCAGAATTATATTATGTGTCCAAGCATAAGATTGCCGCAGAGAGAGCCGCTCCTCATTCACAGACACGGCTACCAAATGAGAATCTGCCGTTAGTATGGGCGCAGAGTTTGTATTTCTTGGGAGAGTTATTATTTGATAAGTTTCTCGCACCTGGAGATCTAGATCCTTTGGGCAGACATTTACAAATTGGTAATAAAAGAAGAAGGACTGTTCAGATCGCTTTAATTGCTGAAGATCGGGATTTACAGGCACAATTGGCTGAGTATGGAATTGCTACCCAAATCACCGCCCAAATCGAGCCAATTCAAGTTCGTCAATCTACCGAACTCGCCGCAGCATATGCCCAAATTGGTCGAAATGAAAAGCTGGGTTTAACAGGTCGTCCGATTCGACGATTGCGAAGTTTAACTACTTCTAGAATATTTACTATTTGTGGTGAGACAATTGTATTTTTACCAGCATTTTTAGATAGCCAGCAGTTTTATCTGACGTTTGATTACCATTTTCTGATCTCCCAAATTAAGGCGGAGATTGCCTATATTAGTGAACAGTGGACGCAGTTGGGTAGACCGACAATGACACTGTTGTTGACTAAATCATTATTGCAAGAAGGGCAAGATGAGTTTCAAGGTAAACAATATGCTTCACCATTATTAGAATTAATTGCCGAATTTAAGCAAGGTAAATGTAATGAAGTGCCAATTCGGTTGGGATATCTCAATCAATTAAAGCTCACTGCTGGAACTGAAAATATTGATAATTTACATGAGTTTAAATTTGGGATAACAACGATCGATCCAATGGTAGCACAGCATTATTATTTAGCTGATACCGATCGCAATCATCCATTAACTAATACGCAGGAATTTTTATTAGAAGCAGAAACTAGCATTAGTTTATTATTGCGACAATTAAAAGTATCGGACAATTTGTATCAACAGATTGAATTACTGCATAGTTTAACCAGATTGAAAGGATTGGATTTTAATACTGAATTTGGCTCGGGACTTAAAGTAACTGTATCTGATTTGCTAGATGAAGTTTATCTTAAAGCAGGTAATTTTAGCGAGCGTCCTCACTGGGCGATCGTCCGTTATGCTGCGGGTTTATTAGACAAGGTGGAGATTAGTTTGTCCGATGCTGTGACGGATATTTTAATTAGTGGTAAACAGCTTACTGTGGGGATGGCTTATAGTGAAGCGGCTTTGATCGATCGACCGATGTCGCATACAGAAATCATTGAAAAGATCTATAAATTCTGTCGTGAAGATATTCGCGATCGAGTGTTGACACAAGAAATTATTATCTATCTGGCGTTGCTAATTAAATCTCAGCCAATCCTAGTTAAAGGTTTACTGACATTAAGGGTAGGCTATCTGATTGTATTGCTAACTAGTGAGATAGTAATGGAGTTGGAAATTACTCAAGATGAAGCCTACGAAAAACTGATGGGACTTAGCCCATTTGAAATCCAAACTAGACTCCACCAAGTACTCACTGATTATCAAGGTTTAGGCAATACCGTCTTTCAACAAGAATCTTTGCACTTGAATCAATCTCAGCATCAGATTGAATGGATTGTCAATACCATCGAAAAAGTTGAGCCATCTAACTTGCCCTCTGTGGCGATCGATTGGCGATATCAACGACGTAAAGATGGGGCAATTACACGAGTCGATCGAGACTTTTATCCCAACGTGTGGCGATTGCTCGAACATTGTAAAGGAATAACGATCGGTGATAAATTAGAAAAACGCAATCGTCTAGATAGTGAAGTCATTTTGTCAGAAATGACCCCTGGTGAGAAAAACTTTGCGCTCCGAATCGAGCATTTACTCAACAAAATTGTCGCTCCAGAATATCGGCAATTAAATATTGAAGCTTTGATGGCACTGGCGGCTTTGTCAGAACGCAACCCAGAGCTAAACATCGCAGAATACATAGTTTTAGATGTCCTGATCGGTCATGCAGTGCGATTGGCTTGGCTGGATGGCGAACTCCCAAAAGTTACGATCGATCGATTTGAGCACACAGCGTTCGAGTCAACTAATTACGAGCGATATAAATCCTTTGCTTGGAGTTCATTTTATCAAAGCTCTCCATCCGTATGTGCTAGTTATATTGTCAAATCGCTTCAATTCTTGAGTCAATTGGCTGTGTGAGCTGAAAGTATCATCTTACTTAGTCAAATCCTCTCTCTCCATTGACTTCGATCGCCATCTGATAACTCATCCACTTGATAGAAAGTAGGATCTCACTCCAACTGGTAATATTTTGTCAGTGAGAACAGTCAGTATGTCATGCACATACAGGCTGTTTTTTGCTTTTAGGGCAGACTTGGCACCCAAGCACCCAACTACAAACAGGAATTTGCTGATGGTACTTACTGAACTCAACGTTGACGATCTAAACAAGTTGATGCACCTCCGCATCGAGCGTCTGATTCACCTTTTTGCTTCAAGTTTGCCAAGTTGTCTGATTCACATTGATGCCGAGCATACTCTGGCTGTACATTGTCCCCATTCCGAGATCGTCGATGATTTGCTCGATGAGTTAGAAGACTTGTGCAATCATGCTTGGCTGATTTTGGGGGTGAGCAAGATCGCTTTGTATTTCGGTCAAGAAGAAATCTTGAGTACCAATACATATTATCGCTAAAGTCTGGGCACATCATCGGGCAGTGCTAATTATCTCTCTATCAATTGGGGGAAAGTCTAGCCAACGATGCCGGAATTAGTTATCTCGATCGACATAGTAACAAATGAATCCTTTAGTAGATGAAGTTATCAGCCAATCCCGATATGCTGGTGTTACTTCAAAAGTTGTCACTATCGATTTTTTGAGTTTCCAAATTACGAGCTACAGATTTCATGAACATTAAAGCATCTCAACCAAATCAGTCCGAAGATGAATTAGTAGAAATAGTAGCTCCAGAAAGACAAGAGGGGACAGAACTATATGACTCTCCTACTCCTGATAGCTACGATCCGAATATAATTCCGGCTGAAACAGCAGCTCGAAAAGAGCGGGAGGGTGACAATTTTAAGCGATTGCCCAAAAATCCCCCAGGCTCTGAAAGTCTCGATACAACTGGTGGATTTACAGTTGATAAAGAAGGTCTCGTAGATAACTTTGGGATCGAACCAGAGATGTACTATGAAATACCTGGTGACGTTCCAGATGAAGAAGAAAGTAGTAAATAGCCTGGCTATTTTCTCAGCCACTGTCTTTGGCGATTATCCCAGATGGTAAATCATCGCTAGTTTATTAATGAATTTTTAGGAGTGAGTAGTCATGTTGCAACAACGCGCTGTAGGTACATTTTCAAATTATCAAACCACTGAGATCGCCCTGCGGGAATTGAAAAGCAGTGGATTTGTGATGGAGCGAGTTTCCGTCGCCGGACCAGATCTAGATCGCCATCCCGATCTGGCTGGAGCAAAGACAACCACACAATTAGCCGATATCGGTAATGCTCAGACTGCCAATGCTACCCATCCCCACAATGAGAATGAAGCTGCCGAAGACGCTAAAAAAGGAGCTTTAGCTGGTGGTACCGTCGGTGGTTTAACGGGTTTATTAGTAGGCTTGGGTGCGCTGGCAATCCCTGGTGTCGGCCCAGTCATGCTCGCAGGTGCTGCGGCAACGGCGATCGCTACGGCTGTTTCAGGTGGTGCGATTGGTGCGGCTGCTGGTAGTCTCGCAGGTGGACTAGTGGGATTAAATGTGCCTGAAGATCGTGCTAAGGAGTATGGAGACAGAGTAGATAGCGGCGAATATCTAGTCATGGTTGAAGGATCTCCGACAGAGATCGCTATGGCTGAATCAATTTTCAATAAACATCACATTCATGGTTGGTATGCTTACGATTCAACTGTCGAAGCGGTGTCAACTTCTGCACCAACTGCGCCACCAAATACGACCCCAGTTGTCAACTACCTACTAGAAAAATAAACCTGTTGCAGAACTAAAAATGATTTTATTTTAGTTCTGTTTGGCTCTGATTGGTGTGCCCTTCTGGTCTTCTTGCCTTTGTTACTTTGATTTTGGATTGAAGATTTTGGATTTTAACTTTAATCCAAAATTCAAAATCAAAATCCCCATTCACCTGAGTGGGGAACAAAGGTAGTCGCACATCCACAAAGTAACAGTTAGCCCCTAACTGCAATTACGTCTATTAAACTGTCAATCCGCCAATAATTACAAGTGAGGAGCGCAACATGACTAAGACTAATAAAATCGGCTTTACCCAGCCTCTATTGCTGAGTATATTGCTAGCTAGCAGCATATCAGCTTGCAGTAATGCGTCTAAGACAGCATCGGATGCCCCCAGCTCGACAGAAAGCAATGGGCAGACTTCAACATCACAAAATGCTGACGCTACCAAAGGTGATGCTCAAAGCGATATCCGCAAAAAACAGATCGAATCAGACATTCGGGCCAGGGAACAGCGGAATAATGTCGGTGGCGATCCCCAAAAACGCGATGCTGGGGACTTGTCTAGTCAAGTGCGAGGTAAGTTAGAGGCAAATATACCTAAGAGTAAGCTCACCGTCGATGCCAAGGATGATGTTGTCACCGTATCGGGGACGGTAGCCAATCAGGCGCAACTGGCTAAGATTAAACCACTAGCAATGGAAATCAAGGGTGTCAAAAATGTGATGGTAAAAGCTGTCGTATCCCCATAGAACTAGCTTGGATAGAAACTCATAGCCGATTGATAAGTCATTGGTCTATGAGGCTATCAATAAGTAACTCATTTTTACATATTATTGGTAAAACATCTGCCCGACTGACTGGAGTAGCCGATACTCTTGGGATCGAAGATTAAGGAGCGATCGTAGAGAATTAAATCTCTCTCCATTGACGCTAATGGCGATCGCTCACTTCATCCTCTTGAGAGAAAGGAATTAATAGACCTGACTGATAAATTATTTATACAGTCGTAATTTAAAGGAGTCCGATCGTGAATTTAATTGCTTGGGTAGTTTTAGGTTTATTAGCTGGTGCAATCGCCAAAGCGATCGTCCCTGGATCTCAGGGCGGTGGTTGGATTTCCACATTAGTTTTAGGTGTTGTAGGGGCGTTTATTGGCGGTAGTTTACACACCTTTATACAGACGGGATCTTTAGTATTGACAGCTCCCGGTTTGAGTATTCCTGGGGTATTTGTCGCGGTTCTGGGTGCCATTATTGCGATTTATCTTTACGGATTGCTCTCCCGTAGCAATGTCTAGAAGATCGCTGTTTTGACAATCAATTTCAAATTTCGTTATTTACCGATTGAGAGGAGTCTAATATGAAATACGTTTCGGCAATGCTGTCTAATCTGCGTCCTATGCAGATGTTAATGTCTGCTTTACTTGCTGCTGTGCTAGTTTTTACCAGCGGTTTGTCAGCATTAGCAGCCCAGAGTCCAACCACCAAAGGGGTAGAGCAGCTAGATCAGATCGACAAGAAATCTAAAGAAGCACTAGAGAATCCAGCAACTACCCCTGAAGAGATCGCTAATAGATCGAAAGGTGCTCTCAACGAGATCCAAGGTAATGCTGCCGATAGAGATAAAATGTACCGCTCTAAGGATACTACGCCACCAGTAATCAAGCAAGCTGAAAGAGCACTCAACAAATTGACAAAAAACTAAGGTTCCAGTTTTTTGCTGATGACAGCACATTAGCTAAATATTTTGTGCTGTTTGAAGTGGGAATAGGTGAGCTACTGCCAAGGGGGCACTAGATAGATACATTTACCAATGACGTTTACACCACAATATTAGGAGAATTATCATGGCATACACAGATAGACCTAATGACTATATCAGCGAACAACGCGCAATTCCTGTTGCTGCAACCAACTATCACGATCAGGTGCGGTGGGGTCCCATTATCGCCGGACTAGCTGTTGCCCTAAGTACACAGCTCGTGTTGAGCGCACTTGGTTTGGCAATTGGAGCTAGCAACGTTGGCGGCTCTGGCGCACCTCGGACGATCGCTGGAGATGTCGGCGTGGGTGTAGGGATCTGGTCGATTATTAGTTTGTTGATTTCACTATTTGCAGGTGGCTGGACAGCAGCACGTACCGCAGGCAGAATGAACCGCAACACTGCTCTTTTGAATGGTGCGGTCTTATGGGCATCGACTCTGGCACTGAGTGCTTGGTTGATCTCTAGCGGTGTCTCCGGCGCGTTTGGTGTAGCTGCTTCCAATGCTGGCAGTGTCGTCAACCAAGTTCAGCAAAATCCTAGCATTTTGCCAGGTACCAATGGTGGACAAACTGCTCCCAATGTCCCGACAATCACCGCTCAACAAGCCCGCGACATCGCTGGTAATACCGCCAAAGCGAGTTGGTCTTTTGTATTTGGTTCGCTCTTGGGATTGGTTGCGGCTTTGATTGGATCTGCTCTAGGTGCCCGTCAGCCACTCAGAAATATGGCAAGCGATCGCGATTAAGCTACACCAAAAGTCGTCTGGAAAACTTTTCAACTATTGCATCACCACGGAAAACAACACATGAGTATTCTAAGTAGATTTCCCGTCATCCAGGCGCAGTCAGCACGGTTGAAAACACAGTTGACTGAGTTGGATCGCAGATTAGCATTACGCTATGGCGATCGATATTATAAGGTCAAGCAACAACTTGATGATACTAAAGTCTGGTACGAAAAAACCAGAGCTGAAGCTCAAAGCAGTGGGACTATTCCCTTAGAGCAAAAGCAGGCAGAAACCGATCGCCAAGTGGGTGACGCTGGTTCGGCAGCAGCCCGCAAGGAAGCAGTTATCAAGCAGCAAATAAAAGAGTTGTGGCACAGCATCAAAACTCGCCAAAGCTCCTAAATTCTGAATCCTAGATTATTGCGGAGATCTTTACCCCACCCCAGCCCTCCCCTTATCAAGGGGAGGGAGCAAATAAGAGCCACCCCCTTGATAAGGGGGCTTGGGGAGGTAATACCAGCTTCGCCGCCAGCAACACTCGTATCCAAAATGGATTGAAAAATCATGAACTTAATCCTCGGCATCTTAATTCCACCCGTCGGAGTCTTCTTGACCTATGGGATTGGGCCAACACTATTTATCAATATTGGACTAACTTTACTCGGTTGGATTCCTGGTAGCATCCACGCTGTCTGGGCGATCTCTAAACAGAACGAAATCAACAACTAAGTTTAAATAAAACCGATCTTTCTCAATTAAAGTTCACTCTTTTTGAGTCATTAAGAACATGAATAACAATACTATCGCATATCTCGTCACGACGTTAGCAACAGCATTGGGTTTACTAGTCATCGATACAGTGGTGCCTGGGGTAGACATTGCCAATTTTCCAGCAGCATTAATTGCAGCCGTTGTCGTTGGTGGGATCAATTCGACAATTCGACCAGTGCTGTCAATTCTGTCGCTACCGATTAACTTCTTGAGCCTAGGTTTATTCTCACTAGTGGTCAATGGCGTATGCTTATGGTTAGCTGCTCTACTTGTCCCAGGCTTTGCAATACATGGCATAGTTGCTTTCATTTTAGGGCCAGTAATCTTGTCATTTGCCAGTACTTTCCTGAATAACTATTTTGATGAAAAGAAAATAGTTCAATCGGTATTAAATACTGAAGCGACTGCTGAGAAAAAAATCGCTCAATCTCCTTTGGCAACTAGCCCAGGTGACATAATTGTTGAGAGAAAGATCGAGCAATCCCCAGCGGGAACTAGCACCACTGAAATAATTTAAATCCGCTCCTCGATCGTGAAAATATCAACAGTTGTCTAAAAGATTGAGGTATAAACACGATGTTAGCAATAGGTAAACGTAGTTCGCAATTATTGCTAGGAGTGACTGTGATGGCGATCGGGATGGTAATGCTGCCAGCGATCGCCACTGCTCCAACGCCGCCACAACTGGTAGTTTCCAAGCTCAATGGGCGAAACATCAATATTTTATACGTGACTCGGAGTACAGATAAAGTCCTAATGCGATGTTATCCAGGACTACAACCGCGTTTGATTGTGAGACAGCAAGCTGCTGGCACAAAAGAAGGAATTTTAAGCTGTGGAAATTAGCTAGTCGAGATCTGACTGAGATTGGCTAATAGCAATAGGGGCTTAAAAAAATACTATTATTTATTGAGGAAAGACAATGTTGTCAAGTTTAGAATATTCATCATTTTTAAGTAATCAGTTGTTGAGACTGGCGCAGATCCGCATCGATCCAGGAGCATTCATCGTAGATAATCCTTCTAGCCCCGAAATTTTTGTATCACTGCTAGCAGGGATCGCGATGGCATTTGCTTTTCAGCTCCTATTAACCAATCTGGGGGTGGCTATCCTCTCATCTCCAGGTACGCCCGATCTAGATAATGACTCAGACGACGATGGCGATGATGAAGGCTTGATGTCCACAATGCGCGGGATCGAAACAAAAGTCGGCATCGCCACACTAATCACAGTCACGATCGCTTTATTTGCTGCTTGTTATTTGGCGGTCAAACTGAGTCTAGTAAATAATGCTTTTGAGGGTGCGATTGTCGGTGTAGTCATCTGGTCTTTCTATTTTACGATCGTTGTCTGGCTCGGATCGAGTGCTGTTGGCTCTCTGATTGGGTCGATCGTTAGTACGGCTACATCCGGTCTTCAGGGGATTATGGGCACCGCCACGACAGCAATAGGGGCAAATGTCGCCAAAAACCAAGTCATATCGACAGCCGAAGAAGTTACTGCTGCTGTCCGCCGCGAGCTGACATCAGGATTCGATCCCAGCAGCATTCAAAAGACATTGCAAAGCTCTTTAGGTAACTTACAATTACCTGGTGTGGATCTAGACAAAATTGGCTCTCAGTTCGAGAAACTGCTAAAAGATTCCGATCTCAAAGATCTTGCCAATAATGACTTGCTCAAAAATATCGATCGCCAGAGCTTTGTAGACTTAATTAGCAATCGCACTGACTTCTCCAAAAAAGATATCAACCAAATAGCCGATCGACTCGAAAGCACCTGGAAACAGCTCTCCAGCAAAGGTGGTAACAGCGATGTCGCCAGTCAGCTTACGGAGATACTCAAATCGGCAACACCAGAAGATCTCAACACTGACGAATTAGCTGGCAAACTTCAGCAGATCGTCAAAGGATCTAGCACCAGCGATGGTAACAGTGGTAGCTTTGTCAACCAAGCTTTGCAACTCGGTCTGAGTTCGCTCCTCGGTCGGGTACTGCAAAATGCCAATATTTCCGACCTAGATGTCGAGAAAGTTTCCGGTCAGATTAATAAGCTCAAAGCATCTGTATTAGGCGGTCAATCCGAGCAGCATGAACAACCATCAGCCGACACCACCACCAAACCATTTAGTGTCATTCGGGCAGATCTAGAAAACTACATCTTGTTTGCACCACCTTGGGAACTCAGTCAAACAGCAGTCAAACAACAATTCAAGGATGTTGTTTGCGACCCACAGGCAGATCCAGCCACCGTGCGGAAAGAATTGGAGCAGATCGATCGCAATTACTTCGTCGAAAAACTATCGCTGCGGGACGATCTCCAACAAAACAGTATTGAAAACCTCTCCAACTATCTCGAAGAAGCTCGGACTGAGCTATTGGATACCAACACGGCTGAGTCAGAATCCCCGTCGCCAGACCTCCAAAAACAAGCTCAAGATCTGCGAACTAAGGTCGAAACCTACCTTCGCGACACAAATAAAGATGAGCTGAACCCAGAAGGCATCCAGCGCGATCTCAAAGCCTTATTTGAAGATCCCCAAGCTGGGATAAGTGCCCTCAAAGACCGACTCGGACAATTCGATCGCGATACGATCGTTCAGCTATTGAGCCAACGTCAAGACTTGGATGAGGCTCAAGTCAACCAAGTACTCGACCAAGTGGAATCAGCCCGCACTAAAATTCTGGAAGCACCCAAACAAGTCACCGAGCAAGCCAAAGCTCAATACGAGAAAACTACGGCTGCGCTGACAGAATACCTGCGGAAAACTAACCTCGAAGAACTCGATCCAGAAGGCATCCAGCGCGACCTCAAAACGCTCCTAGATGACCCCAAAGCAGGTGCAGGTGCCTTACGCGATCGATTATCCCAAGTCGATCGAGAAACACTAGTCAAACTGCTCACCCAGCAAGGTAATCTCACCGAAGAACAGGTAAATCAAGGAGTAGATCGCGTCCAATCAGCCATCGGCTCGATCGTCAAAGCACCCCGCCGCCTCGCCAATCGCGCTCAAAAACAAGCCGCCGAATTTGGGTCTAGTCTCGAAAGCTATCTGAAAAATACCCAGAAAGAAGAGCTAAATCCCGACGGTATCAAGCGCGACTTGCAGCTATTGCTCAAACAGCCTGGAGCTGGACTTGAAAATCTGGGAGAGCGGCTCGGACAATTCGATCGCGAAACCCTCGTCTCGCTCCTCTCGCAACGTGAAGACATCAGCGAAGAAGAAGCAAACCGGATCGCCGACCAAGTAGAATCGACCTATAAATCGATCGGCGACCAAATCAAAAAAGTCCAGGAAACCTTCCAATCGGCAGTAGACAGCCTCTTTGGTCAAGTCCGCGACTACCTCAACGCCCTCGATCGTCCCGAACTCAACTACGAAGGTCTGCAAGCCGACTTTAGTAAAGTGTTTGACGACCCCCAAGCGGGATTTGAAGCACTCGGCGAACGACTCGGACAATTCGATCGCGAAACCCTTGTCGCCGTCCTCAGCTCGCGTGAGGATATCTCCGAAGCCGATGCCAACCGGATTATCGACAAGATCGAAGAAACCCGCGATGGTGTCCTTAGTCAAGCACAGCGCGTCCAGCAAGAAGTCAAAAAACGCTATAAAGCTGTCAAAAAGCAAGCCCAAAAACAAGCGATCGAAACCCAACAGATCGCCGCAGGTGCCGCTTGGTGGCTATTTAGTACCGCTCTAACCTCCTTGATTGCGTCCGCCGCTGCTGGCACGATCGCGGTCAATGGACTGGGTTTTCTGTAAGCCTCTGAGACTGTAACGATCGTCAATAACTCTAATTAAATCGCTCCCGATCTCTACAATCGGGGGCGATTTGGCGATCGGAGCGTCCCAAATTTGAGCGCATTATGTGATTTTTAAAAACTCAACAATCCTCTCCATCCCCTAACTCCAGTCAGAAGTCCATCCACCTTTTGATAGAACGTTTGTCGCGAACTAAATGATAATCTAACGTTAAAGGTTTGAGGAACGGTGGTAGTAACTTAAACTTTTAATCATAGTTTGTGCAGCTAATCTGCATAGGAGATCTAACATGAAAAAAATATTGAATTCGATCGAGCATCTATTTACTAAGAGCTTGTGGGCATTGGGATTAGCGACTGTAATCTTTGCCGCAAGTTTTATCCTACCCCAGTCCAGTTATGCAGCAACTCCAGTCCAACAGGCTGCTCCAGATGTCATTCAACCATTTGAATTGACAAATCCCGCAGCAACTCGATCGGAAGCCTACGATGAAATTGCCAAGCTCAATAAAGATCCTAAAGCACTAATCGCTGCTGAGAATAAAGAAGAGCAAGCAGAAGAAAAAGCCTATAAACAAGAACAACAAGCGATCGAGAATGTCGGTAAATAAATGACTAAAAATCGTCAATTCAATCGATCCGATATCACCCAACAGTGCTAGATTTATCGATTTTGCCTTCTCGTGAGTTAGCGATCGGTTCCCGTCTCTTTTAAGGTTTAAGGGGCGGGTTCTTGCTGGCTGGTATCGATCGTACTATTCGATCGTCTCAGACATCATGATTCACCATCCACTGTCCACCATCCACTCCATACACTAGATGTCTAATTTGATACAGGTGGAAGTAAGCTCTAACTTGTCGGCTGAAACTTAGAACCGTAAACCAGCACCTAAGGTCACACCCACAAAAAAATTGTCGCTACTAAAGGGGATTGCAACCTCAGCTACCAACGCAATATTCTCACTGATATTAAAATCTGCACCAACTTGGGCATAAACAGTACTGGTGTTAAGACCTGTTTGGAAAAGCGCACCCAGACCGATAAAGGGGGTAATCGGGAGGGATGCTTGACGCAAATCCCAGTCATAGGTCACACTGCTACCAAACTGGATACCCTCCGATGGAAAATAGACATAAGGACGGAGCGAGATATTGTCGGCAATACCGAACTTACCATCGACCGTAAATGCAGTTTGTCGGCCACCGAAAGTAACTGAGGGGGCGATATAGTTGTTGCCGATACCACCAGCTAGAGCTGCTGTAGGAGCTTGAGCGATCGCCGCAGCAACCAAACTAGCGAGGATCGCGGGGATCAGTAAAAGGTTTTTCATGTGGGATAATAGTTTTTTGTATTGTAAACTATCGATCGGGATTTAATCCCAGTCTAATTGCTTGACTGTTATCATCGATCGCTCCCTGACGATCGCCCAAACTTGCCCGTACGACACCCCGACTCAGATAAGCATTAATATAATTGGGTTGGAGTTGAATCGCGCGATCGAAGTCATCGATCGCCCCCTGTTTATCACCTAATATAAACTGAATCTTTGCTCGAAGATAGTAATAATTAGCACACTCAGGTGTGAGGACGATCGCTCGATCGTAATTGTCGATTGCTCCGACGCGATCGTCGAATATTTCAGCTCGAATGATACCCTGAATGCTATGGGCAAAAGCAAGATCGGGTTTTTGACCGATTGTTTGATCCAAATTCGCCATTCCTATCCACACAAGCAACGTGAATAAACTACTACCAGCTACTACTGACTTTAACAATCGATGCTTCATGAGATATGTAGGACAACACATTCTAAGTCTGCCCTTTTTGCCCAAAAACATTACAGGCGATCCGCAAGATGTCGATCGCGATCTAAAATGGAATACCTAGATCGCTCACAGGTAATCTTCCTGCGGTGATTAATTTACAGCAACGAGATTTCAGATGTTAGCCAAAAGAATATTACCGTGTCTAGATGTCAAAGCGGGACGCGTAGTCAAAGGAGTCAACTTTGTCGAACTCCGAGATGCTGGAGATCCCGTAGAACTCGCCCAAGTTTATAACGATGCTGGAGCCGACGAGCTAGTATTTCTCGATATCACCGCCAGCCACGAAGATCGCGACACGATGATCGATGTGGTTTATCGTACCGCCGATCGGATCTTCATCCCCCTCACCGTCGGTGGCGGTATCCAATCCCCAGCCAATATCAAAGACTTACTCCGCGCAGGTGCAGATAAAGTCAGCCTGAACTCAGCCGCAGTAAGAAACCCCGACTTAATCAACGATGCTAGCGACCTATTTGGCGACCAATGTATTGTAGTCGCGATCGATGCCAAACGTCGCCCCGATCCCACTAATCCAGGTTGGGATGTCTACGTCAAAGGCGGGCGCGAAAACACCGGACTAGATGCCGTCAAATGGGCGCAGGAAGTCACCAAACGCGGTGCGGGAGAACTTCTCGTCACGAGCATGGATGCAGACGGCACCAAGGCAGGATACGACCTCGATCTGACGCTATCGATCGCCCAATCCGTCCAAGTTCCAGTCATTGCTTCTGGTGGCGCGGGCAACTGCGAACACATCTATCAAGCCCTCACCACCGGACACGCTCAAGCGGCATTACTCGCTTCTTTGCTCCACTACGGCGAACTCACCGTCGCCGAGATTAAAGCATATTTGGATGCCAAAAAAGTCACTGTCAGAATTTAATCCGATCTCAGTAATCGAAATCTCCTCGCAGGTGGGCGCAGTCGCTCCTAGAGTAGCACTCACAATTCAGATCGGCGTTATTACAACTTGTTAAGTATCGTAGTGTGTATTAAAAACAAAAATTCTCTCACATGAACTTCAGTATTTCTACAAGAGTAGAAATACTGAAGTTCATGTGAGAGTTACAACTACTTGCAAGTCATTACTTTTATGGCGAACCTCATGGGACACTTCAATTTACAGGAGCCTTCGATACCGTCTCTTGGCGAAGTCTAAGTAATGAAGATTGGAATGGTTTCACTGTTGGCATTCAAGGAACCGCCGCTGAGGTGTTTCCACCTTCTACTTCAGTCCCCGAACCATTTACGATCGTCGGTACATTAGTAGGCGGTACAGCAGCTTTGAGAACTCGATCGAGACTAAGATATACAGCTAAAAAGTAGACAACAGTAATAAACTTAGAGATGGTCTAGAGTAGGGGCAATTCATGAAGCGGTTCGCGCTCGTCGGGGAACCCGACGGTTTAGCGAAACAAGACATTGCCCCTACTCTGTTTTGAGAGTTAAGTTTTGGATCTGGGCGGAAAACCATTTTCATACTTCGGTTGCATCAAAGTTAGGGGTTGCTCTCATAGATTCTCTGGTAATTTCAGGTATTTCAAAATTATCGAGACGTGCAAAACGGCGATCGATCGCTGCGGAGAGGCTTAGTTTAGTTGCTGTTTCAGGGACTAATACGCTGTGAAGAATAGACTCGATCTCTGCTTCGATCGAATGTCCGTGTTCGGCGGCACCTTGTTCTAAACGGATAATTAGATCTGGTTCTAGCTGATGAATTATAATATTATACTAAGCACGGCTAGTAGCTAGACTTTTTCAGGTGTGGATTCTTGGTGATAGAAGATGACCTAAAAGCAAAGATCATAAATGATATGGTTAAGGGGTCAGATTGAAAAGGTAAAGCCTAATGCTGAGAATAAATTGTGTTGAAGAAGATATCAAAAAGCTGCATTATCAGAGATATCACCATCCACATCCATTAGTCCAAAGAAAGATGGAAGCTATTTATTTAAAAAGTCAGGGAGTAAAACACAAAGATATCTACAAACTGTGTCAAATCTCCAAAACAACATTGACAAAATATATTAGACAATATCAGAAAGGAGGTGGAAGTCTATAGAAAAGAAAAGCTGGAACCTTTGTTGGAACAGGCTATCAATGGAGAAAAAGTAGTTTTTTTCGTGGATG
>ENA-OFDP01000407-OFDP01000407.1-metagenomes-genome-assembly--contig:-NODE-407-length-19589-cov-2.692894_pt1 | contig 19589 bp, 21 predicted proteins | sample MGYA00153389_OFDP01 | MGnify analysis MGYA00153389 | reverse complement strand
CTCGACGAAGTGCCCGACCCGGTCTTCGCTCAACGGCTCGCCGGCGACGGTCTCTCGATCGACCCGCTGGGGAGCGAGGTGGTTGCCCCCTGCGATGCCGTGGTTCGGCAGGTCCATCGCGCCTCGCACGCGGTGACCCTGGAGGCGTCCGGCCTGGAAATCGTCATCCACGTGGGTCTGGATACGGTGCTGCTGCAGGGGGCCGGGTTCCACCCCGCTGTCAAGGCCGGCCAGCAGGTGCGCGCCGGCGGCGGACACGTGGGCCAGCCGCTCCTGCCGCCGGGCTACGGCGGGCGTGGGCAGCGCTTGCGTGTCGTCGTCCTGCATCAACTGGGTGAAGCCCAGCATGGCATTCAGCGGCGTTCGCAGCTCGTGGCTCATGCGCGCCAGAAAGCGCGACCGGGCCTGGTTTTCACGCAATGCCAGCTCGCGTTCATGCCGCGCGGCGGCGGCGGTGCGCGTGTCGGTGATGTCCCAATTCACGCCGATTCGCTGGGCGGTGCCGCTGGCCGCGTCGTTGACTTCCGACGAACGCGACGCCAACCAGCGCACCTGCCCGTCGGGCCAGATGACGCGGAATTCCAGGTGCAGCGTGGTGCCGGTGTCGGTGGCGTGCTGCATGGTGCGTTCAGCGCGCGATCGGTCGTCGGGGTGCACCACGGCCAGGCGCTCTTCCACGGTCATCGCCTGGCGCCGCGTTGGCAGGCCGCGCAGTGCCCACATCTGCGCGTCCCAGGCCGTGAGGCCGGTCTTCAGGTCCAGCTGCCAGGTGCCCAGGCCTGCGCCTCGCGCCGCCAGCGCGGCTTGTTCCATGGCGCTGCGCAGGGCCAGCTCGGCGCAGCGTTGTTCGGTCACGTCGATCACCACGCCAAACAGCATGGGCCCCTGGTCGCCCGATTCGCGCCGCGAATGGGTGATGACCTGACGCACCTGGCCGTCGGGTCGCAGGATGCGAAAGTGCATGTCGGCCAAAGGTTCGCGGCTGCGCACCCAGCGCGTGAAACTGGCCTGGGTCGTGGCGCGGTCGCCCGGGTGCACCCAGCGAGCAAACCACTCGGCCGGCGAGGGCAGTTCGATGTTTTCATCCAGGCCAAACAGTGACCGAAGCGGCTCGCTCCAGTGGGCCTTGGCTGCGCCGCGGTCCAGGCTCCAGTGGCCAATGCCGGCGGTGCGCGTCACCAGGTCGAAACGCCGCCGCAGGTCGTCGGCCAGCTGTTTTTGCTGGGCCAGCTGCGACTGCGCCTGGCGCCCCGACACGGTGGTCGAGACAGTGTCTGAATCTGTATCGGGCGGGCGGTGGCTGTTGTCCAGCTGACCCAGCATCCCCCGCAACCGGGCAACCTCAGCCCGCAACGCCAGCACCTCGGCCGCAGAGGTGCTGAACGCGGTTGCGGTGGGCTGGGGCACGGGATTGGACGGGTCGTCGAGCATGGGTCAGGCCGGGCGCAGGACGCCCTGCGAAGAGTATCGCTGGACCGGCCCGCCTGGAACAGGTCGGCGTCGGCGACGGGTGCGTCGGCAACATGGCAGCACAGTTCACGCGGTTGAATGCCGTCATGAAACCCACCCCCGGCCCCCGCCCGCCCTCGACCCCAGCCACCGGTTTGACCCGCCGCGCCACGCTGGCATGGGCTGCGCTGGCCGTACAGGCCGGGTCGGCGCGCGCTGCGCCTGAGGTGCAGGACGACACCTGGCGCGACACTGCCCGGGGCCGCGACATCCCCGTGCGCCTGCGCTGGCCTGCGCACCCCGGGCCGTGGCCGCTGCTGGTGTACTCGCATGGTCTGGGTGGCAGCCGCCAAGGCGCTGACGCCTGGGGCCAGGCCTGGTGCGAAGCCGGCTTTTTGGTACTGCACCTGCAGCACCTGGGCAGCGACGCCGAGGTGCTGCGCCGCAGCGGCTTGGCCGGCTTGCGTGCGGCAGGCAACGGGGAACAGCTCATCGCGCGGGCGGCCGATGTGCGCGCCGTGCTGGACGGCGCCGTGCGCCGGCAGCGCGACGGTGACACACGGTGGACGCTCGTGCGGCTGGACGCCGTGGGCATGGCCGGCCACTCTTTCGGCGCGCTCACCTCGCTGGCCGTGGCCGGGCAGCGCCACCCGATGCAGGGCGACTTGTCCGACCCGCGCCCCCGCGCCTTCATCGCGCTCAGCCCGCCGTCTCCCAACAAGCGAATGAGCCTGCAGGCGCAGTTCGGCGCCATCCGGCGGCCGGTCATGTTGTTCACGGGGTCGCTTGACGCCGACCCCTTCGGCGGCCATCAGACCGGCGAGCCGCGCGCCCGTGTCTACGAAGGCCTGCCGCCCGGCCGGCGTGCCCTGTTGTGGCTTGACGGCGCCGACCACGGCAGCTTCGGCGGCAGCCGTGAGCTGCGCAGCAGCAGCGGCCGCCGCTTTCTCAATCGCGCTCAGTCAGCACTGGCTTTGGAAGACACCCACCACACGCTCGTCGCGCGCCTCAGCACGCTGTGGTGGCGCCAGCACCTGCTGGATGATGCGGACGCGGGCACCGAATTTCAGGCTGCCCCACAGCAGCCCCGCTGGTCGGCAGGCGACCGCCTCACACTGGGTTGAGCCCGGTGCCGATCAAGCTGCCCGGGGCACCGCCCGGGGTGCCGCGCAGAGCACTGCGCAGGACACTGCCCAAGACACTGCGTTAATCTGCGGGCCCCGCACCCCCAGTCAGCCCATGTTCGACACCGTCATCGCCAACCCCGCCAGACTGGCCCCGCATTCACGGCGGTGCCGAACCGGCTGCTACCAGAGCGGCACCGCCTGGCAGCGAGCTGATTGACCATGAAGCTGCGGCGTTTGTGGCAACCCGGCACCCTGCTGTTCTGGCAGATGGTGGCCTTCAACGTGCTGTCGTCGGTGTGCGGCTGGGCGCTGCGCGCGCTGCCGTTGAACACCACCGGGTTGATGTTGATTGGCGTGGTGGGGCTGTTGAACTGCGTCTTCGGCATGATGGCCGCGTGGCGGCTGGTGCGTGACGAGCCCGAGGCCACGACCGCGGCCGTTTCTTCTTCAGCCAGTCAGCGCTGAGCTGCCCGCGCTGGATGCCGGCGGCAGGACCCTAGAAGATGGCCATGCCCGACCGTTTGCATGCACTGACCCCCGATGCCCTGGTGATGATCGACACCATCGCGCGCACCGGCAGTTTTGCCGCTGCGGCGCGGGAGCTCGGCAAGGTGCCGTCGGCGCTGACCTACAGCGTGCGCCAGCTGGAAGACGCGCTGGACGTGCTGCTGTTCGACCGCAGTTCGCGCCAGGCGCAGTTCACCGCCGCCGGTCGCGAGCTGTTGCAGGATGGCCGCCGCTTGCTGCAGGAAATGGACGCTGTGGCCAGCCGTGTGCAGCGCATAGCCAGTGGCTGGGAATCGCAGTTGGCCATCAGCGTCGAAGACGTGATGTCGCAGCAAACCGTGTTCGAACTGGTCGAGGCTTTTTGCGGCGTGTGCCGCAAGGGCGGCCCGGCCGGGCCCGACGCCGGCGCATCGGCCACGCGGCTGCGGCTGCGCACGGACGTGCTGGCCGGCACCTGGGAGGCGCTGTCGTCGCGCCAGGTGGATCTGGCGATAGGCGTGGCCGACCACCTGCCGAACCCGGGTGGCATCGAGCTTCGACCACTGGGTGAGCTGACTTTTGTTTACTGCGTGGCCCCGAACCACCTGCTGGCGAATGAAGTGGCGCCGCTCGACGACGCGCTGCTGGTGCACCACCGCGCAGTGGCCGTGGCCGACACGGCGCAGCAGCTGTCGCCGATCACCGTCAACCTGTTGCCGGGGCAGGACGTGCTGACCGTGCCCAGCATGCGTGCCAAGCTCGAGGCGTTGTTGCGCGGCCTGGGCGGGGGTTACGTGCCCGAGCCGCTGGCCAGACCACACCTGCAGGCCGGCCACCTGGTGCGCAAGGCCACCAGCCGCGGCGATCACGTGGCCAAGATGCACTACGCCTGGCGCGCCGAGCACGGCGCTGCGGGCCTGGGCCGGGCTTTGCACTGGTGGCTGGCGCAGCTGGACAGCCCCGTGACGCGGCTGGCGCTGCTCGAGCGCCACGCCGGCCCCGGGCCCCGGCCTCGGCCCCGGCCCTGACACGGGCTGCCTTGGGCGCATCAGCCGTGGCCACGCCGGCTTACCGCGGGCGTTTTGCGCCGTCGCCCACCGGGCCGCTGCACGCCGGGTCGCTGGTGGCTGCGCTGGCCAGTTGGCTTGATGCGCGTGCCCACGGCGGGCAGTGGCTGGTGCGCATCGAAGACGTCGACACGCCGCGTTGCCTGGCCGGCATGGACGAGCTCATCCTGAACCAACTGGCCAGCTGCGGCCTGCTGCCCGATGCGCCGCCCTGGCGCCAAAGCCAGCGTGGCGCGGCTTATGCCGACGGCCTGGGCACTTTGCTGCCGGGCGGCCTGGTTTACCCCTGTGGCTGCACCCGTGCTGACATCGACGCCGCCTGTGCCGCACAGGGTGTGGCGCCTACGCGCCATGCGCAGCGTGTGTACCCGGGCACTTGCCGCGACGGCCTGCAGGGCAAAGCGGCCCGCGCCTGGCGCTTTCGTGCGGGTGGGCTGCAGCCCTGGCACGACCGCCGCCTGGGCCCGCAGGTGCAAGACGTGGTTGTTGCCGTGGGCGACTTTGTGCTGCGCCGCGCCGACGGCCTGTGGGCCTACCAGCTGGCGGTGGTGGTGGACGACGCGGCGCAAGGCATCACCGATGTGGTGCGCGGTGAAGACCTGGCCGACAACACGCCGCGCCAGATCAACCTGCAACACGCGCTGGGCCTGCGCACGCCACGCTATCTGCACACGCCGCTGGTGCGGGCGGCCGACGGCCACAAGCTGAGCAAACAAAACGGCGCCGCGCCACTGGCGCTTGACGACCCCGCGGTCACGCTGGCCTGCGCACTGCGGGTGCTGGACATGCCCGCGCAGGCCGGCACGCTGCACGGGCTGCTGGCATCGGCCGAGCGGGCCTGGGCCGACCGCTGGGTGCGCTGACCGCCTGCCCCGCCCGCCGCGGGGGCAAGGCCGCCGCCTGACAATCATCGGCCACCGATTCAATCAACGGAGTTCACCATGACACTGCAAGAACAACGCGGCATGCTGGCCGTGGCCCTGATGGCCGCATTCGCTGACGGCCAGAAGGCCGACGCCGAGCGTGAAGAGATCAAACGCATTGCCGAGTCGCTGGGCGCGCAGGCCGCGGGCCTGAACGTGTCGGTGCTGCTGCAAGACGTGCTGCTCAAGCGCGTTACGCTGGCCCAGGCCGTGGCCGACCTGAAAGAGCCCGAGCACCGTCAGCTGGCCTATGAACTGGCGCTGGGCGTGTGTGACGCCGACGGCGCGCAGAGCCCGGCCGAGGCGAAGTTCCTGGCCGCGCTGAAACAGCAGCTGGGAGCCGACGCTGGCGTGAACGTGCAGGCCGATGCGCTGGCGGCCATCACCGACGCACCGGCCAGCGTGGCCAGCGACAGCGCGCTTCAGGCGCCACCGGCGGGCGCGGCGGTGGACCGCGTGGCACTCGACAAATCCATCCAGAACCACGCCATGTTGTGCGGCGCGCTGGAGCTGCTGCCGCAGAGCTGGGCGTCGATGGCCATCATCCCGTTGCAGGTGAAGATGGTTTATGGCATCGGCCAGGCGCACGGCGCGTCGCTGGACGCGTCCATGGTCAAGGAATTCATCGCCGCGGCGGGCGTGGGGCTGACCTCGCAATACATCGAACAATTCGGCCGTAAGTTGCTGGGCGGGCTGTTGGGCAAGGTGGCTGGTGGACTGGGCCGCGGTGTGGGCAGTGCCGGTGCCGGCATGGCCATGAGCTTTGCCACCACCTACGCGCTGGGCCAGTTGGCGGTGCGCTATTACGGTGGTGGCCGGCAGATGAGCACCCAACTGCTGCGTGACACTTTCCAAAGTCTCCTGGGCCCGGCGCGGCAGATGGGGACCACGCTTCTGCCGCAGATCCAGGAACGCGCACGCACGCTGAATGCCGCCAAGGTGCTGGACATGGTGCGGCAGCCTTTGTCTAAACAGCTATGACGCGACCGGCCGCGCTGGCGGCTGTCATCATCACGGCCTCATTCTTCGAGGAGCAAAAATGACGACGACCCCTTCTGGGCTGCAATACGAAGACACGGTGCCTGGCACCGGTGCCGAGGCCGCCGCCGGCAACCACGTGCGAGTGCACTACACCGGCTGGCTTCACGATCCCATGGCGAAGAATTTGCGCGGCAAGAAATTCGATTCCAGCAAGGACCGCGGCGACCCATTCAGCTTTGGACTTGGTGGCGGCCAGGTCATCCGCGGCTGGGACGAAGGCGTGCAGGGCATGAAGGTCGGCGGCACGCGCGTGCTGACGATCCCTGCCGAACTGGGCTACGGTGCGCGTGGCGCTGGTGGCGCCATTCCGCCGAACGCCATGCTGGTGTTCGAGGTCGAACTGCTCGGCGTGTGAGCCGACCCCTCTCCCACGGCTGGGAGAGGGGGCAAGCCTGAATTACCTGGGCCGGTCGCCCGACTTCGAGAAGGTCTTGCCGGCCGGCTTGAAGGTCTTGCCCGCCGGCGCACCCGGGCGCGAGAATGGCCGAGCGCCGAAAGGCTTGGCGCCAGCGCCCGGGCCGCTGAATGGCCGCGGCGCGGCCTTGGGCTCGGGCCGCTTGGGTTCCAGGCCTTCGATCATGGTGGCGGGAATGCGCTGTGTGGTGTAGCGCTGTATGCGGTGGATCATGCCGCTGTCACGGCGCTCGGCCAGCGTCACGGCCAGGCCGGTGCGGCCGGCGCGGCCGGTGCGGCCGATGCGGTGCACGTAGTCTTCTTCCTTCATCGGCAGGCCGTAGTTGATGACGTGGCTGATGCTCGGCACGTCGATGCCGCGCGCCGCGACGTCGGTCGCCACGAGGATCTTCAGCTGCTTGTTGCGCAGGCCCTGCAGCACGCGGTTGCGCCGCCCTTGCGGATGGCCGCCGTGCAGTGATGCGACATGGTGGCCCATGTCGGCAAGGCGGTCGGCAAGCCAGTCGGCGTCGCGCTGCGTGCTGGTGAAGACGAGCGCCTGCTCCATATCGCGCTGCGTCAGGATGTGGTCGAGCAACGCGTTCTTGTGGTTGCTGTTGTCCGCCCAGTGCAGGCGCTGCTCGATGTTCTCGTGCGTGTCGGTGTGCGACGCCACGTCGATGCGCTGCGGGTCGCGCAGCAATTGCTTGGCCAAGCCGCCGGTGGCGCCGCTGAAGGTGGCGCTGAACATCACGGTCTGGCGGGTCGCCGGCACATGTTCGGCGATCGTCGTGATGTCGTCGATGAAGCCCATGTCGAGCATGCGGTCGGCTTCGTCGAGCACCAGCACTTCGACGTTTTCGAGCACGCACTTGCCGGTCTGCAGGTGGTCGAGCAGGCGCCCCGGGGTCGAGATCAGGATGTCCAGTGGACCACGCAATGCGGCAATCTGTGCCGGGTAAGGCACGCCACCGACGACGGTGGCAACGCGCAGACCCTGCACATGGCGGCCGTACATCGTCGCCGCCTTGGCAACCTGCATCGCCAGTTCGCGCGTGGGCGTCAGCACCAGGATGCGCGGACCGTAAATCACGCCCTTTTCACGGCGCTTGTTGTCGCCGCGGGCGGCCAGGATGCGCTGCAGCGCGGGCAGGATGAAGGCAGCCGTCTTGCCGCTGCCGGTGCGGGCCGAGACCATCAAATCAGCGCCCGCGATCGCCGGCGGAATCGCGGCGGCCTGGACTTCGGTGGCGGTGGCGTAGCCGGATTCGGCGACGGCTTTCATCAGGGCTTCGTGCAGGCCGAGGGTGGTAAAGCTCATGGTCAGATTTCTTTCTACGCAAAGACACGGCGCCGCGCCACCCCGGCAAAGGAGAGACAACTCGCCGCATGTCGGCATGCATTGCACGCCGACCAATGAGTCGCTGGGAAGAAGGCCCGAACCGGCATCGAGGAGCGATACCGTATTCCGGGAACAGTCAAAGCGACGACATCGCCGCCAACCATTCCCGAAAGAGCCTCAAGGCTCAGGGTTCGAACAAGCCGCACGCCTTGTCCGTTAAGACTGCGTGGGAAGACTCGATGGGTCAGAGGGGATGAACGAAACGCTGGAGTTTTTCGCCCCAGCGAGCCTCCAATTCTAAACTGCGTTCGGGTTTCCCCGCAAGTCGGCGGTGTCGATTGATCGAATGGGCCGTATCTGCGCTTTACAGCGCCAACAGATGTTCGCGGTAATAGGCTAATTCTTCGATCGACTCGTGGATGTCGGCCAGCGCGGTGTGCGCCTGGGCTTTTTTAAAACCACCCAGAATCTGCGGCTTCCAACGCTTGGCCAGTTCCTTCAGCGTGCTGACGTCCAGGTTGCGGTAGTGGAAGAACGATTCGAGCACCGGCATCGTCTTCGCCAGGAAGCGACGGTCCTGGCAGATGCTGTTGCCGCACATCGGCGACGCGCCCTTCGGCACGTGGCGCTTCAAAAACTCGATCACCAGCGTCTCGGCGCGTGCTTCGTCGATATTGGAAGCCTTCACCCGTTCGATCAGCCCGCTGCGGCCATGCGTACCCTTGTTCCACGCATCCATGGCGTCGAGCACGACATCGCTTTGGTGAATGGCGTACACCGGACTTTCGATACGCACGTTCAGTTGCGGATCGGTGACCACAACCGCGATCTCGATGATGCGGTCTGCGTCGGGATACAGACCGGTCATCTCCAGGTCGATCCAAATCAGATTCTGGTCGTTGCTGGCCAACGTCAAATCGTTCATGTTCGAGACCCTGTTCGTTAAATTTTAGATTCTCGCAGCGTCGTCAAACGATGTCGGATTGGTGCCCGACCCGGCAGGGTCGCCGTCCCCGCGCCAGGCAGCACTTGGTGCCACCGCCTACACTCGATCCATGGAAAGTTTCGCTCTCGCCGCCTCGTTCGTTGTCGTCCTGCTGGCATCGCTGTCGATTCGTTTCTGGCTGGCGACGAGGCAGATGCGGCATGTCGCGGCACACCGCGACGCCGTGCCGGTGGCGTTTGCAGCGTCGGTGTCGTTGACTGCCCATCGCAAGGCCGCCGACTACACGCTCGCTAAAAGCCGATTCGGCTTGTTGACGATGGCCTTCGGCGCGACCGTGCTGATCGGCTGGACGCTGCTCGGGGGGCTGGACGTGCTGAACACGCAGTTGCGCGACGCCGTGCAGCCGCGTTGGGGCGATACGGCTTACCAGTTGTGCCTGCTGGCCGTCTTTGCGCTGATCGGCGCTTTGCTCGACCTTCCGTTTGGGCTTTACAGCACCTTTCGCATCGAGCAACAGCACGGCTTCAATCGAATGACCTGGCGCCTTTATTTGACAGACATGGTGAAGGGACTGCTGGTGGGCGCCGCGATCGGCCTGCCGGTCGTCGCGTTGATGTTGTGGATCATGGGCGCCAGCGGCCCGCTGTGGTGGTTTTGGGCCTGGTGTGCATGGATGACATTCAACCTGCTGGCGCTGGTGTTGTACCCGACCGTTATCGCGCCGCTTTTTAACCGATTCGAGCCGCTGGCCGACGAATCGCTGAAAGCCCGCGTGCAGGCGCTGATGGCGCGTTGTGGGTTTGCTGCCAAGGGTCTGTTCGTGATGGATGGCAGCAAACGCTCGGGCCATGCGAACGCCTACTTCACCGGCTTCGGCGCGGCCAAGCGGGTGGTCTTCTTCGACACGTTGCTCGGCAAACTGTCGCCCGGCGAGGTCGAGGCCGTGCTGGCCCACGAGCTCGGGCACTTCAAGCACCGTCATGTGGTCAAACGCATCGCCGCGATGTTCGGGCTCAGCCTCCTGGGCTTTGCACTGCTGGGCTACCTGTCCAGGCAAACCTGGTTCTACGAGGCGTTCGGTGTGCAGGCCTCGATGGCCGCACGGAACGACGCCGTCGCGCTGATCCTGTTCCTGCTGGTGATACCGACGTTTACGTTCTTCGTATCGCCGTTGTTCGCGCGGCTGTCCCGCAAGCAGGAATTCGAAGCCGATGCCTACGCATGCCTGCAGGCCGACGGCGGCAACTTGGCCGCTGCGCTGCTGAAACTGCACGAGGACAACGCCTCGACGCTGACCCCCGATCCGCTGTACGTGCGTTTCTATTATTCGCATCCGCCCGCCTCGGAACGGCTGGCGGCGCTGGCCTTGCAAACGCGGCTGCACGCTGCCTGATCCTCATGCACAAATTCCTGACACAACATTGCACCATCATCAACGGTGGCCCGCCGCTGAGTAGCACCGAGATTCATGAACACTTGGCGCAGTTCAGCGGCTGGCAACTCGTCCAGGGCGCGATCGAGAAAACCTATGCTTTTAAAAACTACCACGAGACGATCGCGTTCGTGAATGCGCTGGCGTGGATTTGCCATGTCGAAGACCACCATCCGGAACTGGCGGTGAGCTACAACCGTTGCGTGGTGCGGTTCAACACGCATTCGGTCGGCGGCATCTCGGTCAACGATTTCATCTGCGCGGCGAAGGTCGATGCACTGGTGGCTTTTGTCGGCTGACGTGTCTCGCGCGGTCCGGCCTTGAGCAAGGCGGCTGCGCTCAACCTCGGATTGGTGGTGGCCGGACACGGTCGCCACTACATTGTGGAAAGTCCCGACGGGGTGCGCATCGCCTGCCATGCGCGCGGTAAAAAAAGCGACTGTGTGGTCGGCGACTGGGTGCGCTGGCAGCCGTCGGGCGATGCCGGCGTGGTGGAGCAGGTCGAGCCGCGGCGCAACCTGCTGTTCCGGCAGGACGAATGGAAAACCAAGTCGTTCGCAGCCAACCTCGACCAACTGCTGGTGTTGGTGGCTTGCGAGCCGGTGTTCAGTGAATCGCAACTGGCGCGTGCGCTGGTGGCCGCGGAAAGCGCAGGCATTGCTGCGCGCATCGTGTTGAACAAGAGCGACCTGCCGGCGATCGGCGACGCGCGCAAGCGTCTGGTGCCTTACGAACGCATGGGCATCGAGGTGCTGGAAGTTGCCCTGAAGGCGCAACCTGACCATGCTCGAGCGGTGCTGATGCCGTTGCTGCAAGGCAGGTCAACCTTTGTGCTCGGCCCCAGCGGCACCGGCAAGAGCACCTTGATCAACCTGCTCGCTCCGGATGCCAAGGCTCAGATCGGCGAGGTATCGCAGGCGCTCAACTCGGGACGCCACACGACCACCAGCACGCAGTGGTACTGGCTCGACCCTCAGCGCCGCACCGGCTTGATCGACTCACCCGGCTTCCAGGAGTTCGGTCTGCGCCAGATCGATGCGCAACAGTTGCCCGGGTTGATGCCTGATCTGCGCGAGCATGCGCGCCAATGCCGGTTCTACAACTGCACTCACCTGCATGAACCCGCTTGCGGCGTGCGAGCGGCGCTTGCGCGGGGCGAGATCGCGGCCTCGCGTTACCGCATCTATGGCGAGATCCTGGCGGAGTTGGTGCAGCGGCGTTGAAGCGGTCGGCGCCACGACGCCGGCCGCACCGGCATCAACCAATCAGGTTGGACAGCGAAACCAGCGCGAGCAGCAGCATCCACAACACGACGGAGCGCCAGATCAGCCCGACCGTGCTGCGCAGGTGACCCGACTGCGGCGCCAAGCCCGCGGTGCTGTCAGCATCGAATCCGGCCATCGCAGCGCCGCCGACGCCGCCGTTGTCGGTCTTCGAACGATCCGGGGTCACGCCCGGCGCCGCCGGCCCGCCCAGTTGCACGCCGAGCGCTCCGGCCGCCGCCGCCAGGATGATGCCTTCGTTGGGATACTTCCATAGGCCGGCGTCGCGGCGCCAGCAATTGACGGCCTCCTCGAAATTGCCCACCACCGCGAAGCCGAAGGCCGTGAGTCGGGCGGGCACATGGTCGAGCAGGTTGAACAGTCGAAACGACAGGGCCACCAGCCGCTCGTTGAGCATGACACCGACGGTCTGGTCCTTGAAAGCCCAGTAGCGGCTTGCCAATTCCGACATGCGGTACAGCACCGCGCCGGCTGGGCCGAGGCCGAACGCCGACAGCACGACGAAGCAGAAAAACACGCCGAATACGTGGCGGTGGGCCGCCAGCAGCGCGTGTTCGATCACATGGCGAAGCAATTCGGTGCGCGGCAACTCGCTGGCATCGAGGTGACGCCACTGCGCCAGCAGGCGCCGCGCCTCGATCTCATCGCCTCGCTCGAGCGCATCACGGATGTCGGTGTAGTAATGGCTGAACAGCCGAAATCCGAGCGCCAGGTACAGCACGAAGACGTTCCATGCCAGCGCCAGCAACAGGCTGAACTGGCTGATGCCCACGAAGACCGCCCAAGCCAGCAACGACGGAAACAGCACCGTGACGAACCAGACGACCCAGGCGTGTCGTTCGCCGCCCGCATCGAAATTGAAGCCCGTCCAGCGCATCCACGAGGTCAGCGAATCGTGAATTACGTTGCCGCTTGGAAGCGGCTTCACCTGCTCGATCAGCAGTGCGAACAGGACGGCGAAGAAACTCATCCCGGCGAATGATAGCGGCGACCCGGGCCCCTTCAGGCTGCCAGCAGGCGGTACAGATTGCGCAGCATGCCGGCGGTCGCGCCCCAGATGAAATAGCGTCGTGGCTGGCCGCGTTCGTCGACGCCGTGGTACGGCATCGACAGGAACTGCCGGCGAATGCCGCCGACCTCGACCTCGTGTCGATGGTGATGCGCCGGCGTCATCAGGAACGACAGCGGAACCTCGAAGATCTCGGCGACTTCGAACGGGTCGGCCCTCAGTTCAAAACCCGGCCTGACCAGCGCGACCACCGGCGTGACGACAAAACCGGTGCCGGTGGTGTAGGTCGGCATCGTGCCGAGCACTTCGATGTGGTTGGGTGACAGGCCAATTTCTTCCTGTGCTTCGCGCAGGGCGGTCGCCACCGCGTCGGCATCGCCAGGATCGACGCGGCCACCGGGAAAGCTGATTTGCCCGGGATGGTCGGTCAAATGGTCAGTACGCTGGGTCAGCAACACGAACGGGGTGTCGCCACGCACAACGAGCGGAACCAGCACCGCGGCATGGCTCAGCGTACGCTGCGTGAACCGCGGCTCGCCCATGATCTCGGGCACCCACTGAGGCGGCAGCCGCTTGAAGCGTTGCCGCAACGCCGGGACACCGAGTTTCATGGCAGGCACCGCAGGCAGATGCTCGTCGACGCCGATGACCGGCAGGTTCAGGGGATCGAAGCTCAGTGGCATGTGGGTTGCCAGCTTGCGGCGAACGAACGCTCAAACGACAAGGCCGCCAGATTCAGTGGCGGCCTATTAACAAATGGGCAAACAGGCAAGCGGACAAACGGACAAACGGACAGACCAGAGATAAGCGCGACCGGCAAGGCCGGTCTTGTCAGGCGCTCAGCCCAGCTTTTCCTTGATCCGTGCCGATTTGCCCGAGCGTTCGCGCAAGTAATAAAGTTTGGCACGGCGCACGTCGCCGCGCCGTTTCACCTCGATCGAGGCGATCAGCGGGCTGTAGGTCTGGAATGTGCGTTCGACGCCTTCACCGTTCGAGATCTTGCGCACGATGAAGCTCGAATTGAGACTGCGGTTGCGCTTGGCAATCACCACGCCCTCATAAGCCTGCAGCCGCTTGCGCGTGCCTTCGACGACGTTGACGCTAACGATCACCGTGTCGCCGGGGGCGAAGGGCGGGATCGTCTTATTGAGCCGGGCGATTTCCTCGTGCTCGAGGGTCTGGATCAAGTCCATCAGTTTTCTCCAAATGATCGTGCCGGCCGATGTTGAGGTGTCGCGGCCTGCCGAATACGTTGCGTCATTCAGCCCGGCCGCTGCGGTGGCCCGCGTTATTGATTGGCGCTTGAAGCGCGAACCGGCAGAGGATCGAAAAGCCTCAGATTATAGCTTCAGAGACTTCAAAAACGCCTCGTCCGATGTGGTCAGTGACTCTGCCGCTCGTGCCGCGGCGATCAGCTCGGGGCGCCGGCGTGCCGTCAACTCGAGTGAACGCTCGCGCCGCCAGCGGACGATTTCAGCGTGATGGCCCGACATCAGCACCGTCGGCACGCCCTGCGGCATGTGCGGCCCGTTCTGCGCCGGCCAGAACTCCGGGCGGCTGTAATGCGGGCAGTCGAGCAAGCCGTCCGAAAAGCTGTCCTGCTGGTGCGACTGCTCGTCGCCCAGCACGCCCGGCTGCAGACGCGCCACCGCATCCAGCAGGACCAGCGCGGGCAATTCGCCGCCCGACAGCACGAAATCGCCGAGGCTGAGTTCGAGGTCGACGTGGCGGTCTACGAAGCGCTGGTCGATGCCTTCATAGCGACCACAAAGCAACACCGCGCCCGCACCGACGGCCATCTTGCTCAACAACGCCTGGTCGATGCGGCGCCCGGTGGGGGTGAAGTGGATCAGCGGCGCGGCGTCGGCATCATTGCGCGCGTCCCGAATGGCCGCCAGCGCGCGCTCCAGCGGAGGAGCCAGCATGACCATGCCGGGCCCGCCACCGTAGGGTCGATCATCGACTCGGCGGTAGGCGTTGTCGGCATGTTCCCGCAACGGCCAGAGCCTGACGTCGACCTGGCCCGACTCGAACGCCCGGCGCGTGATGCCTAGCGTCAAGTGAGGGCCGAACAATTCCGGAAACAACGTGATGACGTCGAAGCGCACGCAAGGCATTTCGTCAGTAGTCCAGTCCCCAATCGACCGTGATGCGTCTGTCCGGCAGGCTCACCGCGTCGACATAGGCAGCCACGAACGGGATCAAACGCTCCGACGATTCGACTGCGGCACCCTCGGACGGTGCCTCTTCGGGACGCAACCTCAACACACTGTGCGGGCCGGTATCGATCAATCCGATCACCCTGCCAAGCGTCTCTCCCTGCCGGTTGACCACGAGCAGCCCGATCAGGTCAACCCAATAGTATTCGTCGCTGCCCGCGCTGGGAAAACTGGAGCGACCGACGAAAACCCGCGCACCGCGCAGAGCTTCTGCGGCCGTGCGGTCATCGACATCGGTCACACGCGCCACCACCACTTCGCCGTGCTCCTTGGCTTCAACCACCTCGAGCCATGGCGGATAACTGTCCGCAGCGGTACCGAGACGCTTCAGTCCCGCCGCCTCGGGCGGCTCGATGAACCAGCGTCGCGAGGAAAACAAGGCCTGCGGATCTGAGGCGAACGGCTGCACCTTGATCCAGCCTTTCAAGCCCCATGCGTCGACGATGCGGCCGATTTCCACCGCATCGTGAGGCCATGCCGGATCGGTGCCCAAGGTCGGGCCGACTGCGCGCATGGCCTGCAAGCCGGTCAGACAGCGGCCGTCTTCGCCTGGTTCACCAACCGTTCGACGGTCGGCGACATCTGCGCGCCAATGCCGGTCCAGTGGGAGATGCGGTCGAACGCCACACGCAAAGGCTGCTCGCCACCGGAAGCCACGGGGTTGTAAAAACCCACGCGCTCGATGAAGCGCCCATCGCGGCGCGAGCGCGAGTCGGCGACGACGATGTTGAAGAACGGGCGCTTCTTTGCGCCGCCGCGTGCGAGTCGGATAACGACCATGGTGATTTCCTTCTGGATTCGTGGGGGTCTGCGCTGCCTGTAAGCACACTCAGACCAGACAAATTTGGCGCGGTCGGGATGATTGAATTGAACACCCTATCGGGCTTCATGCCGTCGTAGCACGCCACCGCAGGCAAGCGATTACCTCACCGACCGTTGGCAAAACCTCGCATTATAAACTGAAGCGCCAGCTGAAAGAGACGCGAACCATGACCGAAGAACCCGTGCTGATCCGCCCTGCGCAGCAGACCGACCTGCCCGCCATCGCCGAGATCTACCGTTGGAATGTGTTGCATGGCACCGGCACGTTCGAACTGGAGCCGCCCGACCTGGCCGACATGACGCATCGCTGGGAAGACGTGCGCGCCAAGGGCCTGCCCTGGCTGGTGGCGCAGTGCGGCAGCGTGTTGTCGGGCTACGCCTATGCCAACCATTTCCGCCCGCGCCGTGCCTACCGCTTTTGCCTGGAGAACTCGATTTACCTGGCGAGCGACATGCGTGGCCGCGGCCTGGGGCGGCTGTTGTTGGCCGAACTGATGGCTCGCTGCACGGCCGCCGGCGCCCGGCAGCTGCTGGCCGTTATCGGCGACTCCGACAACCTGGCCTCGGTCGCCTTGCATCGATCGATGGGCTTCGAGTCGATCGGAATCATGAAATCCGCCGGTTGGAAATTCGAGCGCTGGCTGGACGTCGTTCTGATGCAGCGCAGTCTGGGCGACGGCGATTCGTCGGCGCCCGAGGATGCGTTGGCGTGAGCAACTACCGGTCGAAGACACTGGCCACCTGGTTCGCGCTCGTCGGCGGATGTTTCGGGTTGCACCGTTTCTACCTTTACGGGCGACACGACCTTTTGGGCTGGGTTTTCCCCTGGCCGACCCTGCTGGGTCTGTACGGGGTCTGGCGGGCCCGCGAACTGGGTCTGGACGACCACCTGTCATGGCTGCTGATCCCGTTGTTCGGTGCGATGCTCGCCGGCACCATGCTGACGGCGATCGTCTATGGCCTGATGCCCGACGAGCGCTGGAATGCGCGTTTCAATGCTGGCGGCCGCGAGCATCGCAGTGGCTGGATGACCGTGATCGGCGTCGTGTTCGCCCTGGCCTTCGGCGCCGCCGCGCTGATGTCGGTGCTGGCCTTCAGCGCACAGCGCTACTTCGAATACCAGACCGAGACGACGACCTCCGGCTGAAGCGGTGTCAGCCGAAACGGCGATGTCGGCTCAGGAATCGAGCCTGTCGATGCGCTGCGCTGCCACCTGGCTCAACAAATCGCCAATCCTGCCTAGACCCGGTACGACGAGCGAGGGCTGCAGGTCAGCCAGGGGCCGCAGCACGAACGCGCGCAGCTGCAAGCGCGGGTGCGGCACGGTCAGATCGGTCGTGGCGATGGCTTGGTTGCCGTACAGCAGCAGGTCCAGGTCGAGCGTGCGCGGCGCGTTGCGGTGCGGTCGCAGCCGTCCGTGCCTTTCCTCGATTTCCAGCAGCGCAAACAGCAACGCGGGGGCCGACAGGGTCGTCCACAACTCCGCCACGGCGTTCAGGTAATCGGGCCCGCCGGCGTCCACCGGCTCACTGCGATAAAGCGGAGAACAGGCCACCAAGCGTGAATCTGCCAGGCTCGCCAGGGCCTGCAATGCCGCCTGCAGGGTGTGCCGCATGTCGCCCAGGTTGGCACCGAGGCCCACGTGCGCGAGCACCTGCCCGGCCTCGGTCGGGCCGGTCGATTGGTCCGACGGCGAACGCACCACGCCTGGCCATGTCGTCATCGATCGAAGCGGTTGATCTGCCGGGCGGTGGGCTGGCCGAACGGTGCTGGTCGCGACAGACGCCACACGCGCCACCCGCGCCACCCGCGCCACATCGCTCACTCGGCCGCGGTCGGCGCGCTGGCGCCGTCGGCCGGCCGACGGCGGCGACGGCGCCGCTTGCGGGGAGCCGCAGTGGCGTCGCCAGCCAGGTCAGAGGCGTCGGCGTCGGCGTCGGCATCGGCATCGTCGGTCTCGCCCGCGTCCGTTGCCGACACGGCCTGCGCGGCAGCGACGCCACGCGCCGTCGAGCCGGCCTGGGCACCGCCCCGGCGCGCCACATCGGTGCCGCGGGCCGCATCGATCAGGCGTGCACGCTGGTCGGCGTCGGCCATCGAGAAGTCTTCCCACCAGCGTGCCAGCGCAGGGTCGATTTCGCCAGCATCGGCGCGCAGCCGCAGGAAGTCGAAGCCAGCTCGAAATCGCGGCTGCTCGACCATCGTGTAGACGCTTGTACCGCTGCGCTTGTCGAACCGCGGCTGCATCAGCCAGATGTCGCGCATGTCGGCAGCCAGCTTGCCGCGCCCCGAGATGTCGCCGATGCGGGCATCGAACACGGCGTCCACCGCCTGCTGCAGGGCCGCGAAACCCGGTTCGCCCTGGGCCTTGAGTTTCAGCCAGCGGCCCTGCACGTCGTGCCACAGCATGCAGGCCAGCATGAAGCTCGGCGCCACTGGCTTGTCCTCACCGACGCGGCGGTCTGTGTCGGCCAGCGCCAGCCGCACGAATTTTTCGCGGCCATCGTGCCGGTGGGCCTCGTCCAGCGCGACGTCGAGCACCGGAAACACGCCGCGGTGCAGGCCTTGCTTGCGCAACTCCTCGATGCTCGCCAGCGCGTGGCCGGTCTGCAGCAGCTTGATCATTTCGTCGAAGGTGCGCGATGGCGGCACGTTGTCGAGCAGCGCGGCCATTTCCTTGATCGGCGCGCGCGTCTTCGGCTCGATCTCGAAGCCCAGCTTGGCCGCAAATCGCACCACGCGGATGATGCGCACCGGGTCTTCGCGGTAGCGCGCGGCGGGGTCGCCGATCATCCTCAGCAGCTTTTTCTTCGCGTCCTTGATGCCACCGTGGTAGTCGACCACGATCTCGCGCACCGGGTCGTAGTACATCGCGTTGACCGTGAAATCGCGTCGCGCCGCGTCCTCGATCTGCGGGCCCCAGACGTTGTCGCGCAGCACGCGGCCTTCGGCATCGACGACGCGCGTCTTGCCGGCCATGTCGCTCCTGGATGTCTTCTCGTTGCCACTGACTTGCTCGGCCGCCGCCGAATCCATCAGCGCGCGAAACGTCGAGACCTCGATCACTTCGCTCAGCCCGCGGTCCTGGCGGCCACGGCCGAACACGACGTGCACGATGCGAAAGCGCCGACCGATGACGAATGCGCGCCGGAACAGCGCCTTGACCTGCTCCGGCGTGGCATTGGTCGCCACGTCGAAATCTTTCGGCCGCAGACCGACCAGCAGATCGCGCACCGCCCCACCGACGATGTAGGCCTCGTAGCCGCCCTGCTCGAGCGTGCTGACGACCTTCAGCGCATTGGCGTCCACCAGCGTCGGGTCGATACCGTGCTCACTTTTGGGCACTTCCACGCGCTTGCCGGCGGGCGCGCTGCCGGCCGCTTGCCGGGCCGGTTTGCCGAGCAGTCTCTCGATGAATTTCTTGATCATTCGAACAGTTTCAGAATGCGCCAGCCTCGCTGTCGTGCGATGGTCTCGAGCGCGGATGACGGATTGGCCGCCACTGCATCGGTGGCACGCTCGAGCAGCGGCAGGTCGTTGACGGAATCGCTGTACACGCTGATGCGCTCGAAGCCGTCCCAGTCCGCGCCGCGTTCACGCAACCAGGCATCGACTCGCAGCACCTTGCCTTCGCGGTAGCTTGGTATCCCTTTTATACGGCCTGTGATGGTACCCCCAGCCCCGCGCTCGAGCTGCACTGCCAGCAGATCGGCAATGCCGAGCGCGCGCGCGATCGGTGCGGTCACGAAGTCGTTGGTGGCCGTCACCAGCGCCACCCAGTCGCCACGGGCCTGGTGATCGCGCACCAGCGACAACGCCGCCGGGAGCAGGCGCGGCTCGATCACCTCCCGCATGAAGCGAGCGTGAGCCGCCTGCGCCTCTTGCGGACTGCGAGCACGCAGCGCCTCGGTGGCAAACGCCACATAGGCGTGAATGTCGAGCACACCGGCCTGATATTGCGCATAAAACGCATCGTTGCGGCGGCGAAACTCAGTCTCGTCGACCCAACCCAGGCGAATCTGGAATTCGCCCCAGGCGTGGTCCGAGTCG
>ENA-OFDP01000402-OFDP01000402.1-metagenomes-genome-assembly--contig:-NODE-402-length-19852-cov-4.373440_pt1 | contig 19852 bp, 21 predicted proteins | sample MGYA00153389_OFDP01 | MGnify analysis MGYA00153389 | reverse complement strand
ATGGATGACACGCAGAACGTGTTTCACAACGCTGCTTTATCGGATACCGCTGAATGAACGTCTTAGTTATCGGCAACGGAGGCCGCGAGCATGCCCTGGCCTGGAAGCTGGCGCAGTCACCCAAGGTGCACCGCGTGTTTGTCGCCCCCGGCAATGGCGGCACGGCGCTGGACAGTCGGCTGGAAAACGTGTCTTTAGAAGGAAGTATGCCTTTCGCCCAAGAGATTGCTGCTTGGGCAGCTACTAATAAGATAGCGCTAACCGTGGTGGGGCCAGAGGCCCCCCTGGCCGCGGGCGTGGTGGATTTGTTTCGCCACGCGGGCCTGCGGGTGTTCGGCCCCACCCAGGCGGCTGCGCAGCTGGAAAGCTCCAAAGCGTTCAGCAAAGCTTTCATGCAGCGCCACGGTATTCCCACCGCGGCCTACGACACCTTCACCGATGCTGCATTGGCCCATGCCTACATTGACCAGGTGGGTGCGCCCATCGTGGTCAAGGCCGATGGCCTGGCTGCAGGCAAGGGCGTGGTGGTGGCGATGACGCTGCACGATGCGCATGAGGCAATTGAATTCATGTTGGCGCCTGACCCCAGTTTCAACCCATTGGGCGTCACGCACAACGAAGGTGGTGCGCGGGTGGTGATTGAAGAATTTTTGCAAGGCGAAGAAGCCAGCTTTATTGTGATGTGTGACGGTAAAAACGTGGCCGTGATGGCCACCAGCCAAGACCACAAGCGCCTGCTGAACGGCGACAGCGGCCCGAATACGGGCGGCATGGGCGCTTATTCACCCGCACCTGTCGTGACACCTGAAGTCCACGCCCGAGCCATGCGTGAAATCATTTTGCCGACCATCAAGGGCATGGAAAAAGATGGCATCACCTTCACGGGCTTTTTGTACGCAGGCCTGATGATTGACGCGCAAGGCAAGCCTAAAACGCTGGAATTCAATTGCCGCATGGGGGATCCGGAGACCCAGCCCATCATGATGCGGCTGAAAACTGATCTGGTCGATGTGATGTTGGCCGCTACATCCGGTGCGCTGGACACGATGGAGATGGAATGGGACCGCCGCCCGGCACTGGGTGTGGTCATGGCCGCGCATGGTTACCCACTGCAGCCGCGCAAGGGCGATGTGATCAGTGGTTTGCCTTCAGAGGCTGATGACTGCATGGTGTTTCATGCGGGGACTGCCACACAAGTCAACCAAAGCGTTGAAACCATCACCTCTGGCGGCCGTGTTTTGTGCGTGACTGCCTTGGGCAGCACTGTAAAAGCGGCGCAGCAACGGGCCTATCAAGTGGCGCAGGGCATTTCATTTGACGGTGCGCAAATGCGCGATGACATTGGCTACAGGGCAATCAAATCATGAGTGAGCAATTCACCTCGTCTGTCGATGTGGCTGGCGTACGCAATTTTTTAGTGGGATTGCAAGCCCGCATCACCAATGCTTTGGCGCAACTTGATGGGCAAAGTTTTGCTGCTGACCACTGGCAAAAAGCACCCGGTGAGCTGCTGCAAGGCAATGGCATCACGCAAATACTCGAGGGCGGCAAAGTATTTGAGCGGGCAGGTTGCGGGTTTTCGCACGTGCGCGGGCCCAAGCTGCCGCCATCAGCCACGCAGCATCGGCCGGAGCTGGTGGGTGCGCCGTTTCAGGCGATGGGCGTGTCGCTGGTGTTTCACCCGCTAAATCCCTATGTGCCCACGGTGCATATGAACGTGCGCATGCTCGCTGCTACGCCCGCTGACGGCAGCCCGGTGGTGTGCTGGTTTGGTGGCGGCATGGACTTGACGCCGTACTACGCTTTTGAAGAAGATGCCGTGCATTTTCACCAGACCTGCAAAGAGGCGCTAACCCCGTTTGGTGACGACAAGTACCCACGCTTTAAAAAGTGGTGTGACGAGTATTTTTATTTGAAACACCGTGACGAGCAGCGCGGCATTGGTGGCGTGTTTTTTGATGATTTTCAGGAACTGGGGCCAGAGCAAAGCTTTGCCATGATGCAAAGCGTGGGTGACGGTTTGCTCAAAGCCTATCTGCCTATTGTTGAAAAGCGCAAAGACACACCGTATGGCGAGCGTGAGCGGGAGTTTCAGCTTTACCGGCGTGGCCGTTATGTCGAGTTCAACCTGGTGTGGGACCGGGGCACGCACTTTGGTTTGCAGTCAGGTGGCCGCACCGAATCGATCTTGATGAGCATGCCGCCGCTGGCGAGTTGGTCGTACCAGCGGGCGGTAGAGCCCGGATCACATGAAGAGCTGCTGACCAAAGAATTTTTGCCTCGACGGGACTGGGTTTGAGCCAGAAGAAAATTGGCGTGTTTGGCGGCGCGTTTGACCCGCCGCACAACGCGCACGTGGCTTTGGCGCAAACTGCGCTTGCAGAGCTTGAACTGGACGCGCTGAACGTCATCCCCACAGGGCAAGCCTGGCACAAGGCTCGCACCCTGAGTCCTGCCGAGCACCGATTGGCCATGGCCCGCTTGGCGTTTCAGGATATGCCCCGCGTGGTGGTGGACGACCGTGAGATCAAACGCGCCGGGCCGACCTTCACGATTGACACTTTGCAGGCCTTACAGGCTGAAAACCCCGGCGCACAGCTCTATTTACTGATGGGTGGTGACCAGTTTGCGGCTTTCAAGCAGTGGCATCAGTGGCGGGAGATCATAAAAATTGCTATAATTTGTATAGCTTTCCGCGCCCGATTTGATTGGGCTGAAGGCCAATTTGAACCCCTAAATGAGCTACAAAACAGCATTGTGATGCTCCAAATGCCGCAAATGGCTGTGAGCGCGACACAAATTCGTCAACTGTTGGCTGGCGGATTAGGCGAAAATCAGGCCATTGCTGACTTGCTGCCCAACCCGGTGGCAGGCTATATTGCAGAACATCGGCTTTACAAAGCTTTTAATCCTTAATCACTGAAAACACCGCATGACAACATCACCCGTCAAAACCTCTGCCGCGCTTGAGAAAAAAGACGTTCAAAAGCTCCAGCGCGCCATCATCGACGGGCTGGAAGACGTCAAGGCGCAAGACATTGTGGTGTTTGACACCGAACACATCACCTCGCTGTTTGAGCGGGTCATCATTGCCTCAGGCACATCGAACCGCCAAACCAAGGCGCTGGCCGCCAGCGTGCGCGATGCGGTGCGGGACGCAGGTTTTAGCAAACCGCGCATTGAAGGCGAAGACAACGGTGAGTGGATCATTGTGGATTGCGGTGCGGCTGTTGCGCACATCATGCAACCCACCATTCGCGCCTATTACCATTTGGAAGAGCTGTGGGGCGACAAGCCCATCAAACTCAAACTGGGTGCGCCTGCGCCACTGGTGAAAGCCGCGAAGGTCGAGGTTCCGCCTGAACCTGTGGTTAAAGCCAAGCCCGGCAAGAAGGTTGCGGCTAAAAAGGCCGGAAAATTCGCTGGTAAATCAGAAGTTAAAGCACCTGTGCGCATCCCAACGACCACGGTTGACTCCAGTTACGTCGGACGGATTGGCAAAACCAACGACTGGACTGCCAAGCGCAATGCCACGGAGACCGCAGCAGAGCCTGTTATCAAGGCGCGCAAGCCAGCGGCAAAGACGCCTGTCGTCAAAGTGCCAGTAGCCAGACAAGTCGCGGCTAAAAAAGTGGTTGCCAAAACTGCTGCCAAAAAAGCAGCACCCAGGAAAACTGCGCCCCGCAGCAAATGAGGCTGACGATCGTCGCCGTCGGGCTCAAAGTGCCTGACTGGGCGCAAACCGCCTACGACGACTACGCCAAACGTTTTCCGCCCGAGATCAAGGTCGAACTGAAAGCGGTCAAAACCGAGCCGCGTGCGTCTAAAACACTGGATACGCTTTTGCTGGCTGAAAAGTCACGCATTGAAGCGGCTATTCCACGTGGCACGCACATCGTGGCCCTGGACGAGCGCGGTACTAACGTGACCACTGTTGCGCTCGCTGAACGCCTCAAAGCCTGGCAATTATCAGGTGATGATGTGGCCATCGTGATTGGCGGACCCGATGGTTTGGAGGCCGGGTTCAAAAAAGCAGCTCACGAGCGCCTGCGATTGTCTGATTTGACGCTGCCGCATGCAATGGTTCGGGTGCTACTGATAGAGCAGTTGTACAGAGCGTGGAGCATCACCATCAATCATCCGTATCACCGCGAATAATATGACCCCCACGCTTTTGGCTTCACCGCTCTCCGAGAACACTTCGTGTAATACGTTGCCCTCAAGGGGACTATTTTTTCTAGGGGCGACCCGTCGAAAAAATGATGCCTGATTTTATTTACCTTGCCTCACAAAGCCCGCGCCGCAGACAACTGCTCGAACAACTCGGTGTGCGCTACGAACTGTTGTTGCCCGATGACAGCGAAGATGCAGAAGCGCTCGAAAGAGTACGTCAAAACGAGGCGCCTGCTGCTTACGTCAAGCGCGTCACAAGCCTCAAACTGGATGCCGCTGCTGCACGCTTGAAGCGCAGGCAACTCAAACCTGCGCCTATCCTGTGCTCAGACACGACAGTCGCACTAGGCCGAACAATTTACGGCAAACCTGAAGACACATCGCATGCAAAAAGCATGTTGACTGAACTGTCCGGCCACACCCACCGCGTGCTGACTGCTCTAGCCATTCAATCAGGGCGCAAAAGATTTGACGCTTTAAGTACCTCCAAGGTGACGTTTGAGGCCATGACAAGTAAACAGATCAGCGCCTATGTGGCCACTGGCGAGCCACTTGGCAAAGCCGGCGCGTATGCCGTGCAAGGCAGGGCTGCCATGCACATCACCCGCATTGACGGAAGTTACAGTGGCATCATGGGTTTGCCGATTCGTGAAACTGCTTTGCTGCTCAAAGTTGCTGGCATCAAACTTTAAACTAGAGGCCATGCAACAAGACATCCTCATCAACTGGTCGCCCCAGGAAACCCGTGTGGCAGTGATTGAGCACGGTGCGCTGCAAGAATTGCAGGTTGAAAGATCGCTGGAGCGTGGCTTGGTCGGCAATGTGTACTTGGGAAAAGTCGCGCGTGTGCTGCCGGGCATGCAATCTGCGTTTATAGACATTGGTTTGGACAAAGCCGCGTTTTTGCATGTGGCCGATTTGATGAGCAGCATCAACAGCCGCCACGCCGACGCCGACTTGCCAGCCGGCGCCGCACAGCCGATTGAAAAGCAGTTGTTTGAAGGCCAGGCGGTGATGGTGCAGGTGCTGAAAGACCCGATTGGTACGAAAGGCGCTCGTCTGACGGCGCAAATCAGTATTGCCGGGCGCTTGCTGGTGTTTTTGCCGCAAGACAACCATGTGGGTGTGTCGCAAAAAATCCCACCCAAGCAACGCGAAGAATTGCGTCAAAGGGTTTTAGCGCTGGCAGGTGAGGCTGGAGGTGGATTTATTCTGCGCACCAACGGCGAAGATGCGTCGGACGCCGAGCTTGCGGAAGACATTTCATACTTGCGTAAAACCTGGACGCGCATCAAAGCCGCATCAGTCCGCTTGCCACCCGCCTCAGTGCTCCATCAAGACTTGAATTTACTCCAGCGCGTGCTGCGAGATGTGGTGGTTGAAGGCACGCAAACCATACGCATTGATTCCCACGAACAGTTTGACAGCCTCAAAATTTTTGCACAAGAGTTCATGCCAGCCACAGTGCAAAAACTACAGCACTATGCAGGTGAGCGGCCGATATTTGATTTGTTCAATATTGACGAAGACATCGCCAAAGCGCTGGGCCGCCGGGTTGACTTGAAGTCTGGTGGCTATCTGATCATTGACCAGACCGAGGCGCTGACGACGGTGGACGTGAACACAGGCGGTTTTGTCGGCGCACGCAATTTTGACGACACGATTTTCAAGACCAATCTGGAGGCATCACAAGCCATCGCCCGTCAACTGCGCCTGCGCAACCTGGGCGGCATTGTGATCGTCGACTTCATCGACATGGTTAAGGAAAACCACCGCGATGCGGTGTTGGCAGAATTTCAAAAGCAGCTTGCGCGTGACCGCATCAAGACCACCGTCAATGGCTTTTCTGCGCTGGGCTTGCTGGAAATGACGCGTAAACGCACCCGCGAGTCGCTGGCGCATCAGCTGTGTGAGCCATGCAGTGCCTGCACAGGCAAGGGCGTGGTCAAAACTGCGCGCAGCGTGACGTACGACATCTTGCGGGAGATTTTGCGTGAAGCGCGGCAATTCAATCCGCGTGAATTTCGAGTTGTCGCATCGCCCAAAGTGATCGAACTTTTTCTGGATGAAGAAAGCCAGCATCTGGCTGGTCTGAGCGACTTCATTGGCAAGCCCATTTCACTACAAGCTGAAGCCGCGATGGCGCAAGAGCAATACGATATTGTTTTAATTTAAATCTTCGAACTGTTCATGTCATTGCAGACGATTCCTATCCTGATGTATCACCAGATTGATGCCGAGCCCCCAAAAGGCTCGCCAATGCGCGGACTGGTGGTGTCGCCCAAAACTTTCTCAAGGCAAATGACGGCGTTGAAATTACTGGGCTATCAGGGCAAGTCGATGGGGGATCTGCTGCCCTACTTGAACGGTGAGAAGCGCGGCAAGGTGTTTGGCATTACTTTCGACGATGGCTATGAAAACAACCTGCGTTGTGCTTTGCCTGTTTTGAAGCGTCATGGCTTCAGTTCGACCTGCTATGTCGTGGCAAATCAGGTCGGGAAAACCAACAGTTGGGACTTGGAGCGGGGGGTAGTGCAAGTGCCGCTGATGAACGCGCTGCAACTGCAAGCCTGGGTCGATGCCGGTCAGGAAATCGGCTCTCACACCCTGAACCATGCCAATCTTGACACCTTGACTGAAACCGAACAGGCGATTGAAATTGGTCAATCAAAAACGCAACTTGAAGCATTGGTTCAACAAAAATCGGGAGTGCAGCACTTTTGCTACCCTTATGGCGGCTTGAATAAAACGGCTGTGCAAAGTGTCAAGTCAGCAGGCTACCTGACGGCTACCACGACGGTACGGGGCAGGGCAGTTCAGGGCCAGTCAGATGATTTGTTGTTGCCGCGTGTGCTGGTCAGCCGTACAACAACCTGGATGCAATTGTTGTTCAAGTGCCTGAGCCGTTATGAGGACAAGCGCGCGGTCAATCACCCGAGTGATGTGTACGCACCATGAAAACCCAATTAGCCATCGTGACCCGCAATTTTTCCAAAATTGGAGGGGGTGCAGAAAGCCTGGCCGTGTCGCTGGCCACTTCTATGCTGGGCGAATGTGACATCACGGTGGTGTCGCAGGGGTTTGACCAATCGCCAGCGCTTTTTAAACACATCCAAGTCCCTAAACTGCCGTTTCGCACGCGCTGGATCAACCAGCTCTGGTTTAGCTGGCATACCAAACGCCTGACAAGCGCAGGTTTTGATGTGGTTCACTCCTATGAAAATGTGACGCATGGCGACGTGCAAACCGTCAGCGTTAAAACAGTTCACGCCAGCTTGATGCAGCGCGGCATGAGCAAATTGCGCACTGTGTTGAGCCCCAGGTTGCTAGCCTATTTATGGCTTGAAAAAAAGCGGTTATGCAGCCCTGGGCACCACAGCGTTTTTGTGTCGCAGTTTGTGCATGACGAAACATTGCAAATCATGCCCAGCATGCCACCTGCCAGCGTTATTCCGCCGGGTGTTGATATACCTGAGCGGGCATTGACGGCAGCTGAAAAAATAGCTGCACGCGAGAGCCTTGGCCTTAACCCGGCCATCATGACGGTTGGCTTTGTGGGCCACGATTTCAAAAAGAAAGGATTGGGCACCTTGCTCAAAGGCGCAGCTCTTTTGCCTTTTGATGTGCAAATTGTGGTGTTTGGCAACACGGCACAGGCTGATCGCTACACAGACCTCGTCAAAGCGCTGGGCGCTGGAAAGTCCTGCCGGTTCATGGGCGTTGTCAGTGACATGCCTACTGCGTATGCGGCAATGGACTGCTTGGCGCACCCGACCACGCAAGACGTGTTTCCCATGGTGCTGCTGGAGGCGATGGCCAAGCACGTGCCGGTGGTGACGACCAACGAGCCCTACAACAACATGGGCAGTTTGCTGGTCAATCATCAAGACGCGATTTTGCTGCCTGACCCTGAGGACATTCAGGGCATGGCCGCCGCTCTTGGCCAGATTTGGTGGGATGCAGACGCAAGACTCACCTTGGCGAACAACGGGTTTTTATTCGCTAAAAAATACAGCTGGGACGTGGCCAAAGCCAAGTACTATGCGATTTATCAGCGTGTACCCAAAAGGTCAGTACCAGCATAGTTGGCAAATTGCTCGCGTATGTAGTCTTCAACGCGAATGAAGTCGCCGGTCCAAAATTCACGCAAACGTGTGGTGTCAGCGCGTGAATACTCCGCCTCTTGCGTCAGCCCTTGTTGAACCACCAATTGCGGAAACTGGGCAGCCACCATGCCAACCAGAGTTGATATTTTGGTTGCGATGCCTGTGCCAATGTTCAGATGCGTGTGCGCGATGTTGGTTGCTGATAAATTCAATACGACTGAAGCGACATCCGCCACATGAATGAAATCGCGTTGCATGCGTCCATCGTTATTCAGCGTGAACGGCGCGTTGGTCTGCAAAGCCCGTTTCAGTTTTGAAAATATCGAGAATCGGTCATCTCCGCCATAGCTGTTAAAGACGCGCACAATTTGATATTCCATGCCATTGGCGCTGCAAAACTCGGCCACCATTTTTTCGTTCAAATGTTTTGAAATGCCATTGATCGTGATGGGGCAGCACAAACTGTCTTCACTTGTTCGCATGTCTTCACCATAAACCGCACAACTGCTGAGAAAGACCAGCCTTTTAACTTGCTGCTGGCGTGATGCTTCAAGCAGTGTGGCGGTCGACATGATGTTGGACTCCAGCAGGCGACTTGGCGCTACGCTGGCGGATGTCCGAAGGTCACTGGCAGCATGCACGACAACATCGCAAGACGCCAGCTTTTCATGGATGTGTGCCCAGTCGCTACGGCCAACTGCCACCACGCTCACCTTGCTGTTCTTGCTTGCCTGATGTTGAAAATGGGTGCCAAAGTTGCCCTCAGCACCTGTCAGCAAAATATTCATGTGTGGTTCTCGGCAAGTTAATCAGCATTCAAGCCAAGCTTGTAAAGGTGTGCGTAAGCCCCATTTCGAGCCAGCAGTTGCGTGTGCGAACCGGTTTCAATAATCCGGCCTGCATTCATCATGATGATACGGTCAGCATGCTGCACGGTCGACAGCCTGTGGGCAATGATCAATGAGGTTCGGTTAACCGTTAGTCTTTTGACGGCCTCTTGCACGGCTTGCTCTGATTCCGTGTCGAGCGCAGAGGTCGCTTCATCGAGAATCAAAATTGGAGCATCTTTATAAAGAGCCCGTGCAATGGCGAGGCGTTGGCGCTGGCCACCTGACAACTGCATGGCGTTGTGCCCCAGCACCGTGTCAATACCTTGTGGCAGTTCAGCAATCAGTTGGCCCAAGTTGGCTGCGTTCAGACAATGCAGGACTTTGTCGCGGTCAAGTGTCTGGCCGAGCGTCACATTCGACGCGATCGAACTGTTGAGCATGACCACATGTTGGCTGACCACCGCGAATTGAGAACGCAGCGACCCCATACGCCATTGCCTGATGTCCTGACCGTCCAGGTAAACATCGCCTGATGTGATGTCAACAAATCTTGGCAGCAAGTTGGCCAGCGTTGTTTTACCAGAGCCTGATGCGCCCACCAGTGCGATGGTCTCGCCTGCGCTGATTGACAGATTCAAACCATCAATAGCCGGGGACGCGCCGCCTTTATAAATCACCGACACATTTTTGAATTCAATCGCGCCTGATGCCCTGAGTTTTGAAAATGTACCGTCTGATTCATCCTCAGTGAGATCCATCAAGTCCAGGCCACGCTCCAGTGCGGCCAGCCCTCGTGTGATGGGTGTGGCGCCGTCTGACAAACCCTTGATCGGTGCAATCAACAGCAACATGGCGGTAACAAATGCTACAAACCCGCCAACTGTCGTGGTGTTTTCAGAGCCCTGCAACAGGGCAATTGAAACCACTGCCGACAAAGCAATTGCTGCCAATACCTGGTTGATGGCACTCATGCTGGCATAGGCCACGGTTGACTTCATGGACAGGCGACGAAGTGAATGGCTCAACTGGTCAAAGCGTGACGCTTGAGAGGCCTGTGCACCACTGAGCCGTATGTCTCGGTAGGCCAATACGTTTTCTTCTACAACATAGGCCAGATTGTCAGTTGCTGTTTGGCTTTGTTTTGTCAAACGATAAAGCCTGCGCGTCAGCAGCCGAATCACCACGGCTACGGCGGGGAACAGCAGCGACACGATCAGCATCAACTTCCAGTTCAAAAATATCAGGTAAGCCACCAGCGCCAGCAGCGTGAGGACATCACGCGCCAGCTTTAATATGGCGTTGTTCAAAATCATCGAGCCGTTGTAAACCTCATACACCACAGTGTTAGAAATGGCGCTGGCGCTTTGCTCGGTAAAAAGCGACAGCCGTGCGGTAAGCAGTTTGTCAAACATGGCTTTGCGAAGCGACTGCAGGCCGATATTGGTGACCTGAGCAACTGCGTATTGGGCAACAAAACCAGACAGTCCGCGAACCGTGAACAGCAGCATCAGACTGGCGGGCACCAACCATACATTGAGCGAGCCCGCTTGAAAGCCACGATCGAGTAGCGGTTTCAGCATGGCAGGTATGAAAGGCTCAGTTGCCGACGCTACAAATGTGGCAGCTATAGCCACGGCCCACGCGCCACGTGAGCGACTGAAGTAGGGCCAGACGCGGCGAATGCGCTGCCATACAGTCTGCTGTGTGCGCGACGGATATTGTTGTGTCTGTTGGGCTTCTTCAGTCATGTGTTGAATAGCCTAGTCGTGCAGGGATGGCGTTTTTGCCTGTATTGGCGTGAAACGCCCCATAGCCAGCAGCAAAGCTATAGATATGCAAAAAAAATCACCGATCAATGCATCATAAATTGAAGAGTTAAACATGCAGGCCATAGCCAGGGCTGCCAAGCAGGATTGGGCTGCTCTTGCAGCAACTTTATCCATAGCGAGTGTGTCGCGCAAAATAGATGCCATCAATGCCACCAAAAGCAATACGCCGGAAATGCCCAGCTGTACCCCCCATTGCAAATACTCTTGGTGAGGGTTACCTTGTGGCTGAATGTCACGATGCGATGGGTTTCGCAAGCGTTCGATCCGGTTGAACTCGCTGCTCCAGCTACCAATGCCAGAGCCAAACAAGGGATTCTCTGCAACCGACTGTACGGCTCTGCTCCAGAAAAAAAGACGTGTACCTGAGGATGAGCTGAAGTCATCACCGTTTTGCTCTTCTAGCGAAAAAGTTTGTAGTTCCAGTTTAACTATTTCCAAACGCGTTTGAACTTTGGGAGATGTGGTGTACAGAGCCAAAAGCAAGATAAATGGAACGATGATCACACTGACACGGTACCGTTTTGGGAGTTCCCACATCACAGCAAGAGACATTAGAACAATGGCGACGACATGGCCACTGCGACCTTCGAGAATAAAAAAAACATCAAAAAGCGCCAGAAGCATGGCACCAATAGCTAGCAATTTGCCAAACCGCCCAGGTACAAGCGTCCGCAAATGCCAGCACAGCGAAGCAAATACCGCAGCCATCAGGCCTTCATCCAGGTAGCTTGAAAATACGGCATTGTGCAGAAATGCAGTACGAGAGACTGCCCACGGAACAGGCAAATTCAAATGGAGCAACCACGAGCTGACCACTATGAACAATTGAACGGATAAAAAGCATGCCAATGCGTAAAGCGCTTCTTTGCGACTTTTGATGAGTACTAAAAAAATTGGGAAGATCAATAACTTGCCGTATTTGCCAAGCGAATTCAAGGCTTCGTTCTGCGAGCCAGTAGTCCACGCCATGCTTGCAGCAAATACCGCAAGAATCACGAAAATCAAAATGGCGGTCAGAGGTTTGGACGCAACCGCTGGCATGGCCGATGGCGGGTTGCCGTGAAGCAAAATAAACAGTGTGCCAAGCAGCAATGCGACTTTGGCCAAACTCAAAAAACCGATGGGCAGACCCACAGATGCAGCAAGTGCGCAAACCAGCAGCAGTCTAGAGTTGATTGTTTTCTTGAACAAAATGGTACGTGTCGTGGCTTGTGGCGAGCTTCATTATCCGTGATTCATTCTGTACGCCGCAGGCCTCTTGCCTTGGCTCGTCTGCTATGCTTTCCCCACCAAGATGCACCAACTGGCTGCTGCATCTGTTTTTTTGAATCTGATGGTGAAAGGCAACCCTTGGCCAGTTTGTCCGTCATTGTAATTACCAAAAACGAGGCCGATAACATTGCGGCCTGTCTGCAATCCGTTTTGTTTGCCGATCAGATTGTTGTGCTGGACTCGGGCAGCACTGACGACACGGTCAAAATCGCAGAAAAAATGGGCGCTTTGATTAGCCAAACTGCTGATTGGAGCGGTTTTGGCGTACAAAAAAACCGAGCACTCGCATTGGCATCCTGTGATTGGGTGCTGTCGATTGATGCTGACGAAAGATTGAGCCCCGAGCTACAGGCCGAGATATCTTCTGTATTGGCTAACCCGGAGTTTGATGTTTACAACCTGCCACGCCTTTCAAGCTATTGCGGACAGGACATGCGCCATTCAGGCTGGTACCCTGACCGCATCACGCGCCTCTTTAAACGCGGAGCGGCAAGTTTTTCTGATGTTTTGGTGCACGAAAAAATCATCACCTCGCGTCCTATTGGTCAGCTCAATTCGCATCTGCTGCATCAAAGTTTCGCCAGTTTTGAGTCGGTTCTGGATAAGGTCAACCGCTATTCGACGGCTGGCGCGCAAATTTTGTTCAAGCGCGGAAAAAATGCATCGCTCGGCAAGGCCTTGGGTCACGGCTTGTGGGCGTTTTTTCGCACCTATGTGTTGCGTCTTGGCTTTTTGGATGGACGTATGGGATTGGTGCTGGCTATCTCTAACGCTGAGGGCACGTACTACCGCTACCTCAAGCTTTGGCTGATGTCGCGAGGAAACCCCGCCGCCAAATGAAGATCAGCTTCATTGTTCTGACCTATAACCGCACCGATGCCTTGCTGGCTGTGCTGCGTTCACTTGCCAGGCAGTGTCATGCTGACCATGAAGTGCTGGTGGCTGATGATGGCTCCAGCGCTGAACAGGTAGATTTACTCAAGCGACATTGTCCTGCGTTCAAGTGTCCAGTTCGCCATGTTTGGCATCCTGATTCAGGATTTACCGCATCCAGAGCCCGTAATTTGGGTGCCTACCATGCGACGGGCGACTATTTGGTGTTTCTGGATGGTGACTGCGTGCCTGGCCCCTCATTCGTCAAAGCGCATACCGAAATGGCTGAAACAACGTGCTTTGTGAATGGCAGCCGGGTCTTGTTAAGCGAGCGACTGACCCAGCGTGTGATCAGGAATGATATTGACCTGTCAGATCAGTCTCTGGCTTTTTGGATCATGGCTCGGTTCAAAGGCGATAGCAACAAACTGTTGCACCTGATGGGCTGGCCTATTACTTTATATCGGTTACAACGGAGCTTCAAGTGGAAAGGCATCCGCAGTTGCAATATGGCGGTTTGGCGGCAAGACTTCTTTGCAGTCAACGGTTTTGACGAAACTTTTCAAGGCTGGGGTCATGAAGATGCCGATCTGGTGCTGCGTTTGAGTCATTTTGGAGTGATGCGAAAAAATGGGTTTTGGGCGACCGAGGTATATCACTTGTGGCATCGTGAGCAGCGGCGAGGACAGGCGTCCATCAACCATCAAAAAGTTGTTGATCGCATGCAGACGCCTCAGATAGTGGCTGAAAAAGGCCTGACTCAAATTGAACCTCAGGCATCTGGTGAGGTCTCACACTTACAGCAACCTGCCTAAAACAGCTTTAAACTTTTCTCATGCACATCACCACACCCTTTTACCGCCGAAACTTTGTCAAACTCCTGGCTGCTGGCGCGTTGCCATTTTCAGTTTCAACATTTGCGCAATTCAGGGTAGAGGTTTCGGGCGTTGGTTTGACGCAAATGCCAATTGCTGTAGCGACCTTTCGTGGAGAGGCACAAGCGCCACAAAAAATTGGCGCCATCGTCAAAGCTGATCTGGAGCGTAGCGGTATTTTTCGTGCAATAGACACCACGGGTACGACGCTTGATGAAAGCTCCCGGCCAGACATGGCTTTGTGGAAGCAAAAAGGCGCAGACTCTCTGGTCACTGGCAGCGTCACGCCGCTGGCCGATGGCCGTTTTGACGTTCGCTTGCGGCTTTGGGATGTGGTTCGTGGCCAAGATCTCGGCGGGCAGAGCTTTGCCGTGACCGCTGCTGAGTTGCGGCTTTCTGCGCATCAACTTTCAGATTTTATTTATGAAAAACTCACGGGTGAAAAAGGTATTTTTTCTACCCGTATTGCGTACGTGACCAAGGCTGGGCAACGCTTTACGCTGTGGGTGGCTGACGCCGATGGTGAAAATGCGTTATCAGCCCTGGCCAGCCCTGAACCCATCATTTCGCCTGCCTGGTCACCCAATGGCGCACAACTGGCTTATGTGTCGTTCGAATCGCGCAAACCGGTTATTTACGCGCACGATGTTGCCAGTGGCAAGCGGCGTTTGTTGGCAAATTTTCGCGGCTCTAACAGCGCACCAGCCTGGTCACCTGATGGAAGGCAAATTGTGGCAACGCTGAGCATGGGTGGTGGCTCACAGCTATATGCCATGGATGCCAACGGCGGAGAGCCGAAGCGCTTGACGCAGTCCTCCAGTATTGACACCGAACCGTGTTTTTCTTCCGATGGTAAAAGTATCTACTTTGTCAGTGACCGAGGTGGTGCGCCGCAGATTTACCGCATGGGTACGTCGGGCGGCAATGTTGAGCGGGTCACTTTTACTGGCAGCTACAACATATCGCCAGCGCTGAGCCCAGATGGCAAATATATGGCGTATATTTCTCGCGTCGGCGGCGCCTTCAAACTGCAGGTGATGGAACTTGCAGGCGGTGCGGTGAACCAAATCACGGATACCGGTGCAGATGAGAGTCCGAGTTTCGCACCCAATAGTCGCCTGATTGTTTATGCGACCCAGCAGCAAGGAAAAGAAGCGTTGATGACCACCACGCTTGACGGAAAAATCAAGGCTCGGCTGGCTGGTGCCAGTGGTGATATTCGTGAGCCAGACTGGGGTCCGTTTTCACGCTGAAGACGACTTTAACTTGCTCCTTAACCCTACACGTTCATTGCTGCTCACAAACCATAGTCATTTTCTTTAGCCTGCCGATCTATTAATTTTTATCAGGGAGTCATTCGTGAAACGTCAACTTTTTTCAGTGATTTCAGCGCTTGCGCTGGTGGCGTTGCTTGCAGCCTGCGGCTCAAAAGTCAAGCTTGACGAAGTGCCTGTGGAAAGCCGGACAGCAACGCCTGTCACCGCCCAGCCAAGCACCAGCGGTGCTGCCAGTACAGGTGTTGCACCTGTCGAGATCATGGCCAACAACAGCGCGGTCGCGGGTCCGACGGGCGTTGCAAAAATCATCTATTTTGACTACGACAGCTTCACTTTGAAGCCTGAGTTTCAGGACGCAGTCGAAGCCCACGCAAAATACATGGCCGCTAACAAGGTTCGAAAAATGGCCATTGAAGGCCATACTGACGAACGTGGTGGACGTGAGTACAACTTGGCACTTGGGCAAAAACGTGCCGAAGCGGTGCGCCGCGCGCTGGGTTTGCTGGGCGTGACAGATGCGCAGGTTGAGGCGGTGAGTTTTGGCAAAGAAAAACCCGCAGCCACAGGCTCGGACGAAGCATCATTGGCCAAAAACCGCCGTGCAGAGTTAAGCTATCGTTAATCGACTATCTACCATCACGTCAATGAATCCATCAAGAATCCTGCGCACAATTTTTACAGCAACCGTATTTGGCGCGTTGGCGTTTAATGCACATGCTTTGTTTGACGACGATGAGGCGCGCAAGGCCATACTGGATTTACGTCAAAAAGTAGACACTCAGCAGTTGCGTAACGTTGAAGAGCTGAAAAAAACCAATGACGACAACGCCCAGTTGCGTCGCAGTATTCTTGATTTGTCTAATCAACTCGAAGTGTTGCGCGCTGAGATAGCCAAAATGCGAGGACAAGATGAGCAACTGACGCGTGAAGTCGCCGAAGTGCAGCGCAGGCAAAAAGACATCACCCAAGGGGTTGATGAAAGGCTTCGAAAGTTCGAACCGTCTAAAGTAACAGTGGATGGCAAAGAATTTATTGCAAGTCCATCTGAAATTCGTGACTTTGATGCGGCATTGGCGACCCTGCGCAAGGGCGAGTTTGCGCCTGCACAAACGTCTTTCCTGGACTTTATCAAGCGTTACCCTGAAAGTGGCTACAGGCCATCGGCCTTGTTCTGGTTGGGCAATGCCCAATATGCACTGCGGGCTTACCGTGAAGCAATCATTAATTTCAAGTCGGTGGTTGCTATTGCGCCCGATCACTTGCGTTCACCCGAGGCTGCGCTGTCGATTGCCAACTGCCAGGTTGAATTAAAAGACAACCTGTCAGCCCGCAAAACATTGAATGACTTGATCAAGGTCTACCCGCAGTCTGAAGCGGCATCGGTCGCCAAAGACCGTTTGACAAAGCTGAAATAGTCGCCGGCCATGAGTCAATGACATGCCTTTAAAATATGGGCATGGACATCTCAACACTCAAGACCCTCACAACCCAAGTTTTGTGGGCCGCTTTCTTTGCTTCGGTATTGTTTGGCGTCATCGCCCAGCGCACCCACTTTTGCACCATGGGTGCTGTCAGCGACATCGTCAACATGAGCGACTGGACGCGCATGCGAATGTGGGGCATGGCAGTCGGTGTGGCCATGATCGGCTTTTACATACTGGCCTCTAGCGGACTGATTGACCCCGCCAAGACCCTTTACGCCTCCAACCGTTTTATTTGGCTGTCTGCCTTGACGGGCGGCTTGTTGTTTGGCTTTGGCATGGTGCTGGCATCCGGTTGTGGCAGCAAAACGCTGGTACGCATTGGCGGCGGTAACCTTAAATCGGTGGTGGTGTTTGTGGTCATGGGTGTCGCCGCATTTGCCACGCTTAAAGGCATGACCGCGGTGCTGCGGGTGGCCACGGTAGACCGCATCGCGATTGATTTCGCCAGCAATGCGGCCTTGCCGAATTGGTTGGGCAGTGCTCTGGGCATGAGCAGCATCGGTGCTGGGCTGATTTTGGCGCTGGTGCTTGGCTTGGGTTTGATCATCTGGGCGCTGCTGGGTCGCGATTTTGTGCGCTTTGACAACTTGCTTGCAGGCTTTGGCCTGGGCGCATTGATTGCCGCCATGTGGTGGATCAGCGGGCATTTGGGTTATGTGGCCGAGCACCCTGAAACACTGCAAGAAGCATTTTTGGCCACCAACTCTGGGCGCGCTGAAGCCCTGAGCTTTGTGTCACCCGTAGCCTACACGATTGACTGGGTCATGTTTTTTAGCGACAAGGCCAAGGTGTTGACGATCGGTATTGTGTCGGTCTTCGGCGTGGTGGTGGGCTCTGCTGTTTATGCCGTGGCAAGCCGCAGCTTTCGCTGGGAAGGCTTTCGTGATGCCGAAGACACAGCGAACCATCTGGTGGGTGCTGTGCTGATGGGCGTGGGCGGTGTGGCTGCCATGGGCTGCACGGTGGGGCAGGGCTTGTCTGGCCTGTCAACCTTGAGCGCTACCAGTTTTGTAGCAGTGGCGGCCATTGTGGCAGGTGCTCTGGTCGCTTTGAAGTATCAAGTCTGGCGGCTGGAGCAAAGCATCCAGTGATGGACTCGCCCGACCTGGAGCGGCGCTTTGGCGGCTTGGCCCGGCTTTACGGTACAGAGGGTGCCGCAAAAATTCGAGCTGCACATGTGGTAGTGGTGGGCATTGGCGGCGTTGGCTCGTGGGCCGCAGAAGCGTTGGCGCGCAGCGGCGTGGCGCGCTTGACGCTGATTGATCTGGACCATATTGCCGAGTCGAACATCAATCGCCAGATTCATGCGCTGGGTAGCACGTTGGGTCAGTCCAAAGTCCAGGCCATGCGCGAACGCATTGCTGACATCAACCCTGATTGCGATGTGCGCTGCGTTGAAGAGTTTGCGGACCCTGCCAATTGGCCAGGTGTTGCCGGGCTTGATTTGAACAACGACGTTTCAATACTCGATGCGTGTGATCAGGTCAAAGCCAAAACCATCATGGCAGCTTGGGCACAGCAGCACAAAGTCAGCTTCATCACGGTAGGTGCAGCGGGCGGCAAGCGCCATGCGCACAAGGTCGAGATCGATGACTTGGCACTCACCACACACGACCCTTTGCTGGCGCAACTGCGTTACCGGCTGCGCAAAGAACACGGCGCAGCACGACAAGGCAAGATGGGCACGAGTTGTGTCTTTAGCCGTGAGTCTGTCATTCAGCCTGCAACAAACGCTGACACACCTCAAACCGACAACAACCTGAACTGCCACGGCTACGGCTCAGTTGTCAGTGTGACGGCAACTTTCGGCATTTGTGCTGCGGGCTGGCTGTTGGACAAAATTGCCAGCTCAAGTTTTGCAAAGCAGGCCAAAATCACGCTATAATTTGAGGCTTGTCTGCTTTCAACGGCAAGCAAATATGGGACCTTAGCTCAGTTGGTAGAGCAGCGGACTTTTAATCCGTTTGTCGTGGGTTCGACCCCCGCAGGTCCCACCAAAATTTAAAAGCCGCCTGATGCTTGCGTCAGGCGGCTTTTTGGTTTTTAGTTGTTGTTTGAGTTTTAGCCAGAATAGCCAAGTCTTGGCACATCCAGCCCGGCTTTTTGTGCCACCAGAATGCAGTCTTTCATGTGCTCTTCGCCCAAATAGCGAATGGCTGCATAACCCACTGTTGCAGCGACGATTTGCCCTGCAAACGGCACGTATTTGGCGAGTTGTTTGGTTGTCAGACGCATGCCAATTTTGGTGGCTGCAGCGATCACCAAATCGCGGCTGATGAGCTTGCCGATCAGCACCGAGCCCACCATGGTCACGGCTTTTTGTACCTGTTCGCGCTTTTTTGGGTTCAGACTGTCAAGCTGTTGGGGTGTGAGGCCAAACTCTTTGTTGATTTCGGGAATCAACTTTGACAGCATGGCGGCATCCACTGCCCAGTCCAGGCCGGGTATGGGTACCGCGCTGACTGCGCCAGCGAGCAAAGCGCGTTTGTGCAGCAGCTTGCGGCTGCGTTTGACGGCCGCTTGCATGTCTGCGTCGTCTGCTGCCATGTTCAGGGCTGAAGGCATGAGGTGAATCTCCTTTACCGTTTACTCTACACTGCGGCGGTTTCAAGCTGCTCGGTCAACTCTAACCACCGCTCTTCGTGTAGGCTTATTTCAGTGTCAATGGCTTTGATGCGCTTGCCAATTTTTGCCAAATCTACTGGTGCTTTGGTATTGGCTAGCTGGGTTTGCAACTGGTCTTTTTCAACAGTTAAAACCTGCATGGCGCTATCAATTTTGTCCAATTCTTTTCTCAAAGGCTTGGAAGTGTCATTCTTGCCTGTTTTAGTGCTTTTTTGAGCATCAAAAGTGCCTTTTAAGTCCTGTTTATGGGCGTGAGCAGCTTCTTTTTCAATAGCAACTTTAGCAACAGGTGCAGGTGCTGAGCTGGTTTTCTTCGCGTCTTCACGCATCTTTTTGGCGTGATCGAGCAAGTATTTCTGGTAATCATCCAGGTCGCCATCAAACGGCGCAACACCGCCTTGGCTGACCATCCAGAATTCGTCGCACACCGCGCGTAGCAACGCCCGGTCGTGACTGACCAGCATCACCGTGCCTTCAAATTCATTGAGCGCCATGCTGAGTGCCTCAC
>ENA-OFDP01000401-OFDP01000401.1-metagenomes-genome-assembly--contig:-NODE-401-length-19921-cov-24.722340_pt1 | contig 19921 bp, 16 predicted proteins | sample MGYA00153389_OFDP01 | MGnify analysis MGYA00153389 | reverse complement strand
CGTCCGCGTTGGGTCGATTTTTCGGCCCTAATTGTGCGGCGATTTCCTTGGCGCGCCGATCTTCATAACCCGTCAAATTTAGATTAGCTAAATCCTCATTACCAAAGCACCGATTCAAATCGCGATCGATATAACGTTGATTTGTGGCGATCGCCTGAGGATTGGCTAATATAGTCATACACTCGAAGCTGTGGCTATACAGTAGTTTTGGGAACTGCTCGAATTTCTTGACTAGATAAATACCAGTCAACTCATTTCCATGTGTTCCACCGATTATAGCAACTCGCCGAATCAATCCCGATTTCATGAACTAACCTTCCCGATCGATTGTAGTTAAACAGTTGACAATAATGTGAACTTTACTCTTAACAATAAGGAAATTAATCCTATTTATCAACCCAACATTTGAGGAGCGTAAAATATCCCCGACTTCTTGCCGAAGTCGGGGATATTTTAGATCTAGCCGTGTTACTTTACCCAATCCTCAGACTAAAAACTACAGATTTAGTTAGCTGCGGACAGAGAAGGAGAACGATGGTAAGGAACTACATTTTCACCAAAATAGCTGGCGTATTCCATACTATTGACGATCGCGTTGACTACTGCAACAAAGCCTTGTTCGGCAATTACCCGATGGTAATCGGCGATCTCAGCTTGGTTTAATGGTGCGCGACCTAATAGGTGACGACATAAAAATTCGATCGCCTTATTATTGGGATATGGAGTGTAGAAGCGATCGATATAAGCTTCGGAGCTGGCTAGAGTAGCGACAAACTTCCGCGTGGAGATTTCACCAGTACAGAGTTTGTGTTCTAAGTCCAGGCGGCGGAACTGCTCGGGGATGTGACCGTTACTAATATCCATCACTTGGATGTATAGTGCTTCGATCGCTAGTGTAGCTTCTGCTTGGCTCGTACTCGCGTCGATCCTAAAAATTCGGGCTGACTCGCGGGCGATATTGGCGGTATTAGCCACGGTATCCTCGCTCACACTCCCACTAGAGGAACGACCCAATGACACCAGCTCAGGCTCCTTCTGACGGCCAGCAGCCGCAGCATTATCGGCGATCGCTTTACCAGTCATCGGTAGTTTCGCCATATCCATCCGTGGTTTGATGGTATCAAAACTCGGAACGACAACTTGCTTATCCTGTTTGGTGAGCTTGTTGTACAGGGTTTGAGTATTGGGATAGTTGGCGGCGGGAAGCGTCAGGAAGCGGTTGTAGGGGACTACATCTTCACCAAACACCTGGGAGTACTCGGCACCGTTAACCATTGCGCCGATGAAGGCTTTAATCCCTGCTGTCGCGAGGATCTGGTTATATTTACGGATTTCGGCTTGATCTAGGGGCGCACGTCCGAGGAAGTGTTTGGTACCTAGTTCGATTACTTTGGTGTTGGGATATGGAGTGTAGAACTCTTTGAGGTACAAGCCAGAGCAACCGAGTCCTTCGATGAACTCTTTGAGGTTGATTTCGGAGTTACCGAGCTTACTTTCGAGGGCGCGGAATTCGTTCGCCACGATGTAGGGTTCGATGTCCCGCTCGAAGACTTGACGATAAGCCGCCCGAATGACGGTTTTGAGCTGGGTTTTGTCAGTAGCTTGGGTAAGCTTGAAGGTTTTGGTTTGTTCGCGCTTCTTGGTGACACCTTGATTGACGCGGAATTCGATGTCGGGTTGCGAACGGTTGTCTATGACCGCACCGAGTTCGACGAATCGAGGTGTAACTTCCGATTTAGCTTGAGTGAGGATACCAACTCCAGTATCGCCGATACTACCGACGCGGAGATTTTGACCGCTGACACCTGCGGGGGTGAGGTAGCGAGTGTAGGGCACCATGTCCTCGTTGAAGCTCTCACTGTATTCAGTCGAGTCAATCATGGCATCGACGATCGCATAGAAGCCTTTTTTCGCTGCGAGATCGAAGTATTTGTTCATCTCCTGACGACCGTAAGTCGGACGACCGAGCAGGCGACGGTGCATGAATTCGATCGCTTTAGTTACATAGAGTTTCGTCCAGTAAGTATTGCGGAATAGGTCGGATTTGGCTAAGTCGCGGACAAATTCGCGGACGGAGATATCACCGTTTTCGAGTTTGATTTCCTGGACTTTAAGCCGTTGACCCTCATATACCTCTCGTCCCATCACTTGCAGATAAATTGCTTTAATTACTGCTTGGGTAGAACTTTCGGTGAATGAAGTACTGCGACCTTGGCTAGATTTGGATTTCTTGCCAATCCCTGTAAATCCAGGTAATTGATCCAGCTTGAATGTTTTTGCTCCCAATGTCCCAGGTGTGATTCCCCGCGCAGCAGGATTACTGTTTTGGTTATTGATTCCTGGCCCCTGAGCGATCAGAATTCGGCGCGTATTCTTGCTAAATGGTGCTGGTGAACTGCTGGGATTGCGAGTTTCTTTCGGGAAGATCGCCCCGAACTGAATTTCGAGCGGATCGTTGCCCGAACCGTAGACGTGTTGGTCTGGTAATGGCTGCTCGTATGCCGCAAAGGTGGTGATGAATTGCGGAATCTTGCGGAACGGTGCGCTGTAGTTGAATAAGTCCTGCTGCGGCCCCCAGTTGCGACACTCTTGCGCTTCTTGCCCCAAACCTCGGATGTAAGGCACGGTTTCTTCACCGAAGTAGTCAGAGTACTCATTGGAGTCTACTAGAGCATCTATCAGCCCACTCAAGCCCTTAGCAGAGACAATACTGAAGTACTTCTGGACTTCTTCACGCGATGAAGGCCCCCGACCGAGGATGTGCTTGAATGCGAGTTCTAGTGCCCGACTATTGATGTAGGGTTGGAAGAAGTTTTTCTGATACAGGGGCGACTTTGCCAAGCGGCGGACGAATTCCTTCATCGAGATTTCGCCGTTTTTGACTTTCGATTCCAAATCGGAAACCGATAAGCTGTAGGCGCGAGTGATGTCGCGTTCAAAGATTTGGCGATAAGCCGCTTTGATGACATCAATTTTTTCAACTCCCGACAAGCCTGGTTTCATCGCGTACTTGACGCGACGTTCGGCGGCGGCGTTGTAAATCTGTGGGAGTTCTAGTCCCTGTTGGTCGTCGGAGTTCCGCTGACGCAGTTTGTTGGCTGGTGCAGAGGCTTTGAACTCGCTAATCATTACTTCAAAGTACTGAGTAACGATTTCTAGAGCTTCTTTATCATTGGCAAAATAACCAATCGAGCCAGCCCGCATTTCTTGCAGTGCGACGATGGTTGCTGGTACCGAGCAAGCCTTCTGGATGATTTCTCTCAATCCCCGCACGTTCACCGTGATGATGTTGGGATCTCCAGCGACGATCGCATAAGTCACATAACGCAGGAACCAACTCATGTCCCTCAGAGATTTCTGCATATTTGCAGGACCGTACTGGGAGATATTAATCGGTTGGAAACCTGGAGGAATCTCACCAGAACCACTGGTTGTAAATAGGGAAGCTACATTGGCAAAAAAGCTACTTTTTGGCTCGACAAAGGTAACAGTCCCTAGTGTAGATTCAGTTTGTTTCGTGCCACTGGCAAAGGTTCTGGCTACTTTAGGTTCCGCTATGACTACTTGCTTTTCCAAAAATGACATCGGCGAACCACCAGTAAAAATCCGGTTAGCCGCACGAGAGACGATCAATTCAGAATTATCGCTGATAATCTTCGCGATTTGAATCCGTTTAGCTCCTGACTGAAAGTAGCTCTTGAGTTCGCTCAGTTCGCCCATCGCGGGGAACCGATCCTGCTGCTCAGCTTGCGAAATGGTCGCAACTGGTAGTGTTTGATATAAATTTGGACGGGATAAAGAGCCGCCACCACTTGCCTTAACACTCATTAGATCCTAAATCTCCCAACCGAATATTTTTTTTTACTGTGTTAAGCCTAATCGAGTTAAAGCCAAGGTTTTGTGCCTGCTCGTGTGAGAATGTCTTCGGGGATCGGCGACAAGTCTTGGGATCTATCGCCAAATATCGCTGCCGATCGCACCGTCTACCTCTATGGTAGTACCGCTCACTTAACTCGATCGAAGTTTGAATAATCAGGGCTGTCGAGATATCTAGTCTCATTTTCCCTGGAGCTGAAAATTGTCACTGGCAATTTTCAGCACAGCTTTCAGATTAGAACGTTTCGCTCGTCTGTAGCCTGTTTATGAAGAAGTATGTAGCAACTAAACTATAAATTTGGTCTATCGAAGATCGTAGGGGATTGGGAGCCAAATATTAAAAAAAAGATAAGTTTTGTTACAAGGACACAGGGGTTGAGGATGGGACGATTCGTTGGAAGTCGGTGATGAGTTCGTACCCAGCAGTAGCTGGCGATACGACTGAGCTAAAAATCAATGGCTCATCCCCATCATTGAATACTCCATGTACAGAGTCAATCGTTACGACAACCACATCCCCATCGCGCTCGATGTTGTAGTACCCAGTCGATCGAGATAATATTTTCCTTGCCCAGCTAAAATCGTCCAAGTGTCTTGTCCATGCGGATGTCGATGCGCGGCAATTTCCTGCTGGGGCTGGATGTACCAAACGACAACAACGGCATCAGGGGATTCTGTTATCACCGAACGGATTGGTTCGCCATCACTCGATCGAACAAATTGAGAACTATTGAATACCCGAATTGGATTCATTTTTGGTATTTTGTGTGTGAATGCTCATCTGGCTTCCCATTTTCCAGAAGCCATACTAAATTTTGCTGTCAACTGGAATACTCAATCGTTCCAACTTCTTCACTGTTCGATCGAGCCAGTTGAGAAACTGTCTATTCGATCGATATTAATGGAACAGTATGGTGCTAAATTGCATCTACACAAAGGGTATAAGTTGAGTATCTAAATTTCATTTAAGTAGAATAAAATCATTGGAGCGGAAATTTAATTCCACTCCTTTTTTTGTTATTTTATTCATTAACTACTTTAACTGTCGTCCCGACTTTAACTAGTGGGAATAGTGCTTTGACATCTCTATTTCGCATCCGTACACAGCCATGTGATGCCGCCGTACCGATCGATTTAACATTAGCGGTACCGTGAAAACCAATCACGTCTTGTCCATCTGTCCAAAAGCCAATCCACCGCGCTCCTAAGGGGTTTTCGGTACCTGGGGCGAATACTTCTCCAGTTTTAAAACTCGTCCAAGCTGGATTTTTGATTTTTTCCATTACCTGCCATTCGCCTGTGGGAGTTTCCCACCCTTTCTTGCCAATGGCGACAGGATACTTGGTTACGAGTTTGTCACCTTTATAGACATAGACCTTCTTTTCTTTGAGCTTGAGCAACAGAGTTACCACATTGACGAGCGGCGGTTCGCTGGTAGTAGCCGTGACAGCAGGCTTGGGGGTATCTGCTGCGGGCTTGGTAGTTGGGATGGCATTGTTGCCACTTACTGGTTTGCTAGTGGTAGATTCACTCGGAGCTGGTTTGGGAGTTAGTAGCTGTTGACTAACGTTTTTTGAGGCTGGTAATGAATTAGCGGGGGACGGTGGTTGTGGTGCTGTCTGAGTGTGAATGAGACTGTGTTGAGGATTGGTCTCAGCATGAAGTCTAGTGGGAATTGTTGCAAGCGTGGTTGCTAGGAGTAATCCAGTCTTGAATAGTAAAGAAGTTGAAAATCGCGACATTATTAAATGTTAACTGTAATATTTAAGTGGCAATAAAACTGCCTTCCAAGATTAGCTTACCCATTTAAATTATCATTTCTGTCACGTCTAGAGATGATTTCGATCGCTCGTGCCAGTGGGATAAATACATCTCAATCCCAATCCGCAGTTCTGGTAAAATAGCCGATCCCTCAGATGAGGCGTGCCCAGAGGCTAACTGCAATATTTCTGGGGGAATAGTGGGCGAGAGTTTGGAGATGGCTGCAATAGTGTACAGTTTGACTCGATCGTCAGGGTCGCCTAATAGCGGTATCAAGGCTGTGACAGTATCTAGATTACCTAAGTTCCCTAATGCTGCGGCAATCTCTTGTTTGACGATCGCTGGATGCGGCTCAGAGGTGTCATTCGACTGCAAGTAACTAACTAGCATTTGACTGGCATAAACACGCTGTTGTTCTGTCTTGCTGATACTGGTAACGATCTCTGGAGCTAGCTGTGGAGATGTATTTGCGACAGCAATGAGCCGATCGATCGCCGATCTAGTACCGATCCAACCTAAAGCGAGGATAACTGCCGATCGCAAGTCATTGGTAGTATGTGGCGATGCTAATAATTCTGTCAATACTGTGACTACCTCTGGATCTGGCAATCGTGCTAAACCTAGTGCAGTTGCTTTGCACACAGCCAAATTAAGATCGAATAATAATGGGCGCAGATGTTGGAGCAGATCTAATTTGGCCGCTAAATCGCCTCGGAGACTCAGAGCTACAACTGCTGCGGTGCGGACACTAGCCGCCACATCGGTGAGTTTAGTCACTAGCAGCGGCCCAATCCTGGGATCGTGAAAACTACCTAGTGCTTCGACAATCAGGGTGCGAAGCTGTGGATCGGGGTCGTCAATTACTTGGATTAATGGCTCGATCGTCTGTGAGTGGCGAATTTGAGCGAGAATGCCAACAGCCATACCGCGATCGGGTGTCGCTAATAAATCTGTCAAAGCGGCGATCGCTGGTGTCCCGATTTTAGTCAATGCACCTGTGGCGATCGCGGTTAATTCGGGATCTTCATCTTGGTGGATGAGTTCTACCAGTGCTGTCACTACTTGGGGTCGCGCGAATCCCCCTAAAATTCGCGCTCCAAACCACCGATTTTCTAAATCGATGTCCGGATCGTTAACTAGATCTAACAGTGGTTGGATGGCGATTTCACCCAGTTTGGGGATGATTTTGGCAATCTCCCATTGTTGTTCAAAATCACCTTCAATCAGTACTTGTAGAGCTAAGTCCAAGACTCGATCGTTGTCATGAAGCCGATCGAGGGACAAGTTTTGGAGAGTGTCAATGACGAGCGACCAATTTCCGCTGTCTGCTGCGGTGCTGGCGCGATCGATCGAGTCGCTCGTCACTCGGTTGAAATCGAGGGATGACATGATAGTTGACAGTTGATAGTTGATACTTCTGTTCTCTCCGAGAGGCTACGCCAACGAGACGCTTTGCCTACGGCAGGCTAACGCCAACAGTGCAAGCAGTTGATATTTGCGGCGCACTAACCCGTCGGGACAGATGGTTTAATGCGTTAAGACAAGACAGCGGTTTGTAACTGCTGAGGTGATGGGTAGCAACTTGGGTTACTTACTTGCCAAACCAATTAATACTAACAATACTTCGATCGCGTAAAACACGCCGACGACCTGAGTTTCTGTCCAACCACTTAATTCTAAATGATGGTGAATCGGTGCCATTTTAAATAACCGCTTACCTTTGCCATCAGCATCTTTGGTAGCTTTGTAATAACCTACCTGAAGAATTACCGATAGGGATTCTACGGCAAAAATCCCACTCAAAATAAATAACACCCAGAGGTTTTCGGTGAGAATTCCGACAGCACCGAGCGCACCACCCAGGGCGAGGGAGCCAGTATCACCCATGAAGACTTTAGCTTTGTTGCGGTTGTGGACGACAAAGCCAAGATAGCTACCACTCAAACAAATACAGAAGATTGCCAGTTGCGGTTCTTTGGGGAGGATAATTGCGGCTAAACCTGCGAGGGCGATCGCACCTGTACCGCCAGCCAAGCCGTCTACTCCATCGGTGAGGTTGGTAGCATTGCTCTCAGCGAGTAGGGCGAATACTGCTAGTCCCCAAAATAGGAACCCTAGTGGTACTATGCCCAAGGGTAAATGAACGTTGGTAATTGCAGCCCCCCGACTATAGAAAGCCCATCCACAAAAGGCGATCGCAATCGCTGCTTGTAATAGTAATTTACCTTTAGGTGTCAGACCTTCATTTTTGCGATTGCTCAAACTTTTCCAGTCATCGACACCACCGATCGCTAAATAGCCCAAACTCGTAATGGCTACGGCGATCGCATCGGGATTGAACTGCGACCAGACTATGCCCAGGAGTGTCCCGACGGGTACGACAAATACGCCGCCCATTGTGGGGGTTCCAGCTTTCTTTAAGTGGGCTTGGGGGCCATCTTCACGAATGAATTGACCCATTTTCAACTGTTTGAGCAGCGGAATTGCCTGATAACCGATCGCTGCCACTAGTGCTGTAGAAACAACAAATGGTAGTAGTAATGATGTCGTCAGACTTCTACCCTGCTGCCAATCTAGCCACAGCACCGAGCCTGTCAGTACAGTCCCTAGTAAAATTAATAATCCAGTTCCCGTAGGATTCAAACCCCGTACAGATGCTGATTTGCCCTCCATCTATCTCCTCCGAGGTAATTTCATCACTAATCGATCGCTAACATTATCAGATTAATCAGGACAATTGTCAGTAAAAATCTAGCTAGATTTCGTCAGTATCATCAGCATCGTCACTATCTTCTTCTTCTTGATATGCCCGATCGTCTTCAAACAATTCTTCGTCGAGATTGGATCGATCTAGTGCAGATACTGCTGGATCGCGTTCGTCCCGATCGATCAGCCGCCCTTGAGATTCGAGCCATTCTAAAATGGAAGTATTTCTCTGGACTGCGATCACAGGTGCGGGTTCGTAGCGGGGTTGTTGCTTCAGAGCTGGATTGACAAATGTATCAAGGAGATCGAGGTCGAGGGAATCGGTCATGGTGAGTCGATTAGCTTTAAGTTCTCATAGTCTATCATTTTAGGGGATGGGGACAGTCGATCGCCCGATCGTGAATAGATGATCGAAGTTAGATCTCGATCCCGATCCCCAAAAATCTCAGCTAAACTCGCAAATTTTTATGCCCAAAGCCAAATTACTTGATGCGATCGCTGGCAAAAATCGCGGGATACTCGCCAATTCTACCGATCGACAGGCAATCCTCTCAGCAATTACCGAATTGGAGTTGCAGAATCCTCATCCACGACCTTTGACAACGGCGATCGATCTACTCGCTGGTGATTGGCGATTACTCTATACTAGCAGTCAAAGTTTACTCGGCATTGATAAATTTCCGCTCGTGAACCTCGGTACTATTTATCAGTGCGTTCGCCCGACTACTAACGCGATTTATAATATTGCTGAAGTTAGTAGTTTAGTGCCAGGATTGAATGGGATCGTGTCGATCGTGGCTACATTTACCGCAGTCAGTGAATCTAGAGTAAATGTGCAGTTCAACCGTTCTCTAATTGGATTACAACGGTTAATTGACTATTCAGATCCCGATCGATTGATTACTGCAATTGAAAACGGTCAAAAATTTACCGCGATCGATCTACCGATTAATCGCAAAGAAGGTCGATCGCCTGCTTGGCTCGAAGTTACTTATCTTGATGAGACACTCCGCATCGGTAGAGGTAATGAAGGCAGTGTATTTGTATTAACCAAGAGTTGAATGTCCCGATCGAGTTACTGTCCAGATCGATAACTATTAACGAAGAACAGAAGCTATGGCTTCGGGGTTGAAATTCTCTACCGTTTAGGTGGATTGTTTTTAGACCCCGCCCAGTGTGGTCTAAAAACAATCCTAAAAACCTCGCTGTCTTGATTCGCTAAACCGTCGGGTTCCCCGACGGTTTAGCGAATCGCTGTCAACTGTCAACACTGTGCCTACGGCAGGCTATCGCCAACGGCTTCGCTCAGTGTAAACTGTCAACTGTCAACTGTTTAACTGATTTAATCGTGCTGCGAATCTCTCAACGACATCTCAAAATTCTCGAAACTTGTCCGCGTCAATTTGAGTATACTTATTGCGATCGATTGACATTACCCATCAATCCAACTCAACAGTCGAAAACTCAATTAGGAAGTGATTTTCACCTATTGATGCACCAGCGAGAATTGGGATTACCGATCGAGCCAATCTTAGCCCGCTCGCCGCAACTAAATACTTGGATGGAGGCGATGCTCCAGACAGCACCCGAACTATTTCAGACAGCATCTCATACCTGGAGAGAGAGCGAACATGTACGGACATTAGAAATCGATAATTACCTATTTACCGCCATCTACGATCTGTTAATTTTACAACCCGACAGAGCGGATATTATCGATTGGAAAACTTACCCACTCCCCAGATACAAAAAAGATCTAGATCTCGAATGGCAAACTAGACTGTACTTGTATCTTCTTGCCGAAACTAGCGAGTATGTACCCAAACAAATTACTTTTACATACTGGTTTATCCAATCCACCCCACAACCCAAATCGGTAAAAATTAGCTACACGCTCAAACAGCATCGTCAAACTCAGTCAGATTTACTCGCATTGTTAGGTAAATTAACTAGTTGGCTGGATGCTTACCATGCTAATCGGGAACATCTTCCCCAAGTAGCAATGTCTACAGGTTTGTGTCAGCACTGTCCTTTTGCTGCTCGGTGCGATCGCGAACATCTAGATCCATCAGAGCCAAGCACTTTTACAAGTCACGATCTCTACCACATTCCGATGCTGCCAATTTAACCAGATTGGTGACAATTTAGATTTGAGTAGACTAAGATTATTGTAGATGGCTTCTGCCACTACTAAGTTAAATTTTATTAAGTTTATCCACAGATATTGAAGCAATCAGCATCAGTTGTGTAGTCAAGACAATCTAAATTAAGTTAGATTATCCAATACATCTATCCAGCTTCCAGACGATTGCTAGTTTTGAGCAATCGCCCAAGTAATCACCTCCGAGCAACGCCACAATTATTCCTATGATCGATCCATCTAAATTCCGATCTGTTTGGCAGTATAAACTAGTTCTGCGTGGAGCAATGTTTACTGGAGCCTGTCTGACAACATTGCTACCCATTTTTGCTAGTTCTACCCTAGCAGCATTTAAAGATAGTCCCAAAGCGATCGTGGATGAAGCTTGGCAGATTGTCAATCGTGAGTATGTAGACGGTACTTTCAATCGCTTGGACTGGCAAAAAACCAGAATGGAATTGCTCAAGCGCAAATATAGTAGCCGCCAAGAAGCATATGTAGCAATCCGAGCGACCCTCAAAAAACTGGGCGATCCTTATACTCGGTTCATGGACCCTCGGCAGTTCCAATCGCTAAACAATCAAACTAGTGGTGAAATGTCTGGGGTCGGGATCAGGCTGGAGGCAAGTCCCACCACTCAGCAGCTCGTAGTTGCCGAAGCGATCGAAAATTCGCCCGCATCCAAAGCCGGAATCAAGACTGGAGATATCATCGTCGCGATCGATGGTAAGTCTACCAAAAATATGAATCTCGAAAGTGCGATCTCGCTAATTCGGGGTGAAATCGGTAAATCGATCGTGCTCAAAGTTGCTCGTGGCGGGAACAGTCCCTTTGATATTCCCCTCACCCGCGCCCAAATTGAGGTATCGTCGGTATTCTCAGAAGTTAAGCAGGAAGGGCGGTTGAAAGTCGGGTATATCCGACTCTCAGAATTTAGTTCGCACTCCTCCGAGCAGATGCAAAAGGCAATTAAAGATCTCAATCGCAAACAAGTGGGGGCTTATGTGCTCGACATGCGGGGCAATCCTGGTGGATTACTCCAAGCCAGTGTCGAAATTGCGCGGATGTGGTTAGATAATGGCACGATCGTCAAAACAGTCGATCGCAAAGGTGGTAATGAAGATTTTCGCGCTGTGCAAGGTGCGTTGACTCAACTACCGATGGCTGTCTTGGTTGATGGTAATTCAGCCAGTGCTAGTGAGATTCTCGCAGGTGCACTCAAAGACAATCGCCGCGCACAAATAGTTGGTGCCCAAACTTTTGGGAAGGCTCTAGTTCAATCCGTGCATTCGCTCTCAGATGGTTCAGGGATGGCGGTCACTGTGGCTCACTACTATACTCCCAATGGCACCGATATCGGGCATAAAGGGGTCACTCCTGATGTAAAGGTCGATCTCAACTCGTTGGAGCAACGAAACCTAGCTGATTCTCCCGCTCTGATGGGCAGTACTCAAGATCCGCAGTACCAAAAAGCGATCGCTGTATTACAAAACAAACCCAACATGGCTAGTCCTAACCCTGTGAAAGCTCCAGCAATGAGTAGCAATCGCTAGAATTAGTAACTAATAAAATTCAGCAGCGAATAACTTAATTAGCTCTAATTATCAGCAGCACCAAGCAATCGGTCTTGGTGCTGCTGATTTTTTAGGTGCGATTGAGACAGATCCTCGACTTCTTAAAAAAGAAGTTGGGGATCTTGCTTAATTAGATGATGAAAAATATCATCTCGATTGTGACGATCGAGTCCGCTCTTTTACTTTAGTTTGTAGCCCAAATTTTAGTTCGTCCAGACTGAACCGTGGTAGATTGCCATCGAAAATATATCGAAACAGTGACAAGCAAAGTATCAACAAGCCAAAACACTTATACAAGCAAGACTTTTAGCTCACGACATTAGTAGAGATCGACAGATATATTGATATTTAAGCGTGTACATCAACATCAGGCAAGAAGCCTAAATTGCTGCCAACAGATCTGTAGCGCAATATCACGCATTATCTTAAATCATCCAAAATATCTGTAATGAAACTTCTGCAATTTTCCAAGTTAATCGCGATTACCACTGTATCTAGTGTTGCCTGTTTATTGGCAGTTGGTAAAGCAGAAGCAGTCTCCCTAACTCTCGATTTCGAGGGAATTGGTAACAACGCACGGGTGCTAGATTTTTATAATGGCGGTGCTGGAACTAACTATGGTATCTCTTTCGATAATAATGCACGGGCATCGGTCGATAAGGATGCAGGTGGAACAGGTCAATTTGCAAATGAACCCAGTCCGAGCACAGTTTTGGATGCTGGAGGTACTGGCACCAATATGAATGTAGCTAGTGGTTTTATCGATACATTGTCATTCTTTTACGCAGCAAGTACTTCCAATCAGACTGGATCTGTCAGTATTTTTGATGGTTTCAATGGGACAGGTAACTTGCTAGCATCGTTAATCTTGCCGCTAACAGAAGGTGGGATGGGAGATCCCGATGGTGGTCCACGGGGTGGATTTAACACTTTTGTCCAACAAAGTTTAAGTTTTAACGGTATCGCTAGATCTGTTAACTTTGGGAGAACGCCCAATCAGCCCAATACAGCCAATCAAGTTTTGTTTGATAACGTCTCCCTCAACACTGCAACGTCTGTACCAGAGCCTTTTACTGTTATCGGCACTCTCGTCGGTGGTACGGCAGCATTGCGGATGAGAAAGAAGCTCAAGTCTACTAATGGCAAATCGTAGGTCAATTTTGAGTTAGTATTTAAAAACTTTAGATAGCCATAAAAGGTAGGGTCGAAAGATTTGGATCGATGGATACCTTATGCAGAAAAGAGAAGTTCTCGACTTTGTTGATGTTGCCAGATCTTGAAGATTTCATCCCGACCGTCATTTAATAAAGCTCGATCGAGTTGATAAGCACTAACAATTTTGTCCTGACTCTTTAATCCTGACTGAATAGGCTGAACTTTCAAACCCAAGAGCTGTAAAAAGCGGTTGAGTACAGTAATGGGGTTAACTTCTCCATTACTATAATTGGGCAGATCGATTCCAATCGCCCGTTTGATATGTTGACTACATAGGTAACTAGTTCGTTTGAGTGAAATCAAATCTGGATCGCTAATTTGTAACTGTCGATCGGGTTCTAAAAAGTTAATAATGCCTAGTGCTAATAATCCTTGAATTTTGAGGATGTGATGATTAGCGTCGGGGAGAAAAACTCGATCTGGTCTGGCTGCTAAATCTCGATCCCCTACTAAATAAATCGATTGAGGCAAATATTGGTGATGATTGAGTAGATAAAAGTGGGTTAATAGCTGTCCATAATAGCCTTTATCATCCTTTAATTTGAGTTCGGGAGTGATTGTGACCCCATATCGCTGTTGGAGGTTGTACTTCTCAATCTGGGAACGTTCTAGCTCGGTGAGAAAGCGTTTATTGGATAGATATTGATAGTCGCGATGACCGAGATCTGGCGCAGTGGCAATCGCTTGTGCTGCTTGAATTTTGACTTGGTGTTGAATTTTTTTAGTTTGAGTACCGATCAGATTGTACTCGCGATCGCGTTGAGATTTACCTTTATGAACATTAGCAATTTCTCGCATGATTTCTAAAGATTTTTTAGGATCTATTTTGGTGGCGTGCATCAGTGCGGTGCGAAGTTCTTGTAAATTCTCTCGATCGCGATCTTCACTGATAATATGGATCTGATGTCCTTCCCCAATCAACCCAGCTTTGACAGCATCCCGATATAGCGTAATTGAAGCATTAATTCTGGCGGCAAATTTCGCCCAAGTCCGCAAGTGAATCGGATCGAAAATAAAGGGCAAATCTACATCAATTTTGGTAAGCGGACACATCAGTGCATAATTTTCTTTATAATTCTCTTGGTACCAATCAGCAAGCGATCGATAATTATTACTACCACTTCCAATCGTGCCCATCCCCCGTTTAGCACACCAGATGTATCGAGGCACATTGGCACGAACTCTGGCTAGTGCTTGACGTACTTCCGCATCGGGAATGACTCCTTGAAAAATCCCATATACTCGATCGAAATGCTTGACATCGATACTTACTCCCGTACCTAAAGTTGGCGTTACAAATACAGCATCATATTCTGGAGCTTGAGTATTAATCGCTGACACAAAATCTACGGCTGGATGCCCAGTAGTATTGGTAGTCTGACTACAAACTACTAGGGTTTTGGTATAACTGTCTTCGAGTTGCTTGAGGGTTTGTTTGATATAGCGATCGATCGTATCGGAGCCATATCGACCCGATCGACTATCGGTGGTAACATAGCATTTATGCCCAGCACGGAGATCTAGTTCTAATTGGTGGATGAGTGCGGTAGGATTGGGATTATCGTAGAAATAAACATCCCAACCCCGCTCGGCTTGCCATCGATTGATCGCAATCCACGGTTCTACCTCATTATTTGCCAATCGCTTGAGATAATCGATCGAAATATCTGATAAATCTGCATCCTGAGCGATGATGAGTCCATTTGTCTCGACGACTCTAGCAATCAGGTGCCCAAAGGTTTTTAAAATCGTCAGCCGCTTTTTTTTGCAGGTGGAACTATGGAGTAAATGCCAGAGTGATTGCTCGACTTCATCTAAAATAATTATCCCACCTTCCCAGTCAGCAGGATTTAGTCTCCACATCGAATCTAGACATAAACCTAAGCTATCAGATTGTTGCTTTGGGAGTTGTTCATTAATCCAATTCACACCAATTCGCTGACACAAAAATCGTCCTAATTGAATTCGATGTGTCAATAATAATACTGGACGATTGTGTTCTTGAGCGATCGCAACTACCGGAATCAGTGCCGTAGTTTTACCTGTGCCTTTCGCCGATTTCACTCCGACAATACCACTACTAGGAAAATCGATACGATGTAAATATCGACGATCCATTATCAGATCGGCTGGATAAGTTAATTCACTATGTCGCTTCGATCGAGCTAGATCTACTTCTAATTCTAATGCTTGTTGATAAATTTCCGTAAAAGCAACGATTCCCCGTGCAACAATAAAGTCATCAATCCCCTTTTCTAAGCCTGGTAATCTAATTACTTTAACATTGCAGCCAGATGGCTGTAATAGTTCGCCCAAATGGGCGATTGCTGTGTCTAGTAATTTTGCTTTGTGGGGGACAGATTCATAATCAAAGCAGATTGATATCGATCTTTTTTTACTCGTGAATATAGATAATTCGGGAATGAGATTTCTACCAATAGTATTGCCCTGAAAATCGCGCGTGACTCGATAACCACTATTAATCCCAGGCAAGGCGATGGCAGGATAGCCGTAAGTCAATAGAGCCGCCGCTTTCTTGACCCCTTCACAGATAATTATCGGGATTTGTCGATCGATTATCCACTGCCAAAAACCCATCGCTTCACCCTGTAAATCTACTTCAATTTTTAATGGTAATTTTACTTTAAATAAAGCTGCTGTTTGCCTCCAAATTTCTGCTGTTACACGCAAACAAAATAATCTAGTAGATATACTTGGTGGATGCTCATACTTAATAACTTTTTCATCCTGATTTTTAGCAGGATAATTTGCCTTAAATGTCCCCCATTCCATTTGTTGCCAATCATTCAAAGGATCTAGTCCATTACACCACCACCCACCATTCGCGCAATGGTAATATCTTCTCATCCAACTAGGGCTGACTTGACCGCTATTAGTGCGGGGAATTTGTGATGAAATAAATAATCGATCGTAAGCAGAATTCCCCTGTAAAGATTCAAAATTGAGAGCTACTAACGCTAGATCGATATTACTGCCAGTAACTAATTCTGTATAGTGGGCACGATCTAAATTGGTTTGTGCCATTGCGGTGCGAAAGTGCGAGGAGGGGACTCATATTCTAATCGAAATTTCCCAAAAAAACCGAAAATAACCTCATCTATTGTATATGGGGATATTGACTATTTTGACCGCTATCCATAGCGTAATATATCTAAACTAATAGTTCATGTATTCTGTGATGAACTAATGACAACAGAAATAAATACATCGATCGAGCTAACACCCGATCGAGTAACTGGATTAGAATAGTTCAGTTGCCATCCCCACCCACATCACCCGTTCTATGGCTCGAAAACATAAATCCTCGCCTACTCGCCATCCTGACACCACTAGCGTAGCACCTAGCTCCGATGGTCTAGCCCTCTCCGATCTACGCATCCGGCTGGAGTTTTTGGAGCGGGACAACGAAAAGTTGCTCAAGCAAATCGAGAAAAGACGTACAGAGCTGAAGAACTTGCACGAGCGAATTCGAGAAATTGGGGTAGAAATAGCCCAGCGGAGTGCGCCGATCCTCCAACAACTCTTGGAACTAGATCGACAAATTCATGCCGTGTTTACAGAGATCTTTAATGGTAAAAAGTTGGGTAAACAGACTCGAAAAAATATTGAGAAAATTTACTATACCCTTCAGATATCGGGATTGATTAGCCCTAGTAACAATCGCTATCAAACTTCCGATGAGCCAGAACCAGAAGATGAAGATGACTGGGGCGCGGAGGATTTTTTTGGTCGTCAGCAACAATCTAGTTCTAATTCAGAGGTAGAATCTTCCCCGCTCGATCGAGATGAATTAAAAAAAATTCGGCAAATTTTCTTGAGATTGGCTGATGTTTTTCATCCTGATAAAACGCTTGATGATGCGGATCGGGAGGAGCGTACCGAAGTGATGAAAGAAATCAATCAAGCTTATCAAGCTGGAGATCTGGCGAAGTTACTCGCGATCGAAAAACAGCATCAGATGGGCGAAATAATCGATCGCGACAGTGAAGACGATCTGGCGCGGAGATGTGCGCGAGTCGAACAGGAAAATGAATTTCTCACTAGCCAATTTGTCAACCTCAAACAAGAAATAAAATTAACTAAAAATACTCCAGAAGGCTCGATCGTTGCTGAATATAAGAAGTTTACTAAATCTGGTATCGATCCGATCGGTGAGATGGTCGCGCAGACAGAATCACAAATCAAAGTAATCGCCGAAGTCCATAAATTCGTAGCCGATTTTCGCGACAAAAAGATAACTATCAAAGATTTTATGAAAGGGCCATCTGTCTTTCAACAAATGCAGCAAGTATCACCAGAAGAAATATTGATGGAGTTGTTTTCCCAGTTTTAGCGATCTATTATCTGAGGTTACTCTTTTTCAAACTTTGGTGTACCAAACACACATCGAAGTAGCTAAATGAGTCAGTATAACACTACTTTATTACAAATTTTATGGACTATAATAAATTTAAAGTTGCAAGATAAATTTCTTGACGATCGATCGAACACTAAAAAACGTACCATCCTCTGTCTCAGTGCGATCGATTAAACCCCTTCTACCCAACGAAACGATCGCATTATCCACATCTGCTGGCGATATATTTAGAGACTCGTTTTTGTGTCGCGGAATATCGAGGCAGGAGAACGCCTATTGCAAGAGTTTAATCAAAGTTGTCTTTAATTTTCATAGTGATAGCGGGCTGGTAAAAATTGGATAGATTCATTTTGGACTCGATAAATTAGCCGAAGCGGTAGGAAACTTTACGGTATTTAATATTAAAGGCAATCGCTATCGACTGATTGTTTCTATTAACTACTCTAGGCAGCTCGTCTACTTTAAATACTTTCTTACTCACGCCGAATACGATAAGGATAACTGGAAAAATGACCTTCACTTTTAATCGAGCAGCCTATGCCAATCTCTTAGCAGATGTATTGCCACAACCAATTCGATCGCAAGCAGAATACGAGAGGGTACTGGGAATCATCGAAGCATCGATGAATAAGGGGACAGTTAGCAGTGAAGAAGAACAGCTAATCGAGCTGTTTGTCATCTTGGTTGAAAAATTTGAATCAGAACATTATCCATCTCAAAATCGATCGACTCCCCACAGCCGACTGCTACATTTAATGGATGCAAACGATGTTCAGCCAGCAGATTTAATTAGTATATTTGGCTCTAGCGATCGAGTACTTGAAGTTATCGATGGTAAACGATCGATCGATCTCACTCAAGCTGAGAAATTAAGCGATCGATTCAATCTGCCCTCAAAACTATTTTTGGCATAAAATCGAGCGATCATTTTGACAGGGTACAAAGATGCTCCTCAATGACGATTACCTAACGGTAGGCTACGCCAACGATCGAGCCTCAAACACTGAAATTGTTGGGTTTCGAGACTCAACCCAACCTACGGGGAGAAATCTAGTTACTTGTACTGCCTACTGTGGTGTAGCTGCGCTCTCGATCCTCCGGCTTAGATTTAACATTAACCTCGACATCGAGATCGAAAGCATTCAAGAACTTAAACAACCTTTCTAACGAATACCCCCGAAATTGACCTCTGACCAAAGCCGATATCTTGGGTTGATCTATTCCCAACACTTCAGCCGCTTGATACTGATTTAAACCTTTGGCTTTAATCGCTTGACTCAATCGCATTACCAAATGCGGCTTGAGCAACATTTCCTCTGGATTCTCATATCCTAAATCAGCGTAAACATTGCCACTGCTGGGAGTTACAGTGTTTTCTAAATCTTCAGTTAGATTGTGATTGGTTGTCATAATTAGTCTGATGATGCTCTTGAGCGGCTTTAAGCCTTTGCAAAGGCGAACTCGATATCTTGAATCAGTTTGGATCGCTGAAAAGAGATGGAAGATTACGGCGACCACTGACAACTCTTAGAATTTCGATCCCATCATCGAGAATAGGGTAGAAAATAATATAACCTTCGAGAGATAATCCTCTGAGATCTGGGCGAATTGCTCCATAGCTTTTGCCACTGCGCGGAAAGGAGACTAGTTGTTGACACTTGCTGTTAAATTCTTTAAAAAATCGTTCACCTACTTCTACATTGGTTTCGGCAAAGTAGTCAGCGATTTCACTCAGATCTCGACTAGCAAGAACGTTAATAACATAGAGACTCATGCTTACACTCGACCGCGTTGCAACCGCTCTAAAATCTGATTGACGAATGTTTCGCCATCGATCGGTGGTGTTTGCTCTGAGGCTGAAATGGCAGCATCAATTTTCGTTCGGATATCTTCAACCCATACGTTCTCAGCTTGTTGTTCTTCCTCTAGTTCTGCTAGAAACCGAGCCGCGATCGCATCTTGTCGATCGATTGGCAGTTGTTCGATGATAGATCGACCATCAACTAGCTGAATTATTTCACATCAGCCAAATCTTTTAATTTAGTTGCGGTAAGTCTATTTTTTATACTTTCTGCACATACATTTCTTTCTTTGTATTCTTGTAAGATTTTTTCTGTCAGCACCTCTGATGAACTACTAGATGCAATAGATCTAATTTTATCTAAAGCCTCTGCACAGTCCAGCGATAACTTAGTTATTTCATCATGAGAAATATAGAATATATTATTAGCACTGTCAAGTATTGCTGCTTCTTGAACGATAGCTTTCTTG
>ENA-OFDP01000400-OFDP01000400.1-metagenomes-genome-assembly--contig:-NODE-400-length-19929-cov-6.096407_pt1 | contig 19929 bp, 19 predicted proteins | sample MGYA00153389_OFDP01 | MGnify analysis MGYA00153389 | reverse complement strand
ATGGGGAATTGGGAATGGGGAATTGGGAATTGGGAATTGGGAATTGGGAATTGGGCTTTTATAGCATTAGGAATTAGGCCTTTATAGCATTGGATCTTTATAGCATTGGGCATTGCGGATAGTTTATTTTTCTTCCTTCTTCCTTCTTCCTTCTGTTATCAAACAATTAAAAACCCGGTTTCTTCAAGAAACCGGGTTTTTGAAACCAATTCCCAAGAGCGATTTTCTATCTAGAACAAGCGGAAAATAAAAGGGTAGCGGTAGGGTTGGTTGGGATCTTTTAAAATCTCAAGAATCGCCAAGATTGTCAGTCCCCAGTGCAGCAGATAACCGATTGGTATTAGGAAAAAGCCGGCAAGACCTAAAGTCAGGAAAGTTACCACCCCAATAATGGTGGTGTACAGCCAGACATTAAAGTGAAAATTGATGGCTTCTGTGGCGTTTTCTTTGACAACGGGGTCATCTGATACTAACAATACGGCGATCGGCGCTCCGATCGACAATCCTAACGTACTGAAAAAAATCGCCCCGTGGCACACCAGTGATAGCAGCTTTCGCTTGTCTGAGTCGTACATACTAATTTTCTTCCCTTGACTTTACTGATAATTTTACCTTTAATAGCAACTCTAGCACAGGCTATAATGGCGATCGGGTGATGATTCCCCTACCTAATTTGTAATGACAACAGAACTCGAAACTGAACTGCTAACTGCTGCCCGGCGCCGGCGCAACTTTGCTATTATCTCGCACCCCGACGCGGGTAAAACTACTTTGACAGAAAAGCTGCTGCTCTACGGAGGTGCAATTCACGAAGCAGGTTCTGTGAAAGCGCGGCGGGCTCAGCGACACGCAACCTCTGACTGGATGGCGATGGAACAGCAGCGGGGAATTTCGATTACTTCTACTGTTTTACAGTTTGAGTATCAAAATTATCACATTAATCTGCTCGATACTCCGGGACACCAAGATTTTAGCGAAGATACTTATCGAACTCTGGCGGCGGCGGACAATGCGGTGATGCTGGAGGATGCTGCTAAGGGTTTGGAACCGCAAACTCGCAAGTTATTTGAAGTTTGTAAGCTGCGAAGTTTGCCTATTTTTACTTTCTTTAATAAGCTCGATCGCCCTAGCAGAGATCCTTTGGATTTGTTGGACGAAATTGAGAAGGAATTGGGGTTGCAGACTTATGCGGTAAATTGGCCGATCGGTACGGGCGATCGCTTTAAAGGTGTTTTCGATCGCAGAGGGCGCAAAATTCACTTGTTCGAGCGGACTAAACACGGTTCTCGCGCTGCTGTTGATACCGTTATTGAATTGGGCGATCCGCGCATTGAAGATTTGTTGGAACAAGACCTTTACTATCAGCTCAAAGAAGAGTTGGAACTGCTGGATGAGTTGGGGACTGAACTCGATTTAGACTTAGTGCGGGCTGGGAAAATGACGCCTGTTTTCTTTGGTAGTGCGATGAGCAATTTTGGGGTAGAACTGTTTTTAGATGCGTTTTTAGATTACGCGATGAAGCCGAGCGCCCGCAAGAGCAGCGCCGGAGAACTACCACCAACCTATGAAGAATTTACGGGATTTGTGTTTAAATTGCAAGCAAATATGGACCCGAGACATCGCGATCGGGTGGCGTTTATTCGGGTTTGTACGGGCAAGTTTGAAAAGGACATGAACGTGACTCACGCTCGGACTGGTAAAACGGTGCGTTTGTCAAGACCTCAAAAGTTATTTGCTCAGGATCGGGAGTCGATCGAGGTTGCGTATCCGGGAGATGTGATTGGTTTGAACAATCCGGGGGTTTTTGCGATCGGCGATACTATTTACACTGGCCAAAAACTGGAATATGAAGGGATTCCCTGTTTTTCTCCCGAACTTTTTGCTTTTTTGAGAAATCCCAATCCTTCTAAGTTTAAGCAGTTCCGCAAGGGCATTTCGGAGTTGCAGGAAGAAGGTGCTGTGCAAATTATGTATTCGGCTGATGAGTCGAAACGGGAGCCAATTCTCGCGGCTGTGGGACAGTTACAATTTGAGGTGGTGCAGTTCAGAATGCAGTCTGAATATAATGTGGAAACCACGATCGATATGCTGCCTTATAGTGTGGCTCGTTGGGTTGATGGTGGTTGGGATGCCTTGGCAAAAGTTGGGCGACTGTTTAATACGGTGACGGTGAAAGATAGTTGGGGAAGACCTGTTTTGCTGTTTAGAAATGAGTGGAATTGCCGACAGGTGGAAGGGGAACATCCTGTGTTGAAGTTAAATGCGATCGCGCCTGTGGTTTCGGGTTTGGAAAAGAGCGAGGATTGAGGTAAAATTATGACTTTTACTCCTGAGAACACAACCCAAATTACTAGCCTGCCAGATCATACTCAACTGCCAGACAGTGATGGTACTTTTGTGAAAAATTTTCAGGAGCATCCTCAAAGCATTCTATTAACTGATGCCATCGAACCGATTCTGAAAAACCTGCATCCAGAAGGTGATTATGCGATCGGTCAGGATTGCGGCATTTATTGGCGTTTGACAGAGCCTTTGGAACGTGGTGCTGAATGCCCGGATTGGTTCTACGTGCCGAATGTTCAGTCAACTCTTAACGGTCAATTGCGACGTTCTTATGTATTGTGGCAAGAATTTGTTTCCCCGTTAATTGTCTTAGAATTTGTATCGGGGGATGGTTCAGAAGAAAGAGATAAAACTCCTATATCCCTTTCTGAACAAGAGGGAAGAGCTAAACCTGGTAAATTTTGGATTTATGAAAATGTGATTGGCCCTCCATTTTATGGGATTTATGAAGTCAGTAAAGCTAGTGTTGAGGTGTATCATTTAGTGGATGGAAAGTATCAGTTATTGTCGGCAAATGAGCGCGGTCATTTTCCAATTGCAGCTTTGGGAGTGGAGTTGGGAATCTGGCGGGGAGTTTATCAGAATATGGAATTGCCTTGGTTGCGCTGGTGGGATGCTGAAGGTAATTTGTTGTTGACTGGTTGGGAAATGACAAGGTTGTCAGAAGTGCGTTTAGAACAGGAACGTGCGAGATCGGAACGGTTAGCTGAGCAATTGCGATCGGCTGGAATTGAACCTGATGTATAGATAAGCTGTTGTGCATTTAAACTGTATAGTCAAATTTGATGAAGTCTTTGTGGGGTGGGCGTCTCGCCCGCACAAAAAATACAATTTAAATGCGGAACAGCTTAACCAAGAAATTGACTGGTCATATCATATCAATTCCGGTTGTATCGGAATTAATATTACCCGAAATCAGGACACGGCAGTGCCGTGTCCCTACAATTAATGTAGCGTAGGGAAACGGCACTGCCGTGTCCTCTATATCAATTCCGGCAGCGCCGGAATTGATAGAAAAAATAACCAATAACTAATAACCAATAACCAATAACCAATAACTAACAACTAATCACCTCTTCCTGGAAATTATGGGCGCAGAAACGACGATCGACCAAACCGCACAGCTACCATTGGTAGTAAATCCCGATATTCTCCAGCAAGCTATCCTCTACAAAGTTAATACTCGCGTAAATGCTCGTGGAGAATTGGTTTTCCCCTGCATACCGGGAATGCTCAGTGCGTATCTCAAGTCGATCGAGAAGCTATTCAATACTCTCGACAGACCATTGCCCGAAGACCGCAAAGATGAGCTCAGCAAGCTTTTAGCCGCTAAGTTAGAGCAAGGCTACCGTACCTCCACAGCATCGGTGCTGATCCTGCAATACGAATCAGTGCAGCCGCCACAAACTGGTTTAGCTTGCAAAGTGATTCTTACTAGCTCAACGGTTGGAGAACAGTACAAAAACTGGATAGACACCAGAGAACCTCCGCTTTTTGGCTCTCATCCCGATGCAAAATTGATGGCAACGGCTGCTAAATTGGGAAATCCCGATCGCATCCGCATCTTAGACGTGGGGGCTGGTACCGGCCGCAATACCTTGCCGCTGGCGAGATTGGGCTATTCTGTGGATGCGATCGAACTAACCTCCGCTTTTGCAGAACAATTGAAAACTGCCGCAACAGCCGAAAACCTTCCCGTGACTGTCACCGAAGGCGATGTTCTCGATCCCTTAATGCGGATGAAACCAGCCCGCTACCAACTTGCAGTTGCCGCCGAAGTCATCTCGCATTTTCGAGACAGCGATCAAGTACGGCTGTTTCTAGCTAAAATGTGCGACTTCCTCTGTCCCGGAGGCGTGTTACTGTTCAGCACCTTTTTAACCATCGGCGACTACCAGCCTGACGACTTGGTGCGGCAAGTTGCCCAACTCTCCTGGTCAACTTTATTTACACCCCAAGAGCTAGCTACCGCCATGGAAGGGTTGCCCTTAGTCCAAATCTCCAACGAATTGGTGATCGAATACGAACGCCACCACCTGCCCGCAGGAGCCTGGCCGCCGACGCCCTGGTTTCCGAGTTGGGCCACCGGTCGAGATGTCTTCCCGATGGCCAACGGACGGCCACCTATGGAATTGCGCTGGATTTTGTGCCGCCGCAGTTAAAAAAAAATCAGCTTTGTCGATACAGACACAGCAATCACAACCCTGGACAGACGGCAACACTCGCATTAGCTTTTGTGATTTCAGAAGCATAAAGCCGACTTGCTGTCAAGATTGTTTTGTCGATACACAAAAATTTACAAAAATATATATTACTATGTAAAGGTAGCGAAGCTCGTAGGCGTAAGCCGGGGCGTAGCCATCGCCCCTGGGTGAGAAACCCGGTTTCTGATTAGATCCTATGTTGTCAAACTTTTGATTTTTTGCCAAAAATTAGGTCGATCGGGCAAGTAAAATTCGATCGCCATCTCAAATCGGTGCAACTGTAGTTAAGATGAATCTGACAAACCTATTTCTTCAGACAGATGACATTGTAGAGGAATCGGATAATCCAATAAATTAGCTCGCCGATAGGCGACGCTCCTGAGAAAAAAATATGCTTTTAACACGTCCACTACAAGCGTTTGGAGCAATCTTCAGGCACAAACCTTCAACAAATAGACCGATCGACCAAAAAAGCAGTAAAAATTATGGTGAGGGGAATGTTTTTCCCGCTCCAAATCAACAACTTGACTGGTATATCGAACTGGAAATGCTAATGAGTGATGCAAAATCTTCCTGTACCAATGAAGAGATTACCGCTTGGCTGCGCGGATTGCTGACAATTACTTGGGCAGACGGCAACTTTGACGAAAACGAACAAAAAATGATTGCCAATCTAACTCAGGATCAACCAAATCCAGTATCTTTTGACGGCGGTTTTGAACCTATTTCCCCAGAGGAACTAGCCGCTGTGTTGGGCAAAAGCACCGCCAACGGCGAGAATTTTTTGAGAACAGCCGTAATGGTAGCCTTGGCAGACGGTACGTACTCGCTTTCGGAAGACGAGATACTTTACAAGTTTTGCACAGCTTTGGGTCACAACGTCGAGGCGATCGAATCTCTGCGACACACCATCGAAGACAGCAAGTGCGATCCCCAAGGCCCAATCAGCCAAATAGTCTTCGATCCCAATGTCGCCCCCGCCGAAATCCCCCTTTCATCTCGGCTACCTCAACCTCACCACAAAAATGTCCTGCAACCGGTCAAAGACTGGCTCGACGGCTGGGAAGTTCACGATCCCAGAGTCGCACATTTTGTCTGCAAAATGATTCCATCGCAGTGTCCGTTTGAGCGAGATATCGTATTATTTGGTCGCAAAATCGTCCACATTCCGGCGATGTGCCAGATTAACCCGCTTTACGAACAGTTGGTGGGGATGCGCTTTCGAGCTCTCTGCTATTTGGCAGATGATTGCAAGGAAGATGTATCGACATATTGTTAATAGTCAGTAGTCATTGGTCATTGGTCATTAGTCATTAGTCATTGGTCATTCTTGTCAAATGTTCGATTAATGATTGTAAGCTATTAACCAATGACTACTAATTAGTCCAGTAGGATGTGCACTGCACACCAAAAGATAAAAATTGTACTTGGATCTGGTATCATAGTATTGTAGGGTGCGTCAGCCAGCAGCGTTTCCCTTATTTAATAAGCGATCGAGCTGACGCACCCTACAGGCCTCGTTAGTAGTTTAAATGCGTAATAGCTTACTCATATAAAATCTACTTTGATCGTAGCAATTAAAAAAAAATTACAATCTTGAATCTGATACAAATTATTAAAAGTCATAGATTAAAGAGCCGGACACGGCAGTGCCGTTTCCCTACAGGCGATCGGATACAATCTATCCATGTGTACTAATTTTTTAAATTGATATAACTATATTTTTCAGGCAATTGTAAGTGGGCCTCTGCGGACTCCAGAAAAATAGGAATATTGTACTTCGATCTGGTATCATAGCTAATGACTAATGACTATTGACTACTGACTAATATTATGCAATTTATCGATCGAGCTGATGTTCAAGTCGCAGCCGGCAAAGGTGGCGACGGTATGGTAGCTTTTCGTAGAGAAAAGTATATACCAGCGGGCGGGCCTAGCGGTGGCACCGGTGGCCGGGGCGGTTCTGTATTTCTGGTGGCGGTGGAAAGTCTGCAAACGTTGCTAGATTTTCAGTACAACCGCATTTTTAAAGGTCAAGACGGGAAGAAGGGCGCGCCGAAGAATATGACTGGGGCCTCTGGGGACGATCGCACAATTGAAGTTCCCTGCGGTACAGTAGTTTACGACGCGGAAACTCAGGCAATCTTAGCAGATTTAGTCACGCCCGGACAGACTTTTTGCGTTGCCAAAGGTGGCAAAGGCGGCTTGGGAAACAAATGTTTTCTGACAAATTCTAACCGTGCTCCAGATTATGCGATGCCGGGAAAAGAAGGAGAACACAAATTTTTGCGGCTGGAATTGAAGCTGTTAGCTGAAGTGGGAATTATTGGCTTGCCGAATGCTGGCAAATCAACCCTAATTTCTGCTTTATCTGCGGCTCGCCCCAAGATAGCAGATTATCCGTTTACAACCTTAGTTCCGAACTTGGGCGTAGTCAGAAAACCCAGTGGCGATGGTACTGTTTTTGCTGATATTCCAGGATTAATTGAAGGGGCTCACGAAGGCGCGGGTTTGGGTTACGAGTTTTTGCGGCACATTGAACGCACTCGGTTGCTGCTGCATTTAGTCGATATCACCGATGAAGATCCGATCGCCGATTACATCACAATTCAAGAAGAATTGAAAGCTTACGGGCGAGGTTTGGGCGATCGGCCGCAGATTTTGGCTTTTAATAAGGTAGATGCGATCGATCTTGAGGATGAGGAAATTGGAAATGCGATCGCCCGACTCAAAGAAATCAGCGGCGCTCCAGTGTTGATGATTTCCGCTGTGAGTCGAGTTGGATTAAATGAATTGATGCAGCAAGTTTGGCAGAAACTCGACGAGATGAACGAGAGTGAAGCGGAGGCGCTATTAGCAGTCGCAGTCTTGTAATTTGAGGCGGGATTGTTGAGCATTTACCCGAATTGGCAAGCCCAAATTAGGAGACGGCAGTGCCGTGTCCCTACAATTAATCACAGTAGGGACACGGCACTGCCGTCTCCTCTATATCATTTCGGTGCAACCGGAAACGATATGATATCAAATTTGGCAGGATCAGAACTATTCCCATGCAACCACAAACGATAAGCTGCTGCACATTTAAATTGTATATTCAGGGCGGGCGGGACGCCCACCCCACAAGAATTTGATTGTTTATTGACATACAATTTAAATGCAGAAAAGCTTATAAGTTGTAAACACCAACAAAAATCGTCTCAATCCCAATGGAAACTAAACCACCTCTACCACCTTTCACCTTAGAAACCGCTAAAACTAAAGTTCAACTCGCAGAAGATACTTGGAATAGCCGCGATCCAGAACGAGTAGCCTTAGCTTACACCGAAGATTCACAGTGGCGGAATCGTGCGGAATTTTTCAGTGGAAGAGCCGAAATCAAAGCTTTCTTAACACGCAAATGGGCAAAAGAATTAGACTACCGTTTAAAAAAAGAACTGTGGAGTTTTACAGACAACCGAATTTCTGTACGCTTTGAATATGAGTGGCACGATGATTCTGACTGCTGGTATCGCGCCTATGGTAACGAACAGTGGGAATTTGCCGAAAATGGATTGATGCGAAGACGTGAAGCTAGTATTAATGATGTTTTAATTCAAGAGTGCGATCGGAAGTTTAGATAATCATATCATTTCCGGTAACATCGGAATTATTATTAGCTGAAATTAGGAGACGGCAGTGCCGTGTCCCTACAATATTTTTGGGTAGGGACACGGCATTGCCGTCTCCTCTATATCATAGGTCTTTGTAACCGGAATTGATATCAAACTCGAAATTTATCAAGTCCGTTGAGAATCAATTCTAGCCCAAATTCAAAATTTTGAATCCCGTCATACCGTTTCTCGATAACCGCATGGGTGAGCGTATTCATGTACGGATATAGATCAGCGGAAATGAGTGGAAGTCCGATTTTGGCCGCTTCGGAATAGTTTTCAGTCTCGACGGGAAAGTTCAACTCCTGAAGGGTAAACCCATAAATATGACTATCGATCGCATTCCAAATATGGTCTGCCATCTCCAACGAAAAACCCGCCTCAAACAGACATCCTAAAGTCGCATTAATATAGCCCAACATTGCAGAACCCACGTTAATCCGGGACACTAATGGCATTGTCGCCCAAGGATGCCGCAATAGGACTTCGTGAGCTGAAGTCGATCGCCGTCGCATAGCCGTCTTCCAATCTAGGCTGAAATCCGGCACTTCAATCTCGCTCACCACCCGATCGACAATGCCATCAATAATGTCATCCTTATTTGCGACGTGGTTGTATAGCGACATCGCCTGAACACCGAGTTCGAGTGCTAATTTCCGCATTGAAAGTGCCTCAATCCCTCCCTGATCAACCAGACATAAGGCTGCTTGTAAAATTCGGTCTCGATTTAAGGAATTGGACGATGTTGGATTGGATCGATCTGTCTTAGCCATGTAACCTTGCCGATTTATTACGACCTATTTTGACAAACTTACGGCGTAAGTTAAGCTTACAGTGTAAGTCTAAAGGGTAACACCATGAAAGCGATCGTTCAAACGGAGTATGGTTCGCCGGATGTCTTGAGTCTGGAGGAGGTTGATAAGCCTGCTGTAAAAGACAATGGTGTCCTGGTGCGAGTCCATGCGAGTTCTGTGAATGCAGCGGACTGGCATCTAATGCGCGGAACGCCGTTCATCGCTCGTCTCGCGTTCGGATTACGCAAACCTAAATTCAAGACGCTGGGGATAGATGTTGCTGGACGGGTGGAGGCGGTGGGTCAGAATGTGACGCAGTTTCGACCTGGGGATGACGTTTTCGGTGACATCTCTGAGTGTGGGTTTGGAGCTTTTGCGGAATATGTCTGTGTGCCGCAAGACGCATTGGCGATCAAACCTGAGACTATAAGCTTTGAACAAGCCGCAGCGGTTCCGGGGGCGGCACTGACGGCACTTCAGGCACTATGCAAATCTGGTCAGATTCAGGGAGGGCAACGGGTTTTAATTAATGGAGCATCTGGTGGGGTCGGATCTTTTGCAGTGCAGATTGCGAAGGCTTTTGGGGCTGAGGTGACGGCGGTTTGTAGCACGAAAAAAGTGGAGATGGTGCGATCAATCGGCGCAGATTACATCATTGATTACACGCAAACGGATGTGACGAAAACTGGACAACCGTATGATTTGATTTTGGATGCGGCGGCGTATCGATCGGTGTTTGATTATTTGCCAATTTTGACGCGCACTGGAACCTATGTCCTCATCGGTGGTTCAACAACGCGACTGTTTCAGGTGATGTTGTTTCTTGGGCCGTTGATTTCGCTCATGAGTCGCCGAAAGGTGAAATGTCTCATCCTGACTCCCAATCAAGCAGATTTGGTTATTTTGAGAGATTTGCTGGAAGCGGGCAAAATTGTTCCGTGGATCGATCGACGCTACAATTTGAGCGAAGTCCCCGCAGCAATTCGCTACCTCGAACAGCGGCAGGTGGTGGGGAAAGTCGCCATTAGTGTTTGAGCGAAAAACTTAAATAGCTAAAAGGTACAAAGTCTGAATGTTAAAATATGTTGAACATACCCTAAAAAATCTATGACACTAACCCTTGATCTACCATCAGAAGTTGAGCAATATCTCTTGCAGGAAGCTAGCCAACAAGAGCTTTCAATTGAATCCGTGACCTTACAGCTTTTACAAAGCTTTATTTGTTTAAGGCAAAAACAAGCTAAGGCTGTTAACCTACTTCAGTCTTGGATGGACGATGAAGATATTGAGGAACAGCAAGAAACAGGTCAATACTTAATCCGTGCATTAGATGAGGATCGTCTTTCTGAACGTAAATTATTCCCAGTTGAGATGAAGGGCATAACTTGGTGAACCAAATCATAATATTGGATGTAGGGCCACTCGGTCTAATCACAAATCCAAAGTTGTCGGTTGAAAGTAAGGCTTGCGCCCAGTGGCTTCAAGCTCACATCACATCAGGGAGTCGCACTATCATTCCAGAGATTTCGGACTATGAGGTTCGCCGTGAGTTATTGAGAGCAAATAAGATAAAAGGCATTTCTCGTCTAGATGATTTAGCCAAATCGATTGAGTATTTACCAATTACAACGGTTGCCATGCAGCAAGCTGCAAAACTTTGGGCAGAAGCTCGTCAGCAAGGGCAACCGACAGTAGGAGACAAGACGATTGATGGTGATAAGATTTTGGTTGCTCAAGCCATAACTCTTGGCTCTCCAGATGTTGTAATTGCGACGACGAATGTGGGGCATCTGTCAAGGTTTATTACAGCCGAGTTATGGCAAAATATCAATCCAATTTGACTGCCACCTAACAATGCCTTGGAGCGGAAGTTCCATTGAGCATCTCGCGGTGACTTCCCCTACAAATTAGTGCCACTTTAATCGCAAAACTCAAAAATACAACAACATCTAGCCACCATAGTATCGGATAATTGTGAAGCAATTAACCAGGCCAACAGCATGAGTATTGACCAATTAAACACCGACTATGGCATTGTCGGCCACCTCACCTTCGCCGCCGGAAACGGTGGTTTTCCGATGATTCACATCGATAATGGCCAAGCCAAAGCCTTGATTTCTGTGTATTCTGGCCAAGTGCTCTCCTTCCAACCAGCCACCGAAACCGCCGATGTGATGTTCCTCAGCGACAAAGCGTACTATGCGGAAGGAAAAGCTATCAAAGGCGGTGTACCAATCTGTTGGCCTTGGTTTGGCCCAGATCCCGAAGGCTTGGGGCGGCCCAGTCATGGGTTTGTGCGGAATCGCCTCTGGAATGTGGTAACAACCAGCACTACTCCAGAGGGCGCAACTCAAGTCATTCTGGGGCTTAAGGATACTGAGGAAACGAGGGCGATGTGGCCGCAAGCTTTTGAATTGACGATCGCAATTACGATCGGCACAACCCTCACAGTAGAATTAACTACCCGCAATTTAGGCGACAAAGCCTTTCCCCTCACCCAAGCTTTCCACACCTATTTCCAAGTCGGAGATATCAACCGCGTGCAGGTTTTGGGATTGGAAAATACCAAGTATCTTGATAAAGCTGATGGTGGTGTCGAAAAAACTCAAGTTGGTGGAGTAGTAACAATCGGTGAGGTCGATCGTATTTATCTCGATGTCACCAATGAATTAGTCATTGACGATAGCGCCCTGAATCGTCGCATCCGCATTAAATCATCTGGTAGTAAATCCGCCGTCGTGTGGAATCCCTGGGTGAAAATCGCTGCAAGTATGGCCGACCTTGATGATAGCGATTATCAGCGTTTAATCTGCGTGGAAACGACCAATGCGGCGACGGATATTGTCGAAGTCCCCGCCAATGGTGAGTTCCGGTTGCAGGCAATTTACAGCGTTGAACGTGACTAAGAAATGAGAGCTTAATCTCAGCGGTGATGGGGCTAAAATTCTCAAGGTAGGATTGAAAAACTCTGTCACCGTAACGACGAAGAATGTCTTACCATCAGAGATATTGCTATAATGAGATATCAAGATAAGTTATGGACAAATCAACAGCTAATATCGTTTAAGGTTGGATCGGAATGATTTAACCGCTCTTGGCGCAGAGAACACAGAGTCAGAAAAGAGAGAGATGAATAATTCCAATACCAATGAATTTGATATAATATCAGAATACACGGACTGGCAAAGTACCCAGTGGCAAGATTTTGTATTGACCCAAATTTTCGGCGAAGATGATGAGATTGAATATTCCTTAGAAGATGCTGAAGAAATTTATCAACCATGAAATCAGGTGATATTGTAGATGCGCGCCGAGGGCAGAAACCGGGTTTCTTCCTAGATATTTAGTTGAGAATCTTAGATTTTTCACAGAAACCCGGTTTCTTTGGTACTTATGTCAATCCTAATACTCTCAAATACAATAAATGTAACAATTTTAAATAAAAATTTGCTGTAAAATAAGGTATTTCCAAAATATTACCATCAATGATTATGCAAAACTATAACTGGACAAAACTCCAAAATGGCTCAGACATTCGCGGTATCGCCCTCGAAGGGGTTCGCGATGAAAAAGTTAACTTCACCCCCGAAATTGCGACAATTTTAGGTCAAGCTTTTGTCAGTTGGCTGGTGCGAAAAGTCCATAAACCTGCGGAAAAGTTGACAATTGCGATCGGGCGCGACAGCCGCCTATCCGGGCCAAGCTTAATGCAAGCAGTCATGGCGGGTATCACCTCACTCGGTGCAAGAGTGTACGATTTTGACATGGCCTCAACTCCGGCGATGTTTATGAGCACGATTACTCCTGGTTTTGATTGCGATGGTGCGATTATGCTCACTGCTAGTCATTTACCATTTAATCGCAACGGCTTAAAGTTTTTCACCGCCAATGGTGGTTTACAAAAAAAAGATATTACAGATATCTTAGGATTTGCCGAAACCAATGAGTTTGAAAAAGCAGTCGTTCCAGGTAGCATTGCAAAACATGATTTTATATCAGTTTATGCGAACCAATTTGTGACTAAGATTCGGGAATCAGTCAATCACCCCGATAATTTTGAGCAGCCACTGACTGGGTTAAAAATTATTGTGGATGCGGGGAATGGTGCTGGTGGATTCTATGTGGATAAAGTTCTAAAACCTTTAGGTGCGGATACTACAGGTAGTCAGTTTCTAGAACCCGATGGCACTTTTCCCAATCATGTGCCAAATCCCGAAGATAAACAGGCAATGCAGTCAATTTGTCAAGCGGTTATTGCCAATCGAGCTGATTTTGGGATTATTTTTGATACGGATGTCGATCGCAGTGCGGCAGTCGATGGCACTGGTAAGGAACTCAACCGCAATCGCTTAATTGCCTTGATTTCGGCGATCGTCCTGCAAGAACACCCAGGCTCTACCATTGTCACCGATTCGATCACCTCCGATGGCTTAACGCAGTTCATCGAACAGGATTTAAAAGGGATTCACCATCGCTTTAAACGCGGTTACAAAAATGTGATTGACGAGTCGATTCGGCTTAATCAAAGCGGACAGGAATCATGGTTGGCTATTGAAACCTCTGGACATGGCGCTTTGAAGGAAAATTACTTTCTGGATGATGGCGCTTATTTGGTTAGCAAGCTATTGATTGAATTGGCTAAATCAAAGCTTGAAAATAAGTCATTGCCAGATTTAATTGCGAATTTGCAAGAGCCTGAAGAAAGTGCCGAGTTTCGGATTAAGATTAATGTGGATGATTTTAAGGCTCAGGGCGATCGCACGATCGAGCAACTACAAGAATTCGTCTCAACCCAACCCGACTGGAAAATCGTTCCCAATAACTATGAAGGGCTGCGGATTTCCTGCACATCAGCTAGTGAATGCGGCTGGTTTCTGTTACGCTTATCGCTACACGATCCAGTGATGGCTTTGAATGTGGAGTCTAATGTTAAGGGTGGGGTCGATCGCATAGTCGATCGGCTTTTAGCTTTTTTTCAAACAACAGAATCCCTGGATTTATCGGCACTTTTGAGATAAGACCCACCCCTAACCCCTCCGAGGAGGGGGATCGAATCTAGCTCCCCTCTAGAGAGGGGCTGGGGGTGTGTCCTCTAGAGCCCTAGCCCCTCCTGGGAGGGGGACTGGATCTAGGGCTTTTGAGCGGGATTGGAGTGTATCCATTCTGCAAAACCCAAGCTTGAATAACCTCTAAAACACCTTCAACCTAATACTTTGCATCGTGCTCTGTAAATCGCAAAAATCTCACGCCCAGAGACTCCAATCGAGCTTGTCTTTGCCGATCGCGCTTTTGTGCTTCCTCACTATCATGGGAATATCCATCAATCTCGATCGCCAGCATTAACTGTTTGTAGTAAAAGTCTACTATGAATTCATCGATAGGCCGTTGGCGATCGAAGTCATAGCCCATTATTTGTTTATCTTTGACGTATTTCCAAAGACTGATTTCGCCGGGAGTCATGTTGTTGCGCAACTGGCGCGCTAATTCCTTAAGTTTGGGGTTGTAGGGGATGATATGGTATCTCATAAAGTTGAAGATACGTAATTGTGATTTATCTTATGATACTCCTCCCAGATGTGATTGCCCCTAGTGGCTATATCCAAAATCCATTAATAATATCTAATCGCACCTGACCTTTACCCAATCGTGGCACAATGAGTTTCACACTGTTCACAAATCAAACCCAAGGAGGAATTTAATTATGTGGCGTGTAACGATTAGCTGTTCTGCGGACAACTGGGATACTCATTCTAAGGCATTCAAGGCGATCGCCGAAAAATATCCGGGTACACCTCTCTCTTCCAAAAAGATGAAAGGTGACGGCCAACGCATCATGGAATATCAAATTGAAAACGTCAATGATGCAGAGGATTTCATAGCAGAATGCTCGACCTTAGATGGCTTTACCGCCACCTTTGAATCTCTATAAATCTAGTAGGGTGCAACTATCATCACCGGTGATGATAGTTGCACCCTACATATATAGGTGCGAACTTCAGCTATTTCAAGTTCCGATTTTTAACACTTCAATCAAGTAACTTACCGGACATTATATGAATTGCGAATTCGTCCGTTGTAATCGACTGTGATTCTCCCATTTTGGGAAACCGTAACCACCGTTTCTACGGTATAAACAGACGCACCGGGTTTGTAACCTTGAAAAGTAAATGTCCAAGTACCATCGCCATTTTCAACAAACGGCGATTGCGCTGAAGCCCCGTGCATCGCAGCTTCGGCTCGATATTCCCCCAAACCCCCGTTAGCATTTTCTGCTGCTTGACGGGCTAAGTTTTTCGCCCGATTCAGTTCGATGTTGTTGGAAATAACTGTAATTTCGTTCACTTGACTTTGAGAAGAACGAACGGGATTACTGAAGGCGGGGGAGACTCCAACAGCTAAAGTTGAGAGCGCTACCAAAGAAGCAAGTCGGATGTTTAGTTTCATAATACAAACTCATTTATAGGTTGTAGACTTTACAGGACTTGCACTAACAGGCCCGGAATAGCCAAAAATTGCCTGAACAGCCTTCAAATTATAGGTTCGTAGTAGGGACTTCAGTCCTCCAAAAATCTGAGGACTAAAGTCCCGACTACGAACCAATTTGATGATGAATCAATCGAACATGATATAAATCATCGATTTAATTTTTAATTTTCACTTTTGAATCGGCTGGCGTTTCTCCCTCGTTCAAATAGCGGTAACTCATCCGAGAAATATCCCGAATCAATTTTTGAGCCGGCTTCTCGGTTTCGGGCGGATGCTTCACCATCACTGCGACTAAGTAACGTTTACCATTGGGCAAATCCACCATCCCCGCATCCGCTAGCATTGTATTGATGTTGCCGGTTTTGTGAGCAATAACTGCTCCCTCGCCCAAACCTTTCGGTAGCAAAGAATCGTTTTGGGTTTGGCGCATGATTTGCAAAATGCGATCGCGCGATTTGACCGAAACCAGATTTCCCCGATCGACCTGGGCGATGATATTGATCAAATCCTTCGGACTGCTGGTATTCGTTCCCTCCAAATCCGGCAACTTATTGCGGAGAACCGTCGCCCTCAAACCCCAGGTTGCAAAATGCTGATTCAAAATCTCAGCACCTCCCAACAACTCAATCATCATATTTGTCGCCGTGTTGTCGCTGACAACAATCATCTTTTTCGCAACTTCTAAAGCTGAATACTTTTTGCCCAGTGCGTCGTCTTGCATTTCCCCAGAACCGCCGACAATGTGTTCTGACTTCAGCGTCAGCATCTGATCTAACTGCACTTTGCCTTCATCTACTGCTTGGAAAAAAGCTACTAAAATTGGCACTTTAATTGTGCTAGCTGAAGCAAAAGGAGCATCGCCGTTAAAATTTAGGTAGCTTCCAGTATCTAAATCAACTACAAATATTCCGGCTGTCAAATTGGGATTTTCTGTTGCTAAAATCTGAACTCGCGTTTTTAAAGCGCCTAATTCTTGATTTAGTTGCAGCGCTTCTGGCGCGGCGGGTGCTGCAGATGCGGTATCGGCTGGGTTCTTTTCCCCTGCGGTTTGTTCTTTTGTCGCTACAGCCGATCGACTCACAGCATTTACCACCGACAGCAACGTACCGCAAATCACCGCTATCCCAACTCCCAAAATCAGTAAGCGAGTCGCGTACACCAACGGCGGCACGCTCCGAGGTGCAGACCGTTTGCGGGGTTGAGCGCTTCCTTGTGGACGCGGTTTCGGGACAGGGCGTTTTTTGACCTCGGTGGGGTTTTCAGTCTCTGTACTGCGAACTGGACGTGACTGGGAGCGATTTACTGGACGGGAGGCAGGGGCAGTTGGAGTTCGGAGCTCAGTGTTGGGATTGCTGGCGGAATTCACATTTTCCAGATCCGGCGCGGGATCGAACAAATCGACAGCAGCGAGGCCTTTTTTGCGCGGTTGGCGAGTCTTCGACTGCGGAATTTTGCTGGTTTTGGGTTTTCTGGGGTTAATTGCGGATCTGGGATCGGACAAAAAGTCTTGTGCATTCAATTCTTCCGGGGAGGGTGCGGGAGAATTGGCTCTAATTCTGCTGCGGCTTGGTTGCGATGGCAAAGTCGAAGGTTCTGGCGATCGAATTTCCGGGTTGCCGTTTGGCGGTTGGGGCGGGCGGCGGCGGCCAGAGTTGGCTGACTGACTTGAAGAGCCAGATTTAGGCGACTTCTCGCCGGAGTTGGGAGAGGATATCGAGGATATCACCGATAATATCGATCGTTTGGGAAACCGCTCTGCCACGTCTTACTCCTTCATCACTGTAAATTTCAAGTTTAAGATTTTTCCGCTTGCGGGCCAATCAATTTTAGATTTGGGATTTGAGATTTATATCAATTCCGAGTCAAAAGTGCGGGTTTGCGATGCCGATCGCACTGGGTGCATCTCATTTTTGCAAATATCTTCGTAGGGGCGAAGCACCTGACGGCAGTAAATCTCTGCTTATAACTCATAAATCGTCTGCCGTCAGGTGCTTCGCCCTTGCCACATTGAGATGCACCCGATCGCACTTTGGGTAACAGTAGCAATAAATCTGCCGATTTGTCTGCCAAAAATCTTCGATCGGCAATCTCAAATCTCAAATTACTACCATTCTGGCTGAATGTCGCCGAGATTTTCCGGCAACGCCCCATCCAGAGTATCAGAAACTGGCGATCGTGCGTAACTTTTCATTCCCCATTCTGTTTGGCGGAGCACTCCCCGCAGCATGGCGACTTCATCCACTGTCGGATAAGCCCTGTTGTACAAACGCCGAAATTTTTCCATCCGACTTGCTGCTGTGTGCGGCTGCAAATAGCCAATTTTTAGTAACAGCGTTTCTAGTTGCTGGTAATATCCCTCTAAATTTTCCAAGGGAGCACAGTTGAGGGAAATTGAGGAATTTTCTGTCTGGCTGGTGGCAAGTTGTTCTGGGTTATTTATGGATAAATTATTTGTTGCATCAGGTATTGAAGAGGCAGATCCTGGGAACGAGGCAACTTCTTCGTTTTGGCAACTGGCAACTGACAACTGACAACTGACAACTGACTTATATAATTCGTAGCAACAAATAGCGACTGCTTGGGCGAGATTTAGGGAAGTGTAGGCATCGCTGGAGGGAATGCGGATCAGGCGCTGAGCGCGGTTTAATTCGGCATTGGTTAAGCCGCAGTCTTCTCGACCGAAAATTAGGGCGCTGGGGGCTTCTAGCAGCCAAGGTAAGGCATCTGCGGGTGCTTCTAGCTTTGTTGGCAACGATCGACAATCGTCTCCTGTAGTCGCGATCGCCCTGACACACCCAACCAAAGCCGCCGGCAAACTCTCGACTACTTTCGCCGTTTCCAATATGTCGGCGGCGCGCACAGCCATCAATCGGGCTTCTTCCCCTAAATAATCGCACTGGGGATTGACCAAAATTAATTGGCGCAAACCCATATTTTTCATAACACGGGCCACGGAACCCACATTCAAGGGCCCTGCGGGTTCGACTAAGACTATTCGGATGTTGGCGGCGGCCGTTTCGAGCATTTAATTTGGGGAGATATAGCGAAGGAAGAAGGAAGAAGGAAGAGGCAATTCCGGGCAAGGGTTTCAGCAATCAAGAATCTCTCTTCCACAAGCAAATTGTTTCCTTAGCAACAGGCTCTCCGGCCTATTCCACAAGAATTAAATTTTGTTGTGGAACAGGCCGGAGAGCCTGTTCATAAAAATAGTACAAAATGTAAATTAGTAATCCACTGTCAAAATTAGCATGGCCAAGCAGCGATCGAAATCTGATTTACCGACAAAAATGTGCCCTGTGTGCGATCGACCTTTTACTTGGCGCAAAAAATGGGCTGACTGCTGGGATGAGGTGAAATACTGCTCGGATCGTTGTCGCCGCCGCCGTAATAGCACCGAAAATTAAGAATCTCTTGCCATTTGCCAAACTGAGGCTAAGATTGCAAAGGAAAAATTTTAGGTTAAAAAATATGGCATCGCAACAGATACAACCAAAGTTAGTTATTCACGGCGGTGCCGGTAGTTGTCTACAAAGCAAAGGCGGCCTTGAGACGGTACGCAAATCGCTTTACAAGGTTTTAGAGGAAGTTTATCCGCTGCTGAAAGACGGTGCGAGTGCCGTAGATGCAGTGGTGCGGGGCTGCCAATTACTCGAAGATGACCCGCGATTCAATGCGGGTACGGGTTCTGTCGTGCAGTCTGACGGTCAAATTCGGATGAGTGCTTCGCTGATGGACGGTTTTGTGCAGCGTTTCAGCGGGGCGATTAATGTTTCTCGTGTTCAAAATCCGATCGAACTTGCTAAATTTTTGCAGACTTCGGACGATCGGGTACTCTCAGATTATGGCTCAGCGGAATTGCTGCGAGAACTTCAGTTGCCGATTTACGATCCGATGACGGATTTGCGATTGCATGAGTGGATGGAGGAACGAAAAGGCAATTTTAACAAAGCAATGGCTGGGGTAGTCGCTGAACCGGCAGGCGTTGGGACAATCGGAGTCGTAGCTTTGGATGCCCAGGGGCGCTTGGCTGCGGGTACTTCGACTGGCGGCAAGGGTTTTGAGCGGATTGGGCGGGTGAGTGATTCTGCGATGCCGGCGGGGAATTACGCGACTGGGAGTGCGGCGGTAAGTTGCACAGGAATTGGCGAACACATTATGGATGAGTGTTTGGCTGCCAAAATTGTGATTCGGGTGACGGATGGCTTGAGTTTAAAGGCTGCTTTGGAGCGTTCTTTTGCTGAAGCTGAGGCTCGCCAACGGGATTTTGGGGCAATTGGAATTGATGCTAGTGGTGCGATCGGCTGTGGTAAAACTAGCGATGTGCTTCTGGGTGCTTTTCACAATGGTATCCAAATGGGCGATACTTTGGAAATGAGTAAGGGAACGCTGATTTTTATAGCTTAGGATCGCGAATTAAATAATTTACACATATTTGTGGGATGGGCGTCCCGC
>ENA-OFDP01000395-OFDP01000395.1-metagenomes-genome-assembly--contig:-NODE-395-length-20116-cov-5.376801_pt1 | contig 20116 bp, 21 predicted proteins | sample MGYA00153389_OFDP01 | MGnify analysis MGYA00153389 | reverse complement strand
ACGCTCAGACTCGCGGAGAGCACGGTCAAGGAGCATGTGACCGGCATCCTTCAAAAGCTGGGAGTTAGCACGCGGGTACATGCCATCACGTCTCTGCGGGGTCGACAGTTGACGGTAGCTAGCAGGCAACAACACGTCCATCATCAAGTCCAGTGATGCGACGACCTGCCTGAACTCAGCGCCAGATATACAGGTTTCTGTGCGGTATGTTTTTGCAAGGCCCTGTTTGCAGCGCATCATCCTAGCGCGTCAATAATATGGCGCACTTCAAAAAACTTTATCGTTGTCAATCAAAGCAAAAAAGACCGGTATCCGGCGTAGTCGCAAAGCTGTTGTCAATAATGGTCATGATAAAGAGGGTACAGCTCCGACTCTTCTCTGCGAATACGGTCGCCCAACACCAAGCCGATTTCTCGTAGCTGCAGCGTGAGTTGATGAAAGTCAATTTGGTGCGCTGGTTTTGCTGTGTATTCGTCAACAAATGCCATGGCGATTCTGCTAATGCCATCCATCTCGCTTTTGTAGCTGGTGACCAAAGAATATGCGCTTTCGTCGCCTTTGAGTTTTTGCCTTAAGTAGATGTATAGCTTGACTGCTTCCTTGAGCAAATGCGCTACAAGCAAGGACTTGAACTTAAGCAATAGAAACTTGAATCCCGAGGCATCGTTGGTATTGGCTGCTTTTACCAAGTCTCCATAGGCCGCCAACAATGCGCGATGGTCATCGACCATTTCTTCCACCAGATCAGAATAATATTTAATACCGCTTGACATGACTATTCCTAAAAAAGACGCACGGGAAGCCGCAGCCGGGTGACTCATAACACGCAAGCGGTGCGGTTCAAAAAATTAGATATTGACAACTGGCTTGGGCGCGCTGTTTATTGCGGCTCAGGACAAGGAGTTCAATGACGATTGGGAATGAGCTGTATGACTAGATATCGAGCCCTTCCGAAGCTGAGGGCCATTGCTGTGCAGATGAGGCTGCGGTAGCAGTCACAGTCATTTGACGCGCGATAGAAGAATTCGTGCAAGGACAAAACTGCACATAATGGCCGAAGTGTTGCTTGATCTCCATGCAGACCCAATGCCTGACCCAATGCCCAACAACAGCACGCGCATCGCCCAGCCGCAGGCTGTCCTTGAATCGACTTGTTTCTTGCGCTGCTAGAAGCCTTGCCTCAATTTTTGTCGTCAGCGCGTCTGCTACCCAGTCATGAAAATCTGCGGAGATGGAAAAATGTCCTGTGCAGATGAGTCCACTGATGAATACGTCCAGCTCTTCAACGGCAAGCAGCAAAAGCGTTTGCGTATCAGGGGGTTGAGCTTCCGGCGTTACAGGTTGTATTGGGGATGCACTTTTCAAGCGTCGCCCCTTACTGCCCCGGAATGGGTAGCAGGGATACACAAATATTTTGCGTGCCCCTTCATGCGAAACCCACTGATGCCGAAAACGGCCTCACCAGGCGCAAAACTTTTTGCGCCACTGCCCATCGGATGCACCATGCCAGCAAACGCCGCACCCAAGACCGGGTTTCGTCGCAATTTCACAGTGAAAGCGAGCCCCAGTAAATAACGGCGGAGCAACCAAACCAGAAAATCCATTGCCCAGGCAGCAAGTAGTCTTTTGCAGGGCGCTTCAAGGCAAATAGTTGCACGACCCACGAGCAGCCCCACAGAAAATAAAGCGCAGAAAGCGAAAATCCAATCAGCTGCTTTTGCACAAAGACATCGGTCAAGGCTAACAAAAACCGCAGGACAGACACAGTGTGCAAAAAAAGACGGCAGCCGTGATGACCGCGACGGTAGCGATCTGGTAATTCATTGGTTGATTGTTTTAAAGTTTCTGAAGTGAGACCATATTGCTATAAATATAGTAGCTTTTTGCGCACGTATTGATTGGTCCATGGCCTCATTTTGATGGTAAAAACGCCTGTACAGCGGCCACCGTCTGGACCGGGTCCTCTTCATGTGGCAAATGGCCCAGCGCGTCAAACATCACAAGTTTTGAACCCGCAATATCGCGTGCGAAACGTTTCGCATGTAAAGGTGGAATCAGGCGGTCTTGCCCGCCCCACAGTATCAGTGTCGGCTGCAAAATGCGCGCAATTCGTTCCGGCGACGCGGCCAGGTCGACCCGCATGCGCAGCCCGAATGCGCGGCGATTGCCTTCGCGTAGCGTCAGCTCCTGGTAGCGGTCAATCAGTGCTGGCGTGACTTTGCTTTTATCGCCATAGGTGTCGCGCAGACTGGATGCCACCATGAAGCGTGGCAGCGTGTTTTCCAGCAGCGGTGCCAGCGCTTCAATACGGCCCAGGGTAAAAGCCATCGGGACAGCGCTCGACTCAAACGGATAGCCAGTCGAGTCCACCAGAATCAGCCGCGCCACACGCTGGGGCTGCGATGCCCGCAGATAGTCTGTCGTTTCCCACGCAATTTGCGCACCCAGCGAATTGCCACCCAGCACCACTGGCTGGCTCACTTTCAAGGCATCAAGCGTCGCCACTACAAACTTTGCATCATTGAGCATGGAGTAGCGCTCGCCGCCAGCCAGCCACTCACCTTGGTAAGGACCGGTCAGGCCGTGGCCGGGCAAATCAAAACGGATCACCCGCCGCGTTTTGGACAGCTCACGCGCCCAGCCGTCCCAGGTGTGCAGGCTGTCGCCAATGCCATGCAGCAAAACAATGGGCTCGTCACTTGTACGTGGACCTTCATCGCGCACATGCACTTGCATGCCGCGGACAGCCACAAACTGTGAGGCTGACCCCACCGGTGCCCAGCGCGCCATGAGGGACTGCGCGCTGCGATCTGGCGCCCAGCTCACAGCCAACGCGGCGCTCACCGTCGCTACTGAAGCCACCACAATACCGAGCCACCACATCCGCTTTGTAACCATGCTTTATTTCCTCAAAGCCGCATAGATTAGCGAACATCGGCGTGCGTGACCACCCTACACAAGTGGGGAAAATTGGCGCAAAAATTCAATACGCGTGGTCATCCACCGGTTAAATTTTTGAGCATCGTTATCAAGGAGCTCAGTATGTTCAACACAATTCGAGTTAATGGCACAGAGCGGACTCTCTTGCCTGAGATGCTGGACGACCCTTTGCTGTGGGTGCTGCGTGAGGACCTAGGTATGACAGGCACAAAGTTTGGCTGTGGACAAGGTATCTGTGGAGCCTGCACGGTACATGTTGATGGCGCACCTGTTCGGGCGTGCCTTACCACTTGTCAGTCAGTGGGCAGTCGATCGGTCACAACCGTTGAGGGATTGATGCAAGGCGGCAAATTGCACCCTGTGCAGCGCGCCTGGGCCGAGCTGCGTGTGCCGCAATGCGGGTTCTGCCAAGCGGGGCAAATGATGTCTGCTGCGGCGCTGCTGCGTGACGTGCCAGACCCAACCGATGCGCAAATCGACCAGGCCATGGCAGGCAACCTGTGCCGCTGCGGCACGTATGACCGCATCCGCAAAGCCATCAAGCGCGCGGCGGAGATGGCAAAGGGCGCGCCATGAGCCCGCTAGCAACTACATCACGGCGCGGTTTTTTAAAAGCAACCGGATTTCTCGGCGCAGGCATCGCCGTGAGCTTTTCAGCTGGTTGCGCGTTGATCCCGCCGATCCCGAAAAATCCGGTGCCCGAAGTCAAAGACGGCCTGGGCTGGATTGCCTTGACGCCTGACGGCAAGTGGCAGCTGTGGTCTCCGCGCATGGAAATGGGCCAAAACATTCTGGGTAGCTTGCAGCAGATTGCAGCCGTTGAACTGGGCGTGCCAGTATCGCAAATCACAGTAGCCTTGCCATCCACATCGCAAATTGGCCGGGTCAAGATCACGGCGGGCAGCGATAGCATTCGGGAAGTCAGCACGCCGCTTGCGCAAGCTTGCTACACGCTGCGGGCAGCCGTGCTGGCTCGTGCCGCCCAGCGCCTGGGTGTGGATGCGGCCCAGCTGACATTTGATGGCGGCGATGTTGTGACACCGGCAGGTGCGCGGGTAGCCCTGCGCGAACTGACCGCGCAACCGCTTGAACTGAAGGCGCAAGACGTGCCGACCAAACAGCTCCGCTTTTTCAACACGCCTTCCACATCACAACCCGCCTTCCCGCAACTCAACGACATCTTGCAAGGCAAACCGCTGTATGCGGGTGATGTGCGTTTGCCAGGCATGCTGTACGCGCAGGTGTTGCGGCCGCAGTGGGCTGACCAATCATTGGCGCCCACTGCCATGTTGAAATGGGACGAGGCGGCGGTTCGTGCGGTGCCAGGCTTCCATTCAGTGGTCATTGACAAGCGCCTGCCAGGCCCTGCGCTGGTAGCCACCCGCATGAGCGCACTCATCCGTATGCGGGAGTTGGCGAAGCCGCAGTGGGCCGAACCCAAGACGTTAGTTGGCGATGTGATGCCCATAGTGGATGTCGATGCAGCCATTGCCAGGGGCAGCTTTACAAAAAGCATCGGCTCTGTGGCTGATGGCAAATGGACAGTTGACATGCGTCTTGACGTGCCGATGGCAGCACACGCATTTATTGAAGCGCGTTGTGCGGTTGCCGAAGCTACGACCAGCGCCGGCATCAAGGTTTGGTGCGGCACGCAGGCACCGTTTTATGTGCGTGATGTGTTGCAGCGGGATTTGGGGTTGCCTGCGGACAAAATTGAAGTGCAGGCCATGCGCATCGGCGGCGGCTTTGGCGGCAAGACGTATGCGTCGGTGGAGCGTGAGGCAGCGTTGCTGGCAGTGTTGATTAAAAAACCCATCAAGGTGCAGTGGTCTCGTGAAGACGAATTTACCAGCGCTGCGCATCGCCAGCCCACATCGCACCGCGTGCAGGCCCGGCTGGGATCCGATGACCGAATCAGCAACTGGCGGCACAGCATTGGAAGCTCTAATGTGCTGTTCACCAATGCCATTGTTCCGCCGTGGATGAATGCACTGACCAACATCATTGGAGACAAAGGAACAGCGCGAGGGCATGCGCCGCTCTACGCTTTTTCACGCGAACAGCTTGATTTGCAACTGACGCGCTTGCCCGTGTTGACCGGCCCGTGGCGCGGCCTGGGCGCAGGGCCCAATGTGCTGGCCATTGAGATGGCGATGGACGCAGCAGCGCGCGCTGCCGATGTTGACCCGGTTGAATTTAGACTGCGGCACCTTCAAGGCGCACCCGCAAAAGAAGCGGGCGAGCCCAAGCGGGTAGCACTGTGCCTGGAGCGATTGCAAGCCATACTGAAAAAGCCGGCCTCTGCAACCAGCCTACCCGTTATCCAACAAAACTCACCCGCCAACTGGCAGTGGATTGAAGCGCGTGGTGTGGCCGCTGGCTGCTACAAGTCAATGAGCTATTCAGCAGCTGGTGCACACGTGGCCATTGCCGTCACGCCCGCTGGCAAGCTGGCCGCTATCCGCCTGCTCCAGTTGTGGTGCACCCATGACTGCGGCCTGGTCATTGACGCCGACATGGTGCGCGCGCAGGTTGAAGGCAACCTGGTGTGGTGCATGGGCATGGTGCTGCAGGAGGAACTGGCCACCGATAAATCAGGCATGGTGCAGCGCAGCCTAGCGCAATACAACATACCTAGAATTGGCGACATGCCGAATCTGTCCATTGAACTCATCACGTCCACCGAGCCGCCAACCGGCGCGGGCGAAACCGCCATGGTTTCAGGTGCAGGAGCCATCGCTAACGCACTGTGCCGGGCCATGGCGCAAGCCGGGTTGCCCATGCCCACACGCATGCCAGTGCGTGTGTCAGCATGACTGAATTGATCTGACTTTTACTAAAAACAAGCCATGCAAGACTTCGCAAGCGCTGCCATGATCCGCGTTGTACATGCGGGCATGTTGCGTCTGGGCTTGCCGCCGGTGCCCCGGATACCCGATAAAAAAGCCCATGTTCCGCTGCAAGACAAACGTGCACTGGTGGGGCACGTACTGCGCACGGGTGGCTGGTCTGCTGTGCTGCAGCTGGGGCGCGGCGTACATGACATTCACGATGAACCGCTGATTCACTTGCTGGTGCAGGCAGGGCAGCCGTGGCGCGTGCTGGATGCCTGGCTGCGGCTGGAGCGGTATTTGCATTCGCGCCACCGCATCGTGCAGACACGCATCAGCGACTGCTCTGCGCTGCAACACCACACGGGGCATGATGCAGGTGCATCGCCGATAGCAGCAGAAAGCTGGCTGGTGCTTGGTGTGCTGGCCGCGTTGCTCGAGCGCAGTGGATGCCAAGGCGTTGATGCCAGCTTGCACGACGCCAGCCCATTGCTGCGCGAAGGCCGCCTGGTGGCAACCGCGCAGCAACTTGATGATTGGTCCCGCTCCGGCGGCGCGCACAGCTGGCAGCTGCAATGGCGCGCGGCCCAGCAACAAGCGCCTGATGCAGTTTTTAACAACACAACAACGACCAGTTTGCAAAACCAGGTCATTTGCTGGATTCGTGAAACCGATAACTGGCAACCCGATTTAAGCGACGTGGCTGGCGCCTTCAATCTGAGCCGACGCAGTCTGCAAAGAAAGTTGGGCGAGCAGGGCACGCGATTTATTGATGTGATGAGCCAGGCACGCCTGCAACGAGCAGCGCAGTTGCTTTCCAACGGTCACTCCCCGCTGGCTGAAGTTGGGTTTGCAAGCGGCTATACCGATCAGGCGCATTTTTGTCGGGACTTCAAACGGCGATGCGGGCTGACGCCGAAATCCTTTCGAGACGCGGCGATGGGCGTTTCGCGAAGTACTGCGGATCGAAGCGAAAATTCTTATTAAGTGTGCGGCTCAAAAATTCTGCTTCAAGACTTTGTTTGCGCGCAGCGAGAGTTGGCGGGCCATTGTTGGGCCACATGTAATGATTTTGCGTAGTAAGAGGCATCATGCGGCCTGATCGCAAACCAATACACCCACAACAAGATAAAGGCCTGGAGGGGCACCCGGACGAAAAGGTAAACGGGGCCCCAAGCATGGCCACCCATCGGAATGTGCTGGATTGCAGCGTATATATTCGCTGGAAAAAACAACACAAGCGCTGCAGCAGCAACCCACCCACTACATCGCCTGAACTTTGGCACGAAGAAACCGATAGCGATGGCGAATTCCAGGCCACCTGTGCCGTATACCAGAAACGTCCTTGCAGGTACCCAGGGAGGCAGCATTTGCACCATTGGTTCCGTTTGAATGAAGTGTCCGATACCAGTGAAAATAAACAAGAATCCAACTCCAATGGCGGCAGCGGCCCGAACGTCAAAGTCGCGACGCGTGACGGTCGATGCGATGCGTACAACCAAGTATGGCGCTAACATTAAAACGAGCATAACGATGAGGTTTGTCATGGTTTACTTTTTCCTTGTGGGCAGATTCGATGTCGTTTGGTTGGCTTCTGAAGTGGATCGTAGTAACAAGAGCTTTGGTCACAAAGCAGGTTGCGACAAACCGCTTTAAATGCAGCGCCAGATAGCGATTTGGGTGGTTAGACGGATACCGTAAATATCATGCGCGTCTTCAAGCGTGCATTGGAACCGCAGAGCATCTTGAACCCGGGGAAGCTTTTTACGCCTAAAGTCAACGCAGCATCCATACCCAGCAACCACAACTGCTTCGTCATCATGTTTTTACTTACTCAAAGCTTGATATCGCAGAAAATATGTCGCCCAATGACCGCCTTACGCAGGTCGGGCAATGTCAATTAACGCGTATTTATCCATGCAGTGCCGTTTTATTCAGCAGTTCTTGATGCTTGCTGAAATGACCGCGAGGTCTGCTCAACTCCGTTACGGTACGGTGTTGCTTGCCAGCCTAATGCCTTGGCGGCCTTGTCGCTGTCAAAGCGGTAGGGGTGCTCCAGCTGGTACATCATCTCGTTGTTCTCACGCAGCACAGGTGCGAACCAGCCCATGGCCCTGAACAACCAGCGCGGCGCGACTTGCAGGCGAGAAGGTTGATTGGCAATCGTGCAAGCCAGTTGCGTCAGCGCCCTTCCCGTCACGGCTTCATGGCCCATATCCTGGCCCAGATCATCAGCAGTAGGCACATGCCAGGTCTGGCCAAAGGCAGCAGGACTGGCGCCAAGTGCAATCAGCGCCCGCCCAATATCAGGTGTAAAGCTAAAGGTGTGAACGGCATCAGGGTTGCCCACCCATTGCGGGGCTTTATTCGCCCGCAGGCGTGAAAAAAGAATGGATGCCAACAAGCTCAAATTAGCGCCCGGCCCGTAAAAATCGGCTGAACGCGCAATCAACGCCTGCACCTGGCCACGCTGCATTGCCTCCAGCAACGTGGTGGCGATAGCGGCACGCACCTCACCCTTTTTGCTACAAGGATTGAATGGCGTGGTCTCCCGCATGATGCCGTCACCCCTACCGTCTACCCGGCCATAGGCGTACACGTTGTCCAGAAACACCAGCCGTGCCTTGTGCCTGCTGCAAGCGTCAATCACGTTGCGCATTACCAGCGGCCACCGCGCTTGCCAAAACGAGGTGCTGTAGGTCAGCCCCGCCACCAGGTACACCACCTCGCTGCCTGCCACAGCTGCAAAGGCAGCTTGCGCATTTGTCAGGTCAGCAGTTTTAAGTTCATCGCCAGGTTGCACCACGATGGGGTGACGCCCGACCTGACGGATGCGTTTGCCTTGGCTGGCCAGCTGGATCGACAGTTCACGGCCAATTACGCCGCCTGCGCCGAGGATGGTGTGCAGGCCAGTATTGGAAAAGGTAACGGGGAAATTGGGGGATGAGGTTTCAGACATGCGGCGATTGTGTGCACACGCCAGGGCTGGCACAATCCACAAATTCGCACCTTCGTTATGCAATTTTGTATATGGCTGATTTCAACTGGCAACTGATTCCTTCTTTCCTGGCAGCGCAACAGCATGGCAGTCTGCTCGGTGCATCGCGGGCGCTTGGCATCAGCCAGCCAACCGTGGGCCGCCATGTGACGATGCTGGAGGTACAGCTTGGCACCTCGCTTTTTGAGCGCACCGGCCGCGGCCTGATTGCCACGCCTGCAGCCATGCGGCTGGCCGAAGCTGCCCGGGCTATGGAAGCCGGGGCGCAGACGATGATGCGCAGTGCGCACCAGGCGCAGACAACACTGCTAGGTTCCGTGCGCATCTCGGCCAGCCAGCCGACGGCGTGCAGCCTGCTGCCAAGGCTGCTGCTCAAGCTGCGGGCTGAGCAGCCCGGCATTCAAATCGAGCTGGTGGTGAGTAACGCGGTAAGCGACCTGCTGCGCCGTGAGGCCGACATTGCCATTCGCATGGTTCGCCCGACCCAATCCTCCTTGATTGCAAAGCGCATTGGCGAGGTTCAGGTTGTGGCTTGCGCTCACCGTCACTATCTCGTTCGCCACGGCGTGCCGCAATTGCCTGTAGACCTGCTTGAGCACGAGTTGGTTGGCAATGACCGGGTGCAGGACATCAACCACGGCTTTGCAGCCATGGGGCACCCGGTAGGCGCTGAGCAGTTCGCAGTGCGCACCGACGATCTGATGGCCTACTGGGCAGCGGTGCGCGCAGGGCTGGGCATTGGTTTTGTTGCGGCGTTTTTACTGCGTGACGACCCGGACGTGGTGCCAGTGTTGCCAGAGATGCCGCTACCAGCGGTGCCTGTATGGCTGGTCGTACACCGGGAGATCCGCACCAGCCGCCGTATACGCACGGTGTTTGATTTTCTTGCGCGTGAAATGCCGCCAATGCTTTGAACACCGCCAGAGTAGCAATTTCCAGAAAATGCCGAGATCGGTTCATTCGCTGTTTTGCCCGGGTTTGATGCTTTCACGCTACACCCGACCACAGTAGGGTTCAAACGAGCCAGCGGCTCATGCAACATCAATTTTGTAGCGGTATGTGCTGCGCAAACAAGTCGGCTGGCGCGGTGACAGCTCACTTGTCAACACGCCTTATGTAAGGTTTAAGGAGCACCCCATGGCTAAAAAGGTATTTCTCTCAGGCGTGCTTGTCATGCTGGCAAGCTGCGCGGTGGCTCAAACCAGAGAAGCCACGCATACCTGGATCATTGAGCAGACCAGGATGAATCCGTTCCGGCTAAAGCACAGCATCGAAGGCGATGTGCTGCTCAGCAGTACCACGATGGGCAGCGTGGTACTGGGCGGCGAAATCATTGAAAAAGCCATCCCGATCAGTCAGGTAACGACGATTGCCTATACCCACACGAATGAGTACCTGTCCTACACGCTAAGTTGCAATGTGCCCTGCTCCTACCTGATGGAAAGCCCCGAGATCAAGCGCCCCAGGTTTTTGTTTGAGATCTATAGCAAGCTGGACGCAAGCTATGTACAGCGGATGAACAATGCGTTGCTGCATCTTGTCAAACTGCATGGTGGACAAGCAAAAGTGGTCAAAGCAGCGGTGCCGAAGCAACCGTTTTAAAGCTGCGGCTGGAGCTTAAAGGGCTCGCTTATGTCTCATGCGTCATCAGATGGGATAAGCCGGGTTAGCGGAGCTTTGACTTGGCGCATAGCGCACTTGCCCGACACTTCACTTCACACGAACAGGCAAACTGCAAGCCGAATAAGTTACTTTGCAATTCGTGGTGGATTGTCGGCAGGTTTCTGTCGCCATTGCTTGCGCATCTTCAGACGTTGCAGAACGTGCGACACCCACGGCATAGTTGTCGCCCAAGGCATAGGCTGCACATTGGTTGGAATAAGAAAGAGCCACCCTGCACTGGTTGCCACCTCCGTTGTCCTGGCAGGCATTCAAGGCGGCATTTTTAGCGTCGTTAACGGTGGCCATTTCCCTGGCTGCACCGAAAGCCCCACCGCCATAGGCGATAGCCCCCCATTGCTCCGCCCATTGCACTGGCGGCAATCGCTTGGCCGGTTGCTGCAGTTGTGAACACCAGGGTATGCCATCGTTATGATTGGGGCCAGAGCCAATGCGGCATTGGGCATGAACCCCAGCACCAAAAAGAAGCATGAGTGGCAGCACCCACACAGCATGCGTTGACATCCTCATGTAGATCATTTCCTTTGATATCCAGAGCCTGTGCGCATGCGCTGAGTCCCGGTAACGGCAACACTGCGCCAAAACGAGCCCATTTCGGCTGCAAAAAAAGACTTGCGCATCTGCTGGCCTACCTCACCCGCACAGGCAAACTGCAAGCGCTGTAAAACAGCTGGCAATCTTGAGTTTTGGCGCTGCAGTCGCGCATGGCCAGATCTGTTGCGATGTCACCCGTTTCAGCAGTTTGCAAGGTGTAGTTTTTGATTCCCCAGGCGACCACCGCGCACTGGTTTTAGTAGGCATAGGCCCTGCACACGTCCCCGCCGCCCGTGTTTTTGGATTTTTCAGCCGCAGCTTGTTCAGCCTGACTTTTTGAGCGCATGTTGGTGCTTGCGCCAAAGCCGCCACCCGTGGCGGTTGATCCAATGACAATAGCACCCCAGCGTGTGGCCCACTCTGCCGCAGGGGGCGCAGGGGCTTGGGCAGGAGCGGGGCTGGGTGCCCGGTTATAGACACAAGAAAACCCCTGCAAAAACATACCGGGCGGACAGCCCCCAGGCGACGGTGCAAACTGAGCCTGCGCTGGCACCCATGCCGCCAGCACAACGACTGCCAGATACCGGTTGCGGTGAGGTACCGACAGCTTGGTGGTACAGCTACACAACATGCGGGCAGCAGCAGTACAACCGTTTTTCATCGTTTCAAGTCCACTGCCATTCGCAATCTGAGTTTTCTGGTTTGCGCTGGCGATTAAGTGCCACATGCAAAGCGATTACCTGGTGGCGAGTGCCGCTTTGAAATCTTCAACAACTGACGGCTCCCAGTTGCGGCGCTCTGGCTGGCCAAAGCCCATTGGCTTTTTGCTGACCAGCTCTATCGTGTATTCAGGCGCATTGGGTGTTGTTGGCGTGATGAAAAAAGCAACGACTTTGCCAGCAGGTGCTGCACCCACGCGCGACTTGATGGTGCCCGATGGTTTGTGGCTTTCTACAACCGTCATGCCTGTGCCCATGGCCGTCATGGCCGAGCTCCAGACTTTGTCGTAAGTCGGGCGGCCTGTTGTTTTAAAAGTGACGGCGTCTGCTGAGCCGCGATCAAGTTGATCTTCGCTGACCGTCATCACGGCGCAGCCGCTCAACATGGCCAGCAGCATCAGACTCAATATCGTTTTCATGTTTGGTCTCGTTTCGTCCACTTGCGGTTGAAGATCATTTGGTAGCGCCTGTAGGTTTTGGCTGGGCGCCCTTGCATTTGAAGTAGACAATTCGCCCGGCAAAGCCCGTGCATTGAACGGCAACACCCATGAGCGTCGCAGGCGCATCGTCAGTTTGTGACTCGCCGGTGATGGCGTAATTGTTTTCACCGCCACAAGCTTGTGCAGCAGCGGCAAGGGCATTCTTTTTGCGCTCCTGAACCAGCGGCGCCATGCCTGCACCGCAGTACCGGACTTCGCCAGTTGCGCCAAATCCAGGGGCAGAACGGTTGGTATTTTCAGATGCCGAGTAAATATAGGCTTTCTGTGCCGCCGTGTTGAAAACCGGGTTGGACGTACCGCCCGCGCAACCCGCAAGAACAATGATGCCCATCAAGGCAATGGCATGGCTGATTTTTCGCAATTGAAACTCCTGTGTAGTGCAGAGCATGGAGTATCACGAGCCTGATGAAGCACAACAACCCGACTTAAGTAGGGTATTTGTATCCGTTTGAAAGGACCATTGCGCGCTACCATTTCAGTATCGCCACTCGCTTCATCTCATGCCTGCTCAACCACCCTACGTTATCGTTCTGGATGATCATCCGCTGGTTGGCCGGGGCATGGCGCAGTACCTGCAAGCTGTGTATCCAGAGCTGGCGGTGCATGTCGCAACCGCGTGGGCTAGCGTGCAGCAACACATACAGGCCAGCGGTTGCCCCCAGGTGCTGGTGGCCGACGTTTGGCTGGCCGACAGTAATAGCCTGGCCACGCTGACGCAATGGCGCAGCCAATGCCCGCATACGTCCTGGCTGGCCATCAGCGGCGATGACGATCCGCTCTTGCAGACGCGTGTGCGCAACGCCGGCGCGCAAGGTTTTGTACACAAGCAAGCAACGCCCGAGGCGTTTGGTCTGGCTTTTGCAGCCATGCTGGCGGGCGGGCAATGGTTTGAAACCAGTAGGGAAGCCAGTGCCAACCAGCCGCGTGAATGGGCGGTATCGCCAGCCGAACTGAGCTTGACGCCGCGTCAGGGAGAAATCCTTGCCTTGGTGTTGCGGGGGTTACCCAACAAGCGTATTGCACTGACGCTGTGCTTGTCTGAGAGCACGGTGAAAGAGCACTTAACCGGTATTTTTGAGCGCCTGGGCGTCAAGACCCGGGTAGAGATTTTGACCCACTTGCGCGGCCGGCAATTGGTGTTGCCATGATTCCGCCGCGTGATACAGCACTGCTGCATAGGTCGTTGCGGCCAGCGGACACCAGCGGTCTGTCAGCATCGGGCCGCGCTTATCTGCTGGACTTGACCTTTGCGCGCCATTGCTTCGCCATCTCAATTGCACCAGTGGTTTCCATTCCTTTGCTGTGGTTTGCATGGCAAGAACAAAATGCCACTCCGCTTCTGTTGTGGATAGGATTTTTTCTTTGCTTTGGGCTGGTTTTAAGATCGGTATGGCGCCGTTACACGGCTGACATACAAAGCATGGAGGCGGCTGAACTGGTGCGCAGGTGGCAGCCCCGAATTGAGTATTTGGCCCTGCTCCATGGCGCTGGTTTGACGATGGTTGTGGTGTTAATCGGGCCACAGGCATCGTATGAGTTCAAGCTTCTGGTCTACATTTCGATTGCTGCAATTACCGCTGCAAACGCAACTTATCAAAATGCCTCGCTTGGCATTTTTCTGCGCTTTTTCCTCACTGGGTGGGTGGCCTGCACCGCGTTGAGTGTCTGGGTGTTTCCACTGCACTGGCAATACATGTTGCCGTTAGGGATATTTTTCGGCGCATCCATTTACCGGGATGCCATGGCTGCCAATCGATTTTTTGTAGACCAGGTGCAGCTGGAAACACGTAGCCAGCAACTTATCACGCAGTTGCAAGAAGCGAGGCAACATGCTGAAGTCGCATTGCAGGAAAAAAACCTCTTTTTATCAACCGCCAGCCATGACCTGCGCCAGCCCATGCACGCTATGTCGATGCTGGTCGAAGCCATTGCGCAGCGCAACCATGACACGGCTGTGGCCCCACTGCTGGCTGACCTGAAAACCGGCATGGGCTCAATGAACATGATGTTCAATTCGCTGCTCGATCTGACAAAGCTGGAGTCAGGCGCGATGGCGCAGCGGGCCACCCGCGTTCTGTTGGGCGCTTTGATCAACGACATCGTGACGCTGTTTCGCGAGCAGGCCAGGGCGCGTGGGCTGACGCTGCGCATGCATGTGCCGCACAACGATGCGGCCGCGTGGGCTGACCCTGCCTTGCTGCGGCAAGCGCTGGTCAACTTGGTGTTCAACGCCCTGCGCTATACCGAAAAAGGTGGGTTGCTGTTGGGCATACGCCGGCGCGGGACGGCCTGGCAAATCGAGGTTTGGGATACGGGCGTGGGCATTGCCGAGGAAGACGGACTGCAAATTTTTTCACCGTACTTTCGCAGCCAGCATGCCTGGCGACTGAACAGCGCCGGGCATGGCCTTGGGCTGGCTGTGGTGGCGCGCTGTGCGCGGCTGATGGATGCGCCACTGGATTTCAAATCACGTTTGGGCAAGGGGTCCTGCTTTTGGCTGCGCTTGCCAATGAGCCAACAAGCAGACATGGTGAATCACTGCTCAAGCGATAGCACCAAGCCTCTTGATTTGCCTTTTAACCAGCTTTCAGGATGCTGCCTGGTGCTGGACGATGACCCGCAAGTGCTTGCGGCATGGAAAGCGTTGCTCGATGGCTGGGGCGTGACGGTCAGGTACGCTACCGACAGTGTGCAAATGATGCAGCAGCTTGAGGGAGACTTTAAACCCGATGCCATTTTTTGCGACCAGCGCCTGCGCTCCGGCGAGAGTGGCTTTGAAATCCTCAAGGCGTTGCTCAACAGATTTCCACAAGCCTGCGGCGCGATGGTCAGCGGTGAGTTTCATTCAGCCGAATTACAGGCTGCCGAAAACGAAGGTTACCTGGTGCTGCGCAAGCCATTGGAGCCAGCGCAGCTGCATGCGGTTTTGTCGACCTGGTTGCATTGAATCAAACTGTTTTTAACGTCAAGAATTCAGTACGAGAACTGTTTCCGTTCATAAAAAAAGGCATCCTGAGATGCCTTGGGTTCAAGCCGGACAACGTCCGGCATGTCAGTAGAAAACTAGCTGATGGCTGGACACTTTTTCTCGGCAGCAATTGACTCAAGATGCTTTTGGCGTTCTTTGGCAGCTTCAATAGCGTCTTCTGTATTTTTGTAGGTGCCAAGCATGGCAGGCCAAAAGAAAATGGCTGCAGCAACATTGGTGCCCGTCACGCCGCGCTCTTTGCGCGCTTTGCTTTCAAAGTCTTTGGCTTCTCCGTAAGCGGTTTTCAAGGCGTCGCAAGACATCATGCGGTCATTGGACTGCTTTGATTCCACCACGGTGGGGCTGGCGCAGCCACCCAAGAATGCTGTGGCTACTGTCGCGGCCAGGACTGTCATTAAAAACTTCATGTTGTTCCCTCGTGTAGTAAGTTGTAAAAAACCGTTTTAATTTTACAACCCTTAATCTTGGCTTACTATCCCGGGAAACCCCGCAGCCGCTCTATCAGACCATTAAGTTCATCCATCGAACCAAAGGCAATCGCCACCTCGCCCATGTCTTCGCGCTTGCCGTTTCGCTTAACGCTCTTTTTGATGCGCACCTCCACCTCAGCCATCAGCAGGTCGGCCAGCTCTTCTTCAACCCGCCGTGTGTCGCGTGATTTTTCTCGTGCGGCCTTTTGCGGCTTGAGCGAGAACTCGGCACTGAGCTTTTTGACCAGACTTTCGGCCTCGCGCACCGACATCTTTTTGGCCGCGATCTGATTGGCGGCGGTGATTTGTGTGGCCCGGTCCAGCGCGAGGAGCGCCCGTGCGTGGCCCATATCGATGTCGCCCGCCATCAGCATGGTTTGCACCGGTTCAGCCAGATTAAGCAAGCGCAACAAGTTACTGGCGGCACTGCGTGAGCGGCCCACAGCCTGCGCAGCCAGCTCGTGAGTGAGCCCAAACTCTTTGACCAGCCTTTGCAAACCTTGGGCTTCCTCCAGGGGATTGAGGTCTTCGCGCTGGATGTTTTCAATCAGCGACATGGCTGCGGCGGCCCCGTCGGCTACATCGCGCACCAATACCGGCACGCTGTCCAGGCCCGCCAGTTTGGCGGCTCTGAAGCGACGCTCACCCGCAATGATTTCGTATTTGCCGTCGTTCGGCCCGGCAGTCAGGCGCCGCACCAAAATCGGCTGCATGATGCCCTGCGCCTTGATGGATTCGGCCAGCTCATACAGCGCGCCTTCGTCCATGCGGGTGCGCGGCTGATACTGGCCGGGCACCATGTCGCCCAGACGCAGTGAGGCGGGCAAGCCGGGGCTGGTCAAGCTGGAGTCAGCGTTGTCAAATGACTCACTGACTTTGGGGCCGAGCAATGCTTCAAGTCCGCGGCCCAGGCCTTTTGGTTTTTTGGTGACCATGTTGGTTTTATCCTTCGATTTTGAAAAAACTATTCAGCCGTGTTGCCGCCCAATCAGCGCAGCACGCCCCGCCAGAAAGCGTCACGTTCTTCATCAGGCTCGGCCCATGCGGCGTGGCAAACGGCGGCCAGACCGACCAGTAATGCAAACAGTGCTAATCCAGGCATGGTGGTGTCAGTTCGTTGATGTCATCAGTTGCAAAAGCTCTGCATGGCCTTCAGGCCAGTCGTTCAAGCCGCTGTCGGCGTTGATGTGGCCGTGGGCGCCGATATCGACAAATGTTGCGCCCCAACCCGCGGCCAGACGCTGCGCTTGATCAATGATGCAAAACGGGTCGTTGCAGGATGCAAAAACCGAGCTGGGAAAAGGCAGCGTTTTCAGGGGCACAACCCAACCAGGCAGGGTTTGGGCAATGTCTTCACGCGCTGTATCGGGCGGTGCAACCAGCAGCGAAGCTTTGACGAGGTGCGTGTTTTTTGAATGCGCCGCCCAGGCCGCTACCGTTAGGCAACCCAGACTGTGGGCTACCAGCACCGCAGGCGCGCTGCAGCTGAGCAGCACGTCTTCGAGCCGGGCAATCCAGTCTCCGCGCAACGGTCGCTGCCAGTCGTGCTGTTCAACCCGCTGGTAGCCGTGCGTGCGCTCCCAGCGGCTTTGCCAGTGGTCGGGGCCGCTGTTCAACCAGCCAGGGAGAATAAGGACATTGGCTGGGCTCATACTCGCATATGTTGATTGCTTTCATTTTTATAGCTACTTACGCCCTTATTCATTGGGCTAATGGCATATTTGATACTTGAAAACGGCGATTTAAGCATAATTTGAGCCGTTTTTTTACAGCGTTTTGATCCGCGTGACCATTTCTTCGGCAAACGCCACAAATGCCTGCGCACCCTTGGAGGCCGGGTCAAACACAACACCGGGCAAACCGTAGCTGGGCGCTTCGGCCAGGCGCACATTGCGTGGGATGACGGTGTTGAATACTTTGTCGCCAAAATGATCTTTGAGCTGTTCGCTGACCTGCTGCTGCAGCGTGATGCGCGGGTCAAACATCACGCGCAGCAGGCCAATGATGGCCAGGTCCTTGTTCAGGTTGGCATGCACCTGCTTGATGGTGTTGACCAGGTCGGTGAGGCCCTCCAGCGCAAAGTACTCACACTGCATCGGCACCACCACGCCGTGGGCGCAGCACAGGCCATTGAGTGTCAACATGCTGAGTGACGGCGGGCAATCGATCAGGATAAAGTCATAGTCGTCAGCAACTTCAGCCAATGCCAGCTTGAGGCGCTTTTCACGCCGCTCCACATCCACCAGCTCCACTTCAGCGCCGGCCAATTCGCGGTTCGCACCCAAAATGTCGTAGCTGCAGCCGCCGTCTATCAGCTTTTGGCTGGTGACTTTGGCTTCGGCAATCGTTGCAGATTCGAGCAGCACGTCGTAGACCGTGTATTCCAATTTGCGTTTGTCCACACCTGAACCCATGGTGGCGTTGCCTTGTGGGTCGAGGTCAATCATGAGTACCCGCTGACCTACTTTGGCCAGGCCCGCAGCCAGATTGACGGTGGTGGTGGTTTTGCCGACACCGCCTTTTTGATTGGCAACGCAAAAGATTTTGGACATTTTGTTCTTGTTTTTTTGTTGATCTGCAGTTACTTTGAGATCGCCAGCTTTAGTCCGAAGCCTATGAGAAAAATACCGGCTACTTTATTAAGGAAACCAGAGACTTTAGGGTTGGCGCGTATGCGTTCGGCAAAAAAGGTGGTGAGCAATACGGACGTCAGGCCATACAAAAAAGTCAATGACGCTATGGTGGCTGCCATCACGCCAAAGGTTGTCATGCCCTGATGAGTAACCGGGTCTACAAACAAAGGGAAGAATGCCATGTAAAACACAATCGCCTTGGGGTTGAGCAGCGTGATAATCAACGCTTGGCGAAAATAATGGCGTGGCTTGATTTGCAGAATGGGTCCATCTCCCGGTTTAGTCGTCAACATTTTGATGCCCAGCCAGGCAAGATAAACCGCCCCAGCCCACTGCACGATATGAAAGGCTGTTGGGTACGCGGCCATGACGGCCGAAACGCCTGCAACAGCTGCCCACAACAAGATCTGGTCACCGGCTATCAAGCCGAAAGTTGCGCCCAAGCCACCAGAAATACCGCCTTTACTGGTTGAAGTAATCAGTGCGAGGTTGCCTGGTCCAGGGATTAGCAGAAAAACGATGATGGCGATGACGAACGAGGCGTAATCTGCAATTCCAAAGAATGAGGCGGACATCGACGGTTTCCTGTGATTTTTGGATTGCGTAAGCTGACAGTTTACGACACAGGTTTTTTTCGCATCCAAACCACGCAGCGCTCGGCATTCAGCCCGGGCACTTGCAACTGTTCCACGTGAAACACATCAACTGTTGCGGGCAAAACCGCCAACTCATCCGCCGGATACTTGCCTTTCATGGCCATCCACAAACCGTTTGCGGCCAATGCACCGGCTGACCAATTTGTGAAATCCGTCAATGACGCAAACGCCCGGGAGCAAATCACGTCAAATGGTTGGGCTATGTTTTCAACACGCGCATGCAACCCGGTCAGGTTGGGCAGCTTCAATTCCAGCGCCACCTGCTTGATAAATGTCGCTTTCTTGGCCACGGTGTCCACGCACGTCACCGCGATGGACGGGCAGCAGATGGCAATGATTGCGCCGGGCAAGCCTGCGCCTGAGCCGACATCCAGCAAACTACCCTGCTTCAAGTGCCCTAGCAATGGCGACACCACAGCAAGGCTGTCCAGCAAATGGTGCTTCATCATCTCTGCCGGGTCGCGCACCGCCGTCAGGTTGTAGACTTTGGTCCACTTGGCAATCAGCTTCAGGTAGTCCAGTGACCGGGCAACTTGCTGGTCAGTCAGCGCAAGCTGGAGCTGCGCTAGCCCAGCGCGCAGGGTCGCTTCTTCGCCCATCATGCGTCAATTTTCTCAGGCGCTGCAAGGGGCGTGATTAACGGCGTCGTGTTCTTCCAGAGATTTTTCTTCAAATGCACCAGCAGCAGTGATACCGTGGCTGGTGTGATACCTGAAATGCGAGAAGCCAGCCCCAGCGTCTCAGGCCTGTGTTTGGCCAGTGTCTGGCGCGCTTCAAAGCTCAGGGCCTGGACCTGCAGGTAGTCCAACTCGGGCGGGAGTTTCAGGTTTTCGTAATGAGCGGCACGCTCCACTTCGACTTTTTGAAGATCGATGTAGCCTGCGTACTTGGCTGTAATTTCGATTTGCTCAATGACACTTTTGAGTTCCTCAAGTCTGGCAATATCTTTGTTGACGTACTTGCCGCCATCCAGACTCATGAGCCCGGCGTAGTTCACATCCGGTCTACGGAGCAAATCAGCAAGGTTGTATTCGCGCTCGATTACCTTTCCCAGTACCCGTTCCGCCTCCGCCTGTGACAAATTATTGGGATTCACCCAGATGCTGCGCAAGCGTTGTGTTTCACGTGAAACAGCGTCGCGCTTGCGGTTGAATGCATCCCAGCGC
>ENA-OFDP01000394-OFDP01000394.1-metagenomes-genome-assembly--contig:-NODE-394-length-20118-cov-20.536510_pt1 | contig 20118 bp, 20 predicted proteins | sample MGYA00153389_OFDP01 | MGnify analysis MGYA00153389 | reverse complement strand
TTTACCTCTGGGTAAAGTCCAATCCGCCGTTGCTATATACCGAGTTATTGAATCGGATCGTTCGGCAGGCGGAGAAGCGTCAAGTTACTAAGTTAGCACTCAAACGTCAAGAGGGAATGCGGGCGTTATTTAAGTAATGGTGTGGTGTGCGAGGGATTAGGTTTCTTGAATTACCTGAAGCGTAGATGGTGGAAGGGCTTAAAATAAGTACGGATTAATTACTATGACTCGTTTCCATGACTCAATTCCCCCATGATGAATTTGCGAAAAATTTCTTAGATTCCTTACTGTCTCCTTTAGGAACGGTGCAAGTTTCTCAACAAATTAGTAGTGAGGTGCGTTATGCGGATGTTTACTTTACGCCCCAGCCTCATGCGGCAACTGATGAGCTAGGCTTGTTGGCTAAGTTAGCTGCTAAGTCTGTGGTATTTGAACCGTTTCGCAATTCGGTGAAGATGCCCCAAATTCGGGCTTGTATGTCGAAGTTATTTGACTTGCATCAGGCTTTAAGTAAGGAGGCTAAAAAGGAGAAGCAGCCGGAATTGTCTGAAGATGATTTACCAATGCTGTGGATTTTGACTCCAACTTTGTCGGCACCGATTTTGGAGGGGTTTAGTGCAAAGTTAGACTTGGAGAATTGGGTGGAGGGGGTATATTTAATGCCTACTCATTTGAAGACGGGAATTATTGTGATTCATCAATTACCGAAGACACCAGAGACTTTATGGCTTAGAATGCTAGGTAAGGGTGGGGTGCAGGCGCAAGCGATTCAGGAAGTGGCGGCTCTACCAGCTCAACATCCACAGCGAGATAATGTATTGGAGCTGTTGAGTAATTTGAAGGTGATTTTGGAAGCTAGAGTAACTATAGAACCGGAGGAGCAAGAATTAATTATGCAGTTATCACCTTTGTATTTGGAAAAGATTCAGGCGGCTGAGTTGGTTGGGGAGCAACGGGGTGAAGTTAAGGGCAAAAATCAAGGGCGCATTGAGGAAGCTAGAGGGTTAGTTACCAGACAGCTAACTCGGAAGTTGGGGAATGTTAGTCCTGAGCTGTTGGCTAGAATTGAGGCTTTGTCTCTAGAGCGAGTAGAATTGTTAGGTGAAGATCTATTAGACTTTACCTCGATCGCCAATTTAGAGCAGTGGTTAGCATAAGTTCTAATTATTGGGTTCGATTACCTCCGATCCGCTCCGCGAACGGTTAGACTCGATCGATCGAAATCAAATAATTGAGTCGATTTAATAAATATAGAGCTAAATGACTATCGATCGATAATTTTAATCGATCCACAATAAACCAATGGTATTCGGGAGTTTGAGCCGCTAGATCGACTCTTCTAGACCGACAAGTGTTTTACTCTCATCCCAAAGCTCTACAGCCTTGCGCTCGTCATGAGATTCGAGAGACGAATGGCCTCGCTCGAATCCATCAAAATATTCGCCTGTGACACCATCGAGATCTGGGATCAAGATAACTAAAGCCAAAGCCTTACCCATATTTTTAGAATTGTGAAATTTGAGAACTTGACGTAACAAAGGCAAAAAATTATTTAGTAAGAGTGATAGCTTTTGTTTGGTGCTGTAGCCACGAGCTAACTGGGTATCCAGCATCAATCCTGAATTGAAGGCATTAACTGAAATTGTACTTTGATGGCGTTGAAGTCTTCTTGCCAACTCGTAGGTGCAGAGTAAATTACAGAGCTTTGATGTCGCATATCGGCGTTGTCCGATCGCATCACGTCGGCTTTGCCGAATCGATCCAACGTCCTCCATCTCGTTAATTTCCGGCGGAAATGCCATTTGATGCGGCGATTCATATTGTGGTGCTGGCATCCCTGTCTGTGTTGTCGGATCGTGGGTATCGCTGCTGACAAATACAATCCGTGAATTATCTACCATCTGCGGTAGCAGCAAATTGACTAATAGAAAATGAGCCAAGTGATTCACTCCAAAAGTTGTTTCAAACCCATCTACGGTAAATGTGGTACCAGAAACAATTTGGACTCCGGCATTACAAACAAGTCCCTTTAATGGCGGAATATTTAATTGAGATAACTGTTGAACAAAATGCCGCACAGATTGAAGAGAGGCTAAATCTAATTCCAATCCCTGAATGTGGGAATAACCAGTCTCAGTAATGAGTCTGTTAACTGCACTCTCGACTCTGTGCAGATTTCGACTGGCGATAACGATCTGCCATCCTCGAGCCGATCGGGCGATCGCTTCCGCACATTGATATCCTAGTCCGCTATTTCCACCTGTGATAATAATGCTTTGATGCGCCTTGGTTTGACTTAACATAAGTCCCAATCCAAAATGTAAGGATACCACCCAGCATAAAGCTTGGAGTATACTCTAATGTCAAGTGGTATTTAGTCAGGTTCTACAAATGCTCATTAGTGAATTAGCAGCAAAAACTGGAGTATCGACAGATACCATCCGGTTTTATGAGAAAGAAGGCTTACTGCAAACAGATATTGCTGCGCGTGGTGATAACAACTATCGACATTACACAGATGAAGCGATCGAGAAGCTAAACTTTATCATCCGAGGCAAAAAACTAGGGTTTACATTGAAAGAAATCAAAACAGTTATCGCTGAATGGGATTCAGTTTCACCAGAACAAGCTGCTGATTTTATTCAGAGCAAGGTCGAACAGATTGAAGAAAAAATCTTACAACTTCAACAGTTTAGAACTTATCTTTTGGAAAAGAAGGCTAAACTATAAATTAGGCAGATTGTAGGGCTGACAGTGCCCACCCTACAAAACTGGAAGATACTGTCCTAAGTAAGCAATCAACAATTTTTTAGTTTCAGTTAAAACTTGGTGTTGAAAGGTGCGATCGCGTGATACGGCGAGAAGATCGAGCGTACAGGCAACTTCAACACTGATTGTGGCAATTAGCTCTCTTTGACTTCGATCTAAAGAAGGATTACGAGCAGCAAAATATACAGTGAACTGTTGTGCAAGCTCGTGATAGAAAGCTGCACTCATTGCAACTGTTGTAGAGATTAGGCGAGATTGAATAAACACAGTGCGGAATCCAGGATTTGCACTTACAAACCGATCGAATTCATCAACTAGTTGGTTAACGTAAACGTCGAGATCTACCTGCATAGCTTCCTCTGTATGATGAGCCGCAGATACTTCCCTGAGTTGATTGAGATAGCGATCGAGCAAAGCATGAAAAACAGCTAGTTTGTCAGGAAAGAAACGATATAGCCCGCCAACTGAGGTATTCGCCCTGGCGGCAATTTCATCCGTTGTCACTGATTCATATCCAATTTCAACAAACAATTCAGCCGCTGCATCGAGAATACGATGAAATCGTTCCCAGCTACGGGCTTGTTGAGGTACGCGCCAGATCGGAATTGAGTGGGGACTATCGGTCATTATTTCAAATCGTGGGTTGACAAACACGAGGTATATCTCGTATTCTCTAGATACGAGGGATACCTCGTGTTTAAGTTTTACAGTAATTTTATGGAGGAAAGAAGATGACTCAGATGCTCCAAGAAACAAAGCCCCTTAATTTAGCATGGATGACAGGATGGTGCGGAGCGGTAGGCTTATTCGGAATTATCCTCGTCGGCGGTGGTTTTGAAGTCACCAGCGATCCAGTCCGCATCTTATTTGATTTTTTGAACGGCCCAGGGGAACTCGATCTCAATCCATATATGCGATTCAGCCTTGCCCTACTCGGAGCCGGGACGATTGGTTGGAGTTTGACGTTGATGGCAGTTATTCGAGTTGCAAATCAGCTTGAAAAACAGGTTAGTCAATCTATTTGGATTGGGATAACTGCATCTGTAGTAATTTGGTATGCGATCGATAGCATCTTGTCTATTGCCACAGGTTTCTGGCTAAACGCAGTTTCAAACACGATATTCAGTGCAACATTCCTGATCCCAGTCATCCGCAGTGGTGTACTTCGTAGCTAGAAATCTCTAGTATTAGTAGGTTGGGTGAAGCCAATGTGAAGCCCAACATGCACAAACTAATCATCACTTTACCCGAACTAGATGATGAAAACGCCAGAAGAAGATGATTGCAGAAACACCAATCCCGATCGATTGTCCGAGCCATAAACCGCTACCGCCTAATGATGTATGAAAACCCAGCCAGTAGCCACTGGTTAAACCGACACCCCAAAATGCTAACAAGCTGAGAATCATCGGGACGCGGGTATCTTGCAAGCCGTAGAGAGCACCCAGAATAATTTTTTGGGGGCCATCTAAAATTTGAGAAATGGCGGCGACTGTCATCATTCCTGTGGCTAAAGTGAGCACATTTGCATTGCGCGGATCGTTAATGTCAATAAAAATACCGATGATTTGCTGAGGAAATGACAGCATAATTATCGCCATGATTATCATAAATCCTAACCCGATCGCCGCACCGACATAACCAGCACGAGTCGCCCCAATTCTACTCTGTTGCCCGATCTCATGTCCCACCCGAATCGTGGCTGCATAGGACATCGCCAATGGCACCATAAAGGTAATCGCGATCGTTTGCAATACGACTTGATGCGCTGCGAGCACTTCAGTACCCAATGAACCCATTAAATAAGTAACGATCGTAAACAGTCCAATTTCTAAAGCTGTGGCAATCCCGATCGGTACGCCGACATGGATTAATGATGTTAATATCTGGCGATCGACTCGATAAATTTGCTGAAAGAATCGATAAGTTTTGAGTTCTTTTTGGGTCAGAATATAACCAACTAAGGTCAGAAACATCGCCCAAATTGCCAAGACGCTGGCTATTGCTAATCCAGCAATTCCCAAGCGCGGACAGCCGAATTTACCAAAACCTAAACTATAGTCACCAATCGTATTAATCATCGTCCCACCGATCGCGATCGGCATGACGATGCGAGTATGGGACATCGCGGTGACGACACTCCGCAGCAGGGAAAAACCCAGGGCGGGAAAGAATCCCCACACCATGATATCTAGATAAGTATTACCCAAAACTACCGTCGTTTCTGCCTGTCCCAAATAACGCATCAGCAAGTCAATATTGGCAATAAAAAAAGAGATCGGGATAGTTAAACCGATGACTAATAAACACCCTTGCCCAACGACGCGCTCGATCTGTTGCTTATATCCACCACCATAAGCTGTAGCGACGATCGGACTTACACCCATTACCACCCCCGTCGCCGTGTACAAAAATACACTAAAAGTCAGTGTTGCTAATCCTCCCGCAGCCAGGGTTTCTAGCCCCATCCTGCCCATCATTAACGTATCGACAAATCCGATGGCAGCTTGGGAGAGTTGAACGCCAGCGAGGGGAATAGCTAGTGTCAGAAATGCTGTGACTTCACGATGGATCGGCGATCTAGTCAATGTGGAGCTACTTTTATTCATCGGCATTACTGGAACAGTTGACAGTTGACAGTTGACAGCGAGGTTTTTAGTTGATGTAGGGTGTGTTGGGCTGCTGCCGTAACTCACCAGTATTCGATCGCAGCGATCTGATTTAGGATCGCCATAATTGATAATTGGGTTATTAGGTTTTAGACATAATCTAACCGATCGATAATTGCACATACCTATTTAAATCCTCGATCGTTAAGTAGAAACGCGAGGATTTAAGTAGGTAAATTGGGAGAATTCCGATCTGCTAGGTTGTTTTATTAGGATCGATATTGATGAAGGGAAGTGCGCCATTTCCACCCATCACTTGTGGAAATTTGCCATCCCATTTATCGATCGCTTGTTTCTGTAACAATTCGGCAGTCAGAGTCTCACGTAATAGGCGTTGCGCCTCCGCTTGACCCTTGGCACGGTTAATGGTGGCTTCGGCTTCCTGTCCGGCTTCCTGGGCAACGTAGACTGCTCTTTGAGCGCGTTGTTCGGCGATTTGTTTTTCTTCCACTGCTTTGGAAAATTCAGGAGAGAAATCTAGATCGACAACGCTAGTATCGAGAACGATAATCCCATATTTCTCCAGTCGAGCACCTAGAGCCAGATCGAAGTCTTGTTTGAGTTCGTCGCGCTTGGTAATTGCTTCTTCTACCGTCCGCCGCGCGGCGGCAATTTTGAAGGATTCTTGAGTTTGGGGGGCAATAATTTTCGAGACAATGTTTTGGAGGGTGCCTTGAGTTCGGCGAATATTTACCACCTGAATCGGATCGAGCCGGAAATTGATCGCGAAACTAGCAGTTAAGTCTTGCAAATCCTTGGTAGAACTTTGAGCGGGAACTTCAAATTTCTGCACCGTAATATCGTAGATATCTACCTTTCCAGCCAGCGGCGGTTTGAAGTGAACGCCTTCTAGGAGCACGCCATCAGAAGCTTTCCCCAATACACTTACTACCCCAGCCTCGCCAGGATTGATTACCACAAAGGAGTTGAATCCGATAATTACTAAAATAACCACAAAGCCAATGGCTATTATTTGTTTCCAGTCAAACGGATCGCGATTTTGCATAAGATAAGGCTTTGTCAACGAGCATCTAGGCTCTTTACATCAGATTACTTACCAGTTTAGAACTCGATTCTCCAAAAGAGACGTTACGAGATCGCGATTTATGTACACTCTGCTACAAAATTGCAAATAGGCGCAATTCATCAACCCGCCACTACTCTCAATCTTGCACCACCACCCGTAACCCACAGCCACCCACACGAAGCCCCGCATCCAAACTACAGCGCACCGCACTCCGACACCCCCGCGCCACATAATCCCAAGCACCTCCACGCATCACCCGCTTTACGCCATCAGTCAAACCAGCAGCCACCGCACTCCCATCTATCGGCGCACCCTGATAACTCGGCTGATACCCATCCAGACACCATTCCCACACATTCCCGTGCATGTCATACAACCCAAAAGCATTGGCGGGGAAACTCCCCACAGGTGTCGCTTGGGCGCGATTTTCGCCTTTAGCTGCGTCACCATAGGGATAATCCCCGTTATAGTTTGCCAGCTCTGGGGTAATAGTATCCCCAAAGTGAAAGCTAGTAGGAGTTCCAGCGCGACAAGCATATTCCCACTGCGCTTCACTGGGGAGGCTATAATATTTGCCTGTTTGTTGAGATAATTTATGGCAGAATGCGATCGCATCGTGCCAATTAATTTTCTCGATCGGGTAATCTATTCCGATTGCATCACCCTGGTTTTCACCCATTACAAATCGATATTGAGCCTGAGTAATCGGGTATTTACCGATATAAAAGGATGGGACTGTAACTTGATGGATCGGTTGTTCGTCTTGATGATGTCGATCGTCGCCCATCATGAATGTACCACTAGGAATTAAAACTAGATCTAGATCGATATCGTCACCTAAGCTTTCTATCAGACATGAAGCAGCTCCTGACTGACGAGCGATTATTTCACCATTACTATCGACACTAACTATTTCAAATGTGTGAGTGGTGAGAGCTGAGGGAGAATTATTAGCTGTACCGGAAGACATGGGTTTAAATTAATTGATAATTGATAATTGATAATTGATAATTGGGTTTTTAAGATGGGGATTTAAACCCCGAAGCCATAGCTTCTGCTCTTTGTTAATATTGGTGGACGATCGATTTAGGTATTTAGACTTGAAACATGGCTGTCACAATTCGATCGGAAATGAAGGGCAGGATCTGCCGATTTTGACTACTATCTGTACCCTCAGTAAAGACAATTAGTAAGTAGGGTTGTCGATCGACTAGTTCGATATACGCCACATCATGGCGCACCTGAGATGTCCAACCAGCTTTTGACCAGATTTGACTCTCTGGTGGTAAACCTGCTCCCAGAAAGCCATTTAGCTGATTCTCCTCACCTAAATCGGGGGTAACTCCAGCCAAGTGAAGATCGCGGTGGAGGAGTTGCATCATTTGACTCGATCGATCTCCACTCACGGCAGCACCGCCGACAATACTGTGCATTAGTCTGGCTACGGCATCTGTAGTGAGCATATTCCGATTTTCCCGCATTTCACCGACAAATGCCCGTTCCCGTCCGTATGGGCCATCACTCCAAGTTTTTTGATTGATGTTGATCGGCTCTAATTCTGCCCAGCCGAGGGATTGATAATAGCGATTGATGAGATTGCGTTGTGCTTGCCAAGTTGTAAATGGCCCTGAGGAGAGTTCTGGGCCGCTGGTGGTGCCTGTGAGAGTATCGACAACTAGGCTGGTAGCATCATTGCTAGAGTCAACTATCATATCGCGGATGGCTCGATCGAGTTCGGCTGAAGGTGTTGCCATGCCTTGTTCTAGCCACTCGTGAATTGCTAGTAAATAAAATAATTTAGCGATGCTGGCTGGATAGACGCGCTCGCCACCGCGATGGTTGAATCCTCTAACTGGATATTTCCACAATTCGTCAGCGGTGATGGCTCCGCCTGTGTTGACAGGGATGGGTCGATCGTAGACGATCCAGGTGAGGGCGATTTGGGCAGGTTTTAGATCGGGGAATTTTGCCCAGGTGTCTGCAAGGGCTTGCTCGGCGAGGGTTGTTAGTTGGGCGTTGGGTTGATAGAAGGGCATTAAATTAGTTGATAGTTGATAGTTGATAGTTGATAGCTAGATCGGTGTAGGGTGCGTTACGGCTGCTGCCTAACACACCGAAGAGAATAGCTCGATTCAATAAATCTGATGAATCATTTAGGATTGCTTAGAAGTGTTGAAATCCTGACTGGCGATCGAGATAAATGGGGGCATCTTCGGTCAGATCGTCGATTAAGATGATATCTGGAGATCGCCCGATCTGACCGATAATTGCAGCACCTCTACCGATTTTCTCGACCAATTCTAGCGCGATCAATTCTGGCATACACAATACTAGTTCAAAGTCTTCGCCGCCGTATAGAGCTGAGTCTAGAGCGGTATCTGGAAACATTTGGGATAAGGATGAAGAGATCGGCATAGTCGATCGAGCGAGTGTCGCGCCTACCTTACTCGCCTGACAAATCTGAACGATCGCATCTGCTAATCCGTCGCTACTATCCATCCCCGCAACTGAAAATACTTGACTTGCATTCGCTTGCAAGCATTCGAGCATGGGGAGAATATCTAGTCTCGGCTGAGGACGTTGGTGTGCTGAAATTAGTATTTCTCGATGCTTTTGGAGATCTGCTCGATCGATGAAATTACCAGCGTCTTGTCTCAATTCAGGATCGAGGAGCAATTGTAACCCCGCATGAGAGTCACCATGATAACCCGTCACCACGATCGCGTCGCCAATTTGGGCAGTCGATCGCTTGATGATTCGATCCGTTCTCACTGCACCGAGAGCTGTAATTGCTACAGTCGCTACACTCGATCGCGTCAAATCTCCACCGATAATTCCGGTTCCATACCGCTCCAAACAAGCCTGCATTCCCTGATAGAGCCAATCCAGCCAGATGACAGGCAACGTTGGGGGCAAACTTAACCCGACAGTAATTCCCAGGGGTGTTGCGCCCATTGCAGCCAGATCTGATAAATTGGCAGCAACCGATCGCCAGCCGACATCAAAAGCTGTGGTGGTGAGATCGCTAAAATGCACCCCGTCTACCAATACATCAGTAGTTACGACTAACTCGCAACCTGCGGGGGGATGAACGATCGCGCCATCGTCACCGATCGTATTTGGGAGACAATAGGGCTGAATTAATTGCAACAATCCGCGTTCGCCCAGATCGCTAATCAGCATGATTGAGAATAAGTATTAGGGGCATTTAGGATCGAACCGACTAGGAAAATTAATCATCCTTGACTTTTTGTTCATAGTAGTCCCTTTGCGTTCTTTGCGGTAGCCACCAATAAACTCACATCTTGCACCAAAAAACCTTAGCGTTCTTTGTTTTGATGCGCTAAAAAAATCTCAATCGTCAATTAGGTGCTCCAATCCAACAGTATCGCACCAAATCCGATTTCCCTCACCTCACGCACAAAGCAGGACAAATAGCGCAAAAGTGCGATCGTCGATCGCGCGTCCCCTCGCTCTGGTAGACTTGTAAGCGACTCAAATCCCTATAAATAGAGCTTTTTAGGAGCAAATCGCAGTGGAAAATAGTTTAGGTTTAGAAATTATAGAAGTAGTTGAGCAAGCCGCGATCGCGTCAGCACGCTTGATGGGTAAGGGGGACAAAAATGAAGCCGATCGTGTTGCAGTCGAAGCCATGCGCGAACGGATGAACAAAATCCACATGCGCGGACGCATCGTCATCGGTGAAGGCGAGCGCGATGATGCACCCATGCTCTACATCGGTGAAGAAGTCGGGATTTGTTCTCAACCTAATGCTGCTGAACTTTGCACGATCGATGAACTGCTCGAAATCGACATCGCTGTCGATCCTTGTGAAGGGACAAACCTCTGTGCATACGGACAACCTGGCTCGATGGCTGTATTGGCTATCTCCGAAAAAGGTGGTTTGTTTGCAGCTCCTGACTTCTACATGAAGAAACTCGCTGCACCTCCAGCAGCCAAAGGCAAAGTAGATATCAATAAATCTGCTACCGAAAACCTCAAGATTTTATCTGAATGTCTCGATCTGCCGATCGACGAATTAGTTGTCGTCGTGATGGAACGCGATCGTCACAACGATCTGATTGCTGAAATTCGGGCTGCTGGTGCGCGGGTTGCGCTGATTACTGACGGTGACGTTGGTGCAGCGATCAACTGTGGTTTTGCAGGTACTAATATTCACGCGCTGATGGGTATCGGTGCGGCTCCTGAAGGAGTCATCTCCGCCGCCGCTCTGCGTTGCTTGGGTGCTCACTTTCAAGGACAACTCATCTACGATCCAGCCATTGTCAAAACTGGCTTGATCGGTGAAAGCAAAGAAGCAAATATCGATCGACTCAAATCGATGGGTATTACCGATCCTGATAAAGTCTACACCGCCGAAGAACTAGCTTGCGGTCAAAACGTGCTGTTTGCTGGTACTGGGATTACTTCTGGGAATATCATGAATGGCGTTAGCTTCTTTAAAGGTGGCGCACGTACTCATACCCTAGTTATTTCCAGTCAGTCCAAAACTGCTCGGTTTGTCGATACCATCCACATGGTTGGCAAACCTCAGACAGTAAGTCTGCACTAGGATCTAGGCTTTAGGCTTTAGGCTTTGGGTTTTAGGCTTTGAGGCTTTAGGTTGTCAATATTGGGCTTTGGGTGCTAACGAGTCAAGCATCTTGCTAGTGCCCTAACGCCTAGAATCTAACGCCTAACGCCTAATCTAGTTCCCTAAAGCCTAAAGCCTAATACCTAACACCTAACCTGGTGAAGAAGCATAACAAACTATTTAGAACTCATCTATAATTAGCGCAAGATAAGCAGCGATTATATACAATAACTAAACCAGCTTATTGCTGGGACAACACATCATATCTAAATATATTGCGTTGTCAGCGGCTACATGTCCGTAACTTATATAACAAAACTTTAAAAATCCTCACTTTTTGAACGCGGAGTAGACATGAATATTGCTGTTATCGGTTTGAGTCATAAAACCGCACCTGTAGACATCCGCGAAAAACTTAGCGTTCCCGATACGCAGATGGAAGCAGCGATTCAAGCCCTCTGCAATTATCCTCATATCAAAGAAGCGACGATTCTGAGTACCTGCAATCGCCTCGAAATTTATATTGTCACACCTACAGCCGATCGCGGCGTACAGGATGCGATCCAATTTCTGGCAGAATTTAGTAAGCTACCGCTCAAAGATCTCAAACAACATTTATTTATCCTGTTGCACAAAGATGCGGTGATGCACCTCATGCGCGTCGCTGGTGGCTTGGATAGTCTCGTTTTGGGGGAAGGACAAATCCTCGCCCAAGTCAAACAAACCCACAAAATCGGACAGCAATATCAAGGGATGGGTGCGATTCTCAATCGGTTATTTAGACAAGCTCTCACCGCAGGAAAGCGGGTACGTACCGAAACTAGTATCGGTACGGGTGCAGTATCGATTAGTTCGGCTGCGGTAGAATTGGCACACATGAAAGTTGGGAATTTTGCCAACCATCGGATCGCGATCCTGGGTGCTGGTAAAATGTCGAGACTATTGGTGCAACATCTGATTTCCAAAGGTGCGACAGATATTACGATCTTAAATCGATCGGTAAAACGCTCCGAAGAGCTGAAACTGATGTTTACAGCGATCGATCTCCAACTCCAGCCGATCGCTGATATGATGAGCGCGATCTCTACTTCGACGATCGTCTTTACTAGTACATCAGCCACCGAACCATTATTAAATGCGGCTAAACTAGAAGCTGTGCTAGATCCTCATCACTCGCTGATGATCTTTGATATCTCCGTACCGCGCAACGTCCACAGTGATGTTAACGATCTAGTCAATATTCAAGCCTTCAACGTAGACGATCTCAAAGCCGTCGTCGCCCAAAATCAAGAACGCCGGATCAAAATGGCTCAAGAAGCCGAAGGTATCCTCGAAGAAGAAGTCGAAAACTTCAATAGTTGGTGGCAATTGCTCGAAACCGTGCCCACAATCAACTGTTTGCGGGATAAAATGGAGACAATCCGGCTCCAAGAACTCGAAAAAGCTCTCTCCAGATTAGGTGCCGAATTTGGCGAACGCCACCAAGAAGCGATCGAAGCTTTAACTAAAGGCATCGTCAACAAAATCCTTCAAGATCCGATGGTACAACTCCGCGCCCAAGAAGATGCCGACACCCGCCGCAGAGCCATGCACACTCTCCAGGTATTATTCAACCTCGACAGCGAACAGCTCGGCGCGAATTCTAATGTGTAGGGGTTAGGCTTTGGAACTGCTCGATCGATCGGCAGAATTTACGATTGGTTTATCCTGAAGTAACGATCGAGTTACTAAGATGTGAGCACATAAGATCGCAGTTAAATTGAGATCGATCGCTAGCGCAGCCGACCAGATGTAATCGAGCCTAAAAAAAGCTACAAATAGACTCTGGTTTAACTGGGCAAACTTTGACGGTGAGTTGATTCTTCTTAAGCGAGAGAACGATCAAATTACTCAACCCCGCTAGCGGTTTGACATCGACGATTTTATTGCCAGCGAGCGAGAGATTAGTCAAATTACTCAACCCCGCTAGTGGTTTGACATCGATGATGTTATTGATATTGAGGTCGAGAGTAGTCAAATTACTCAACCCCGCTAGTGGTTTGAGATCGACGATGTTATTGATATTGAGGTTAAGAGTAGTCAAATTACTCAACCCCATCAGTGGCTTGAGATCGACGATGTTATTGATATTGAGGTTAAGAGTAGTCAAATTACTCAACCCCATCAGTGGCTTGAGATCGACGATGTTATTGGCAGCGAGGTTGAGAGTAGTTAGATTCCTAAGTTTAGTATCGGCTTGTTGACAGTCGTTGGTACCAGCTTCTTTTAGTAAGACATCGATCGTGTGTCTAGTAGCCGTAGGCACAGATTCTCTCTGGAGACACCATTGAGCAAAGCTTTGAGGTTTCTGGGCTGAGGGTACTGCTGTGACGACGATCGAGGCTGAACATAAGCAGATTGCTCCGCTGAATAAAGCTAAAATTTTGTGCATGATTTAAGATAGATTCGATCGAGTTACTAAGATGTGAGCATATACGATCGCAGTTAGATAGAGATCGATCGCTAGCGCAGTCTACCGGAGGTAATCGAGACTAGAACTTCCAGAGAATTTACAGATAGACTCTGGCTTGACTGGGCAAACTTTGACAGTGATTTGATTCCCCTTTAGAGAGAGATATTTCAAATTACTCAACCCTGTTAACGGCTTAACATCGACGACTTGATTCCCATCTAGCCTGAGCCACATCAATTTACTCAACCCCGCCAGCGGCTTGACATCGACGATTTGATTGTTATGGAGCCAGAGAGCAGTCAAATTACTCAACCCCGCTAGTGGTTTGACATCGACGATTTGATTGTTATGGAGCCAGAGAGCAGTCAAATTACTCAACCCCGCTAGTGGTTTGACATCGACGATTTGATTGCCAGGGAGGAAGAGATTAGTCAAATTACTCAACCCAGCTAGTGGTTTGACATCGACGATTTGATTGTTATGGAGCCAGAGAGTAGTCAAATTACTCAACCCCGTTAGTGGTTTGACATCGACGATTTGATTGCCATCGAGCGAGAGCCACATCAACTTACTCAACCCCGCCAGTGGTTTGACATCGACGATTTGATTGTTATGGAGCCAGAGATTAGTCAAATTACTCAACCCCGCTAGTGGTTTGACATCGACGATTTGATTGGCATGGAGGTCGAGCTTAGTCAACTTACTCAACCCCGCCAGTGGTTTGACATCGACGATTCGATCGAAATAAAGGTAGAGACTAGTTAGATTTCTAAGTTTAGCATCGGCTTGTTGACAGTTGTTGGTACCAGCTTGTTTTAGTAAGACATCGATCGTGTGTCGAGTGTCCACAGGTACAGATTTTCTCTGGAGACACCATTGGGCAAAGCTTTTATGTTTTTGGGCTGAGGGTGCCGCTGCTGCGATCGAGGCTGAAAATAAGCAGATCGCTCCGCTGACTAAGGCTAAAACTTTGTGCATAATTGTAAGATAGATTCGATTTAGTTTAATTATTTCGCAAAATTATTGTAGAGTCTCGATGTTACCTTGATTTGCTAGGACGATTTATGAAAAATAGCATCAAATTCCCGACTTTGAAGGATTTGAGCAGGTAAGATCGAATTACCAAGATCCGCCAGAGAGAAAATTTAAATAGAGGGTTGACTAAAAGTTTATTTACTTACAAGTCATTAATCACCAGTTATGGATATTTCGGAATCGATCGAACATGCCCTCGCCAACTACTTCAGCCAGTGGCTCATCGCCCATCCCTACCTGGCTTGGACACTCGCCCATCCCCTCCCTGGAATTGGCTTACTACTACTTACAATCTTCTCTCTATGGGGGCTAATCAAGGCGATCGGACGTGGCATCGAACAAATATGGCTGTTTTTACTCACAACACCATTTAGACTGCTCCAGCCGATTTTTGGGCTGATGTGGAGTTCGATTCGCGGTATTGGGCACAATGAGCCTATCGACGAACAGTTAAGCTTGCGCTCGCTCCCAAATTCACCAGAGCGAATCGACTATATTATCGATCGATTAGAGATCCTCCGTCAAGAACAAGATGCCCTACTCCGAGAGCTATCCACACTCGCGGGTTCAGCTTCCCTAAAATCTAATCCTGGCGCGATATCGGATACTCAGTATCAAAATCTGTACGCCAAGTTACTGAAATAAAACCAACTCCAACTTTTAGCACCTAGTACTGTTCAAATAGATATGCGATAATAAGTGTATGAATGTATCGTTTGTGTAGCTTCTACTTTCGTAAATTTAGTAGCACTACTGGACTCGCCTCAAACCTTTTACCGAAATTTGAAAAATTGCAAGATTGTAATTCAGTGGAAAGATTAATTAACGTACATATCGAGAAACTACCTGAAGGCTACTACCTAGCCACTTCTGATGCTCTACCTGGATTAATTGCTCAAGCTCCAAGTCTCACTGAAACTCTAGCAATCGCTCAGGATGTTGCCAAGCAAATATTGGCAGCAATGGCAGAACGCAATCAGCTAGTCGAATGTTTCCCCATCATCGCCGACGAATTTGACTGCCCTCTCGTACTAATAAGTAAATAAACGGGATGGGCAGGTTATCGGGATTCAGATATCGTGAAGTAGCTAAAGTGTTGAGAGTATACGGATTCGCGCTCGATCGACAGGCTTCTGGCAGTCACGAAATCTGGTTTAATGATAATAGCGGTAAATATACCACCGTCCCCAATCACAATGGCGACATGCCTGAAGGTACGCTCCGCCAAATTTTGAAGCAGACAGGCATTGAGACTGATAATTTCTTGTATCATTCTCACTGATGGGGGGTAGGGAGTAGAGAGTAGACGAAAACCATCGAGAATTGAATTTCGTTCAATGTAGGGGCAATGTCTTGTCGGTTTTTTTATTCGGAGGGAACCTCCGAATAAAACCGCCGCTTCATGAATTGCCCCTACATTGAATTTCTAGGTACATGGAGGACTAAACTGAACTTAAAATCTAAGTACACCTAATCGCTACTCAGGAATATGACTCAAGCACAAAATCCAGATGACAATCGGCAAGTCGATCGCGAATTGAGAGCTTTAAACCGCAGAGTCGATCGATTAGAGTATACTCAGATATCGCCCCAAGAGTTTCGGCAAGCTTTCGACAGAGTATATGAGGAGATCGACGATCTCAAAGATGAGATTAGGGAAATGCGATCTGAGCTGAATGGAAAAATCGATCTAGTAAATTCTAGGTTTGATTCTTTGGAAGTTAAATTTGATATCGTTATGCGGCATATTACTGGACAGGGAAACACTTAATCGCACAGTACATGAGATATTACCAATACCCTGGCGTGAAAAATCGTTACCATTGTTGCCAAGTCGATCGCGAGTATTTTAGAACGGTCTAGTGTATACTTTTCAACATAGCTACTGAGGTATCTGACTAAATCCTCTCCCTACTCTGCACCCTCTACCCTCTACCCGCTCATGCTTGGCTCGACCCAATTTGAAACCCTAGAACAGGCATTAAAGCATTACTTTGGGTATGATGAGTTTCGATTGAGTCAGCGGGAAATTATTACTACGGCTCTAGCCAATCGAGACTTACTAGTTGTGATGCCAACGGGTGGCGGGAAGTCACTCTGTTTTCAGTTACCAGCATTATTAAAACAGGGTGTGACGATTGTGATATCGCCGCTGATTGCGCTGATGCAGGATCAAGTGCAGCAACTGACGAATAATGGTATTCCAGCTACTTTTCTAAATAGTAGTATTAGCACAGAAGAAAGACGCGATCGAGCAGCGGCAATTTATAATGGTGAGATCAAACTTTTATATCTAGCTCCCGAACGTTTGAATCAGGAATTTATTAGTAACTTTCTAATCGATCTGCATCAAGAAGTAGGGATTTCTGGATTTGCGATCGATGAGGCGCATTGTGTATCAGAATGGGGTCATGATTTTCGTCCAGACTATCGGAAATTATCGCAATTAAGACATTATTTTCCCAAAGTTCCCTGGTTGGGTTTGACAGCGACAGCCACAGATCGAGTCAGGCTGGATATCATCAAGCAGCTAGATCTCCGCGAACCAGATATTCATGTCGCTAGTTTCAATCGTCCGAACTTATATTATGAAGTTCGCCGCAAAACTACTACTCCATATAAAGAACTCCTCGCTCAAGTTAAACAGTCAAAAGGAGCGGGAATCATCTATTGTTTGAGTCGCAAGAAGGTAGATGAACTCACATCAAAACTGCAACATGATGGGATTAAAGTATTGCCTTACCATGCTGGTTTGGATAGTGAAACTAGAACTAATAATCAAAATAGCTTTATCCGCGATGATGTGCAAATTATGATTGCTACAGTCGCATTTGGAATGGGGATTAATAAACCCGATGTCCGGTTTGTGATTCACTACGATCTACCGCGAAATATTGAGGGTTATTATCAAGAATCGGGACGCGCAGGACGCGATGGCGAACCCGCTCATTGTACGCTGTATTTTGGGATGGGAGATATTAAGACGATCGAGTATTTAATTGCTCAGAAGATCGATCGAGAAACGGGGATGGCACTCGAAGAGGAACAGCGAATTGCGACTCAACAATTGCGGCGGGTGATTAATTATGCCGAAGCTACTGAATGTCGAAGGATTATTCAATTAGGCTACTTTGGCGAAAGTTTTCCTGGTAACTGCGATAATTGCGATAACTGTAAATATCCTAGACCGATTTCCGACTGGACGATCGAATCGCAAAAACTATTATCCTGTGTGGCTAGATTTAGCAAACAGGGGCGCAATTTTGGGCTGAGTTATACTATCGACGTGCTGCGCGGTTCTAAAAGCGATCGAGTATTGAAAAATGGACATGATACTCTGTCTACCTATGGGATTGGCAAAGATCGTACCCAAAATGAGTGGCGGATCTTAGGCAGATCGCTGCTACATCAAGGTTTAGTTGATGAAACTAGCGACGGTTATTCCGTCTTGACGCTCAATCCCTTGAGCTGGGAAATCCTCAAAAGCCAGCGCAAAGTAGAAATGGCAATTGCGCCGAGCCTCCCCACCGCCGAAACTCTAGATATCAGTACCAATACCGCTGAAATCCAATCCCTATTCAACCGTCTCCACAAACTCCGCAAACAATACGCCGACGCAAATAAAGTGCCACCATACGTGATTTTTGCCGATTCCAGCCTCAGACTGATGGCACAACAACAACCGCAAACCCTCGCTCAATTCGCCCAAATTTCCGGTGTAGGGGCACGAAAACTCGCTCAGTATGGGGAAATGTTTACAGGTGAAATCAGAGCCTTCCGCGCCGAATCTGGCTTGTCTGTACAAACAGAATCCGATCCTACACCCCCATTAAATCCTCCTCCCCCCAGCAAAAGTGAGGTATCCCATACTCACTTACAAACATTGGACTTGTATCAACAGGGTTTGAGTTTAGCTGCAATCGCGACAAAACGATCGGTACGTGAAAATACTATTTCCGAGCATCTGATTAAATTGATCGAGTGTGGTTATGAAGTCAATATCGATCGGATCGTACCACCTGCAAAAGCAACCGCGATCGAGCTGGCAATTAATACCGTCGGAGTTGAGAGGCTGACACCGATTAAGGAGCATCTGGGGGATGACTATAATTATGAAGAAATCAAACTAGTCAGAGCTAGGCTGAGAAGTCAAGTTGACAGTTGACAGCTTGGAGTATGCGTAACTGAAGCTCTGTCGAAGTGTTCAGGAACCGCTCCAGCCCTCGCCTTTATCAGGGTAGGGAACATGAAAATTCCCATTTCATCAGGGGGTTGGGCTGGGTGGATTAATTGTTGAATCAAAGAATCAGCTCTAATTTCTGGTAGAGCTGGGATCGGACAGGAGAGAGCTGGTAAATGGGTTGGGTAAATCGGTGGTACGAACTGGGGTGCTACCACGTTGACGAATCGCATCTTGGTAGATTTGATTTACTGTGCGAGTATCATTGAGAGCTTCATGGTCGGGGAAGCTCAAACCAAGTAATAATGTTGCTTGACGATCGATCCCTGTATTGCGATAGATGTCGCCTGACTGACTAAACATAGCGCGAGCAATTTCGTCGGCGACTGTACCTGCGTGTGCTTGGGGTGCGAAACATCCAGCCGCTGCAATAGCTAGGGCTAGGAAACCGAGCGTTTTTAATTTCTGCATGAGTTTAACCTCTATATCAATTATTTACGTTATTCAACTAGTCGATGACCAAATCGGGAAGATTTAGTCGAGATCATGGGTGGTGGCTAGGATAAGATCGAATACCCACGATCTAAATATCACAATTATGCCTTCACCTTCTGGCAATATTCCCTATTCGACGATCGATCTAACTACTTTGCGCCAACATCTCCTAGATTTGCTCTGTCAGTTAGCTTACAAGGAAGGAGATTTCGTCCTATCTTCCGGTCAAAAAAGTACTTATTATATCAATGGTAAACAAGTAACTCTACACCCTGAAGGGGCTGTAGCCACCGCACGGCTGATGTTAGCCATGCTACCCGCCGATACGGATGCTGTCGCGGGTTTGACGCTTGGCGCAGATCCGATCGTTTCTTCGGTTAGTGTCGTATCTGTCTATGAAGGCAAATCTATCCCCGCATTAATCATCCGCAAGGAAGCTAAAGGACACGGTACCCAAGCCTATATCGAAGGTGCAACCCTCAAACCAGGCGCAAAAGTGGTCGTATTGGAAGATGTAGTAACTACCGGACAATCAGCCATGAAAGCGGTAGAACGACTCAGAGCTGCTGGTTATGATGTCGATCGAGTGTTAACATTGGTCGATCGTCAACAAGGCGGTGCTGAATTTTATGCCGCTCAGGGGTTACACTTTGAGACGATATTTACGATCGAAGATTTACAGGCTAGGTATCGCGAATTAGGACTTTAGGCTTTAGGCTTTAGGCTTTAGTTGATGTAGGGTGTGTTAGGCACAAGCCGTAACGCACCAATGTTTAGTTTGGGTCGATGGGGGCTATTAAACCCCGCACCTCCCATTTAGATCCGTACGTGCGATTTTCACCGCATACGGCTCCCGATATTCTTAGCTTGCGCTTTTGCTTGTGCTAGGTTCAGATT
>ENA-OFDP01000393-OFDP01000393.1-metagenomes-genome-assembly--contig:-NODE-393-length-20135-cov-5.293875_pt1 | contig 20135 bp, 16 predicted proteins | sample MGYA00153389_OFDP01 | MGnify analysis MGYA00153389 | reverse complement strand
TTTCCCACATTTCACGCGGCTGCATTTGCATGGCCATCTTGACCGTGCCCACATTACTGGATTTTTGAAGCACTTCCTGCACCGTCAACACGCCATGCGGATGGGCATCCGAAATCGTCGATCCAGTAATTTGCAGGCGTCCTGGCGCCGTTTGAATTTGCGTCAAGGGTTTCACACGTCCCGACTCAAGCGCCAAACCCACAGTAAAAGCCTTCATCACAGAACCCGGCTCAAATGTGTCAGTCAGGGCACGGTTACGCAGCTGGTTGCCCGTCATATTTTGCCGCTTGTCTGGCACATAACTCGGGTAATTGGCCATCGCCAGAACTTCACCAGTGATGGCATCAAGCATGACCACGCTACCAGCCACGGCCTTGTTGGCAATCACCGCATCACGCAGTTTTTGGTAGGCCACAAATTGCATCTTGCTGTCAATCGACAGTTGCAGGTCTTTGCCATCGACGGGCGGCACTTGCTCGCGGGTGTCCTCAACCACGCGGCCCAACCGATCTTTGATGACACGACGCGACCCCGCACGACCACCCAACTCTTTGTTGTAAGCCAGCTCCATGCCCTCTTGGCCACGGTCTTCAATGTTGGTAAAACCAACCACGTGGGCAATGGTTTCGCCTTCAGGGTATTGGCGCTTGTATTCCTTGCGCTGATAAATGCCCTTGATGCCCAGTATGGTTATTTTTTGGGCCACAGCATCATCGACCTGGCGCTTGATCCAGACAAAGTTTTTATCTTCGTCCGCGAGTTTTTTGTTCAACTCCGCAATCGGCATGTCCAGCAACTTGGCCAACTCAAGCAACTGAGGTTTGGTCGCGACGATGTCTTCAGGAATTGCCCAAATGCTGGGCGCAGGAACGCTGGATGCCAGGATCAAACCGTTGCGGTCCAGAATACGTCCGCGATTTGCAGGCAGTTCCAGCGTACGGGCAAAACGCACTTCCCCTTGGCGTTGAAAAAAATCATTGCCCAACACCTGCACATAAGCTGCCCGGCCCGCCAGCCCCATGAAAGCCAAGGCAATCGCAGCCACAATAAATTTGCTGCGCCACACGGGCGTTTTGCTGGCCAGCAAAGGGCTTGAGCTGTACTGCACGCTTCTGCTCATTTGATGACCCCAGTCACCGTTGCGCCGCTTTGCGTGACGTACTGCGTGATGGCTGGCGTGACGCTGCGCATCTGCAGGTTGTCTTTGGCCAGTTTTTCAACTCGTAACGGTGTTGCCTGCGCGCGTTTTTCAACTTGCAGGCGTTCGTTCTCTACTTCAAGCTTGCGGTTTTGTGCGATGGCTTTTTCAAGCTCAACATACAGCCGGCGCGATTCGTATTGGATACGCACCAAATACAGCGCGCTGGCTAAAACGGCCAACAGCAAAACAAGGTTGAGCCGTGTCATGCAGGCACCTCGGTGCGCTCGGCAATGCGCATCACCGCACTGCGTGAGCGCGGGTTGCCAGCAATTTCAGTGTCACCCGGCTTAACACGCCCGAGCGCCTTCAGCCGCATCGCTTTAGGAGCAGCAAACGGCGCACGGCGGTCAAAAACCTCGCGCGAGTGCTCAGCGATGAACTGCTTGACGATGCGGTCTTCGAGCGAATGAAAACTGATCACGACCAATCGGCCTCCAGGTTGCAGGATGTTGAGAGACGCTGTTAGCGCTTGGGCGAGCTCTTCAAGCTCGGCGTTGATGAAAATCCGAAAAGCCTGAAATGTGCGCGTTGCTGGGTCCTTGCCCGGCTCGCGGGTTTTGACCGCGCCAGCCACGATGCTGGCCAGTTCATGTGTGCGCCCGATTCGCCCCCGCTCAAGCCTTGCACGATCAATCGCCTTTGCAATCGGCCCAGCAAACCGTTCTTCGCCATAGTCACGAATCACCTCCGTCATACTTTCTACTGAAGCATCGGCCAGCCAGTCGGCCACGCTTTGACCCCGTGTGGTGTCCATGCGCATGTCCAGCGGCCCATCGCCGCGAAATGAAAAGCCCCTTGCCGCATTGTCGATTTGCGGTGAGCTGATGCCCAAATCCATCAACAGGCCAGCAGCGCTCGAAGGTGCAAGTTGCGCAAGCTGATTGAAGCCCTGGTGGCGAATTGAAAAGCGCGGATCTGTGATGGTCGCCGCTTCGGCAATCGCTTCCAAATCTTTGTCGAACGCTGTCAGCGAGCCCTGATCCGAGAGCTGAGAAAGGATCAAACGCGTGTGGCCACCGCGCCCAAATGTAGCGTCGATGTAGTGTCCGTCTGGCAAGATGCGAAGCGCTGCGATTGCTTCGTTCAACAAGACGGTGCGGTGTGTCCATGTGTCCTGCACCATCATCTTTCTAAAACGAAAAGTCCCTGAAGACGTCAGGCATGTCGCCTTTCATCTGCTCAGCTTCTTTTGCGGCATAGGTTGCCGCGTCCCACAGCTCAAAATGGCCGCCCATGCCGAGCAGCACTGTGTCTTTGCCGATGCCCGCTGCTGCACGCAGCTCTGGCGACACCAGCACACGCCCGGTTGCATCCATGTCGACATCCATGGCATTACCCAAAAAAATACGCTTCCACCACTGGGCCTGCATGGGCATTGCGGCAATACGATCACGAAATTTTTCCCACTCGTTACGTGGGAAGATCATCAGGCAGCCATGCGGATGCTTGGTGATGGTGAGTTGGCTGTTTGAAGTGGCGCTGAGCACGTCACGATGCCGGGTCGGCACAGACAGCCGACCTTTGGTATCGAGAGCTAACGAAGACGCACCTTGAAACACTGCTAAGACCCCTTGAAAAACACTTTTCACCACTAAATTGCACTTCTTCCCACTTTATCAGGAAAGAATTGGCATGCAAGTGCTTTGAAACAAATTTTTTCAATGAAATCAAGGACTTAGAAGCGTCTTCGTAAACTTTTAGAAATGACAAAAGACGTTATAAATTAAGCACTTAGCACGCGCAGTGAAAGTGTTTGTTTAAGCTGTAGCATTCAGCGGAGGAGTAAGTAAATATAAATGCCGGCCGATAGCGCAGCGCGCAGGCCGAATAAGCTGAACAGAAAGTTCAGTCTCTGCGCGTGGTGACTTTGGCGTGTTCCGTGATGCCAATCACGTTGAAAAAAGCCGCCACCAAGCGGTTCACCTCAGAAAACTGGACAGCCCGATTTTCTGCCTCACGCGCCGATACCCAATTGAGCAGCGAACCAGCGGCGGAAAAATCAACACGTATCAGTTTGGCGCACGAAATCATCATGATGTCAGCACCCAGCAACTTGGCTTCAAGCTGCTCAAGCATGGCGATGGCATCGCCCTCTATATGCCCAGAAAGCTCAACAGACATAAGACTGCTCATATGCGATGACAGTGCGTCGATGTGCGTGTCGCCATCAAAAGCACTCAGGCTCGAAGGAATGGAATCACGGTAAGCATCGCCGATGATGGTGTTGCCCGCCACGGCCATGCCCTGGTTGTCCATCGATTTGTACTCGCAACGAGCTACTTCCCAGGCAGGTGGAGAGACTTCGTAGGTCACGCAAAAGTCGAGCGCGGCCAACTCAAACTCGTCAGGTTTATGCGTCACACGAAGCGCTGCCATACGCAATTGCCACCATTCCTGCGGAGTTGCACGGTCGCCCGATGGGGTGGCGTTTTGCAAAACCTGATGGAAGTGGGTTTCGCCCATAAAACGCAACTGCACGGGCTGTGCAGACCAGCCTGCAAACACTTTGCACAATGGCTCGACGGCATTGGCCTCAATGCTTTTCAGGTTGTTCCAATTCAAACGCCAAGGCATGGGCGCTTTGGCCAATGCAACCTTCAGTGCAGCAACCGTCTGTATGCCCATGGTTGAGGAGCAAATCCAGTCAGCAGTTTGACCCCCGACCGACGCTTGAGCCACAGGTCCGACCAATTGCCTGACAATCGCAGGCATGGAGAACCACTGTGGTGCGGAGCGGTCAAATTTTTGAACAAATCTGATGGCTGCGTTTTCAAATTTTTCCTGTTGATCGGTGGCACGATACAAGTCGAAGAGTGCCATCCAGACCTCAGACTGAGCGTTGCGCGAGCCCCCCGGTGCCAGCATTTCAATCAAAGCCGCCTCGGCACCTGCGTCGTCGCTGTTGGCAAAACTGATGGAGGCTTCTTCCAGCTCAGCATCATGCGCAATTTCTTGAACATCCATGGCCATCATGTTGGTATAACTAAAACCGGAAGACCCACCCTCTGCGTCCTTGGCTGAAGCTGCCAAAGCATTCATCATCAGAGGTTTGGCCGTTGCAGGCGGCTGGACTGGCTCAGTCTTGCCAAGGCCAACTGTAGGCGCCACAGGGCTGGCCGGACGGGATGCGCCTGGTGTGTGCGGCGCTGAAGGCGTTAAAGGCCGCAGGCCAGTGGGTTCGGTGGTGCCATAGCCCGTCGGTAACCCAGCAGGCTTAACCTCACGCTGCGGTGCGGCTGGGCGCGGCGGCGCAGGGGGCGGAACAGTTCCCCACGCTTGGGAATTGGAAGAGTCTATAGACTGAAGCGATGATGCAGCGTTGCCATGCTTGGTTTTCCACCATTGCATCGACATTTGCGCTTCAATTTCATCAATCTTTTTAATCGTCTTGGCACGATCATCCGGTTTGGACGGCATGCTGCTCTGAAAAAATGAGGGTCGCCCGCCCGGGTCTTGCCCGACCATGGCTTCACGCTTGCGCATCTTGCGCAGCATGTCAAATTCACGCTTGCGAACAAAGTCGTTGCGCCGCTTGCGCTCAATCATTTCCTTGAGCAACTGTTTGCTCACAGCCTCATCACGGTCGGTCTCTTTGTTGTCAAGCTCCGTCCAGCTCGTCGCTGGATTGCGAACGAACTTCACCATCTTTGAAAGCAAACCCGCGGCGGTGTCTTCTTTGGTCATGAAGCTTGGTTTGGGTGACGTTGAAACGGCGTTGTCGCTGATGCAGCGTCAATCACCAAACATTTTTTGCTTCAGCTCGCGTCGCTGCTGCGCCTCAAGCGACAAACTGGCTGTAGGCCGTGCAATCAGCCGGCCAACGCCAATCGGCTCGCCTGTTTCATCACAGTAGCCGTAGTCACCTGAGTCGATACGGGCAATTGACTGCTCGATTTTTTTCAGCAGCTTGCGCTCGCGGTCACGGGTGCGCAACTCAAGTGCGTGTTCTTCTTCAATTGTGGCGCGGTCGGCCGGATCAGGCACGACGGTGGTGTCTTCACGCAGGTGCTCAGTGGTGGCACCGGCGCTGTTATGAATATCTTGCTTGAGGATAGACAGCCTGTGGCGGAAAAAAGCCATCTGCTTGTCGTTCATGTACTCGGCATCGGGCATGGCCTTGACTTCTTCATCTGTCAAGGTTTCGGCCGTTTTGGTTTTCCAGTTGTTGGCTAATTTGGGGTCTTTTTTGGCGGCCACATGAGGTGGCGGCGCGATCACACGTTCGGTCATTGTTGAGTAACTGGCTTTGGCTGCGTCTGGCGCATGGGTAGGCACCATGGGTGCGGGGGGAGGCATGTGAGCCAGCGCGCGCGAAGAGCTTCTGCGGCCTGGCTTGAGAGGAGGTGGCGGCGGCAAGCCATTGCTGGCCAGTGCGGGCTTGGGTTGCACGGCGGGCGTTGGCGGCACGCTTGCTGCTGCGCCTTTTTTACTGGCCACGACAGGCGTGGGCTTGGTTTTGACAGGTTTGACGACTGCTTTTGCAACCGGTTTAGCCGCTGCTTTCACAGGGGTTTTGACAACTGCTTTGACTGGCGCTTTGGCTGGTACTTTGGGTATTGGCTTGGCAGCAGTCTTAGGCGCAGGTTTGGCTGCGGCTTTCACGGCTGCTTTGGCCTTGGCAAGCGGCACTTTGACAACGGGCTTGGCGGCTGACTTTTTCACAACTGGCTTGGCCTTGACGGCGGGCTTAGTGGCTTTTTTAACCGCAGGTTTAACAGGAGCTTTTGCAACTGCTTTGGAGGCAGGCTTCGGAGCAGGTTTAGGCGCTGGTTTAGGCTTGGTCTTGGCTGCTGTCTTGACAACTGGTTTGCTCACGACAGCCTTGGCCGCTTTTTTGGCGGTTAATTTAGGTTTGCTGGCGGTTTGACTCGCCTTGGCTGATTTTGCTGGTTTCGCTTTCACTGCCTGTCTCCTCTGGGATGCCGCCTCTGGATGAACTCCGCTACCACCGCCGGATGGGGTGCCGGGTCGGGTATTTTGGTCGGCGCGCGATTGTAGCGGTTGCCCGGCTTGAGCGGATGGCTTGAAGCCAAAGCGTTGGAGAATCGATACAAACATAGACTTTTATAAACTTTTTGTCGCCAGATAAGCAGTTTTTTACAACCAGCTTGGAGCCTAACTCAAAGAAGGCTCAAACCAGGCATTGTTCCAGCCCTTGCATAAAAATATCTTTTGGCAGGTCAATGCCAATAAACACCATTTTGCTGGTTTTGGCCTCGCCCGCCGCCCAAGCCGGACCCAAATCGCTGCCCATCAACTGATGGACTCCCTGAAAAATCACTTTGCGCTCCGTGCCTTCCATGTTCAGCACGCCTTTGTAGCGCAGCATGCGTGGGCCGTAGATGTTGACAATCGCGCCCAGAAAATCCTCCAGTTTGGCCGGGTTGAAGGCCTTGTCAGAGCGAAACACGAAGCTTTTGACATCATCGTCGTATGCGTGGTGGTGGCCATGTCCGGCAGCGTGGGACGGATGATCACAATGCTCGCCTTCTGCGTGGTTGTGGCCTTCGTGGCCATGATCGTGATCATCCGCTTTGAGGAAATCCGGGTCAATGTCCAGCTTGGCGTTGAGGTTAAATCCGCGCAAGTCAAAAACATCGGCAATCGCCACTTCGCCAAAATGCACCGCTTTTTGCGGCGCACGCGGGTTCATGTGGGTCAGGCGGTGCATCAGCGCATTGACTTCCGCCTCGGCCACCAGGTCGGTTTTGCTGATGAAAATCTGATCCGCAAAGCCAATCTGACGCCGCGCCTCCTGCCTGTCGTTCAGTTGCGTCTCAGCGTGTTTGGCATCGACCAGCGTCAAAATCGAATCCAGAAGGTACTGCTCGGCGATTTCTTCGTCCATGAAAAACGTTTGCGCCACTGGGCCCGGGTCAGCCAGGCCTGTGGTTTCAATCACCACGCGGTCAAAGGTCAGCTCACCTTTGCGCTTTTTTTCGGCCAGCGTTTGGAGCGTTTCACGCAAATCTTCGCGAATCGAGCAGCAAATGCAGCCATTGTTCATCTGGATGATGTTTTCCTGCGTGTCATTGACCAAGATTTCGTTGTCGATATTTTCTTCACCAAACTCGTTTTCAATCACGGCAATCTTCTGGCCGTGCGCCTCGGTCAGGATGCGTTTTAACAGTGTGGTTTTGCCCGAGCCTAAAAAGCCGGTGAGGATGGTGACAGGTATCAAGCTCATGGATGTGCCTTTGGGATGCGGATGAGGACAGAGTGCAAGTTTAGCGGTCTATTGAGGTGCGGATGTTGTACAGGGTGATATTGGGCAGGTTGCTAGTTGCTATTAATTTCAGAGCTGCTTACGCCCGTATTTATTGGCCTAAAGCCTTTGAATACACCTTAAAAAGATCTTTAAATCTTTTCCTGCATCAAAACCTACTTTTTGACCAAAACCAGGCCTTTCAAATATTCCCCCTCAGGAAACGTGATGGTCATCGGATGATCCGGCGCGCCGCCCATGCGCTCAGTGATGTAAGCATCCACACCCGCATCCAGCCCTGCACCCGCAACGATTTTGTGAAACAGGTCAGCGCTGATGCCGCCAGAGCACGAATAGGTAAACAATGCGCCGCCGGGCTCAAGCAGCATCAGCGCCAGGCGGTTGATGTCTTTGTAGGCTCTGGCTGCCCGCTCGGCATGGTAGGCAGTGGGGGCAAATTTGGGCGGATCGAGCACGATGGCGTCAAACGTCACGCCGTCTTTTAAAAACTGGCGCAGGGCGGCGTTGACGTCGGCATCCATCATGGTGATGCGCGCTGAATCAAAGCCGTTCAGCGCCACATTGGCAATGGCCCGTTCAATCGCCGGGCCTGATGAGTCAATTGATGTGACATGCGCCGCACCGCCCGCCAAAGCTGCCACAGTGAAGCCGCCGGTGTAGCTGTAACAATTCAACACCCGTTTGAAACCCATGCGGCGGACAGTTTGGCTAAATTTGTGGCGATTGTCTCGTTGGTCCAGATAAAACCCGGTCTTGTGGCCGCTTGCTACATCAAGGCTTAACTTCCAGTCGTGTTCGGTCAAGATCACTTCAGTATTTCCAGTGCCTGCAAGCCAACCCGTCGCCTCAGGCAAGCCTTCTAAAGATCGAACACTGGCGTCTGACCGCTCATACAGCCTGGTCAAGCCGGTTTGCCTGAGCAACGCGTCCACAATCACCGTCTTGAAGCGCTCAGACCCGCAACTTGAAAACTGCGCCACCAGCGTGTCGTCATACCTATCCACAACGAGACCTGGCAGGCCATCGGATTCACCATGAATCAGCCGCAGGCCATTACTTTTTATGTCAAACAGGCTCCTAGCCTCGATAGCACGGGCGCAAGCAGCTATAAAAAACGTGGCGTCAATGCGCTGCGTTTCTTCAAAACTCCAGACCCGTGCGCGAATTTTAGACGTGGGGCTGTAAGCTGCCCAACCTAAAAACTGACCATCAGAGCCTTCTACGCGCACCGTCTCCCCCGCGTCGCCACCCCCTGTTGCGATGGCACCGTCAAACACCCAGGGATGGCGGCGCAGCAGGGATTTTTCTTTACCGGGTTTCAGGCGTAATATTTTCATTGCCCTATTGTCGCGTTCAGCCTTTCTAATCCAAGAGAAGAACAGAATGGTTTTATCTATAAAACAGGGTAACAATACTGCGATGTGCTTTAGTTACCTGATGTCCCGGTTTGTGTACTGGTCTGCGCCCTGGCTGTTGGCACTTTTGTATTCAATGGCGCTGGCAACCCCCCTGATTGACCTGAACCCGGCAAAGCAGCCCATCGCACTCGGCAATGCAGGCGAATACTGGATTGATGCCACCGCTCAAGAACAGCCAGATCAAATCATCAACAGCCCGAATATTGCCTGGAAGGCCACGCCAGAACGCGGAATCTACCCGCTCAAACCCACGCAAGCCCTGTGGATCAAATTTGCGATACCACCCTCGCAAGATGCAGAACGCTGGTTGCTTGAAATTCCATATCCGGCGCTGGACCATGCATCGCTGTTTACCGTCCAGCAGTCCGGCAAGATAACCGAGCAAAAAGCCGGAGATCTGCTGGCTGTCAACCGCTGGGTGACGCCCCATCGCCATGCACTGATGACGGTCAGTTTTAACCCGCAACAGCCCACCCAATACCTGTTGCGGCTTGACAATGCCCAAGGTTTCAGCGCGCCCATCCGTTTTGTCAACGCCCGTTTCGTGTTGCGAAGCGAACAGAAACTGTCGCTTTTTCTGGGCTTTTACTTTGGCCTGGCCGTATTGGGCTGCGGCATTGGGTTGATAGGCCTGATCTGGTTGCGTGACCGCGCCTACCTGTACTACGCTGTGTGCTCCGCAATGCTGGGCTTGACGCTGGCGACCATCACGGGCGCCGCTGCTTTGCACCTTTGGCCTGATTCGCCTTATTGGGCTGACAGATCGCTAGCCATTCTGGGAACCCTGACGTTGCTGAGCGTGCTGCTGCTGAGCGCGACAGTGGTGTCGCTGGCAGAGCGCTCAAGGCTGTTGAACCGTCTGGTCTGGGTGGTGGCTGGCGTGGGGGTCATCCTGTCTGTTTTGCTGGGTATCACAGACAGTGCGCTGCGCTTGACCCTGATCGTGCCTTACGTCGTCGCGGTGCCTGTGATGCTGCTGGGCATCAATTTTTGGGCCTGGCGCCACGGTGACCGTTACGGCGGCTGGCTGCTGCTGACGGCCATCCCCTTTGCCGCTGCCTGGGCCATCGCCACGGCGCGGTACCTGGGCTGGATACCGCTAAGTTTTATCACCGAACAGAGCGGCCTGGCCAGCATGGCGTTTCAGCTGCCTGCCCTGCTGACGGTGCTGGTCCTGCGCAGTCAGCAAAGCCGCGAAAACAAGCGCCGTATTTTGGGTCTTGACCGGATTGACCCGGCCACAGGCCTGATCAATGAACATGTTTTTGGCGTTCGCCTGATACGCATGGTCGCCCGTTCAGAGCGCCTCCGGCATCAAAGCGCCGTGATGCTGATTGACATCATCAATACCGAACAGACCCAGCGCGACTTTGGCCGCAAGGTGGCTGATGAAATACCGCTGCGGGTGGCCGCGCGGCTACTGTCCACCGCGCGCGAAATTGACAGCGCAGCGCGCTTGTCGGAGCGGCGTTTTGGCATGCTGATAGAGGGCCCTTTCAGCGATGAGGATGCGGCCACGCTGGGCCCGCGCATTGTGGCGCGCTGCCTGATGCCGTACAAAGGCCTGCACGACGAATGCGTGGCACAGGTGCGTGTGGCTTATGCGCTGGTGCCGTACCAAGGCAATGGCGCGCAAAGCCTGCTGTCAAGGCTTGAAAACCGCCTGGCCACAGCGGCCAGCAGCGATGACAAGCGTGCTGTTTTTGTGCTCTGAAAAGCAGAGCAGTTATCCATTGGTTATTAAGCCTTTCAGCCTTGTGCGCACCCGATCAGAATTTTGCGACAATGTTTCGCGATGCGCTTGTCTGCAACTTTGACCCTGACCTTGAAACTGCTGCGTAAGCTTGCGCTGGCGGGAGCGATTGTTTTGCTGGCAGCAACTGGCATGGCAAGCACCAGCGCCTGGTCGCGCACCGTGCTGGACCTGGACGTTCAGCAGCAACCCGTAGCCCTGAAGGACTGGGGCGACTACATGGTTGACAGCACTGGCCAATTGAACGCTGCGCAGGTTTTTTCTACCGGCCCCAGCAACTGGAAACCCACACAGTCCAATACCATTTACCCCATCAGCTCTGGCCAGGCGCTGTGGATCCGCTTTACCGTACCCCCCGCACCGGATGCTGAACGCTGGTACCTGGAAGTGCCCTACCCTTCCATTAACCGTACGTCGCTATTTACACTCGATTCTGCAGGTCAGTGGGGTGAACAAAAATCTGGCGATCTGGTGGCCGTGAGCAAGTGGCCCGTGCCGCACCGCCACCCGCTGATGCCGATTGCGGTTTCAGCCGAGGTGCCTACAAGCTACTTGCTGCGGCTTGAAAATGGTCACAGTTTCGGCGTGTCGCTGCAATTTTTGAGTGAAAGCCACCTGAACCATTCTGAACAGAGGGTGTCTTTAATTTTGGGAATCTTTTTTGGGCTGGTCGGGCTGGCGGCCGTTGTTTCAGCGCTCAGTGCCCTGTCTTTGCGTGACCCGGCCTATGGTTTTTATGCCGCATCCGTCACCCTGATGGGGTTGACACAGGCCACCGCCACAGGCATTGCGGGCCTGCACTTGTGGCCCAACGCGCCAAGCTGGAATGATGTATCGACCTCTGTATTGCCTACGCTGGAGTTGGTAGCAACGCTGATGTTTGTGTCTGCAGCTGTATCGTTACCGGAGCGTTCGGCCAGGCTGCACCGCCTCTTTATCGGTATGGCTCTGCTCGGCTTGGTGACGGCCGTGGCTGTTGCAGTGGTACCGATTGATGTGCGCATGCGGGTACTGATGTCGTATGTTTTTCTGCCGCAGTTGTTGGCGTTTGCAGCGCTGGTCTGGGCCTGGCAAAGAGGCGACCGTTTTGCACCCTGGCTGATTTTGGGTTTTGCACCCATTGCATTGGCAGTGGCTTGTGTTTCAGCACGCAACATGGGTTGGTTGCCCGTCAGTTTTTTAACCAAACATGCATCGCAAATCGGTGTCGCCATTGAGCTGCCGATACTGATGGTGATCCTGATGCTGCGCAGCCAGCAACACCGTGAAAACAAGCGCCGGATTCTCGGGCTGGACCGGATGGACCCGGCCACTGGCCTGATCAATGGGCACGTCTTTGCCGAGCGCCTGATGCGCATGATGGCACGCTCTGAGCGGCTCAAGCAGCAAAGCGCGGTGATGTTGATTGACATTGTGAACACCGAGCAAATCGAGCGCGACTATGGCCGCAAAACTGCTGAAGAGCTGCCCCTTCGCGTGGCTGAACGATTGCTGTCCACCGCTCGAGAAATTGACAGTGCTGCGCGCCTGTCAGAGCGGCGCTTTGGCATGCTTGTCGAAGGCCCGTTTGACGCTGAAGATGCTGGCGCACTGGGTCCACGCATCGTGGCGCGCTGCCTGATGCCCTACAAGGGTTTGCACATCGACTGTGTGGCACAGGTACGCGTCGCCTACGCGCTGGTGCCGCATCAAAGCACGCATGCCCAAAGCCTGTTGAGCCGTCTTGAAGAACGCCTGGCTTGGGCTGCCAGCACCGGGGACAAGCGCGCCGTTTTCATGTTGGTTGACACCTTCACGCCCACAGGAAGCGCCAAAACCTGAAAGGCGGTCGTCAAGGGCCGGGCTGATGAGTTTTGTGGGTCCGGGAAGCCCTGGGGTGAGCCGCGTCATAAGCCTTGGCCAGGTGCTGAAAATCAAGCCGCGTGTAGACCTGTGTGGTGGTGATGTTGGCGTGGCCTAAAAGCTCTTGTACCGCCCGCAAATCGCTGCTGGACTGCAACACATGGCTGGCAAACGAATGCCGCAGCATGTGCGGATGCACGGGTGTCGCCAAACCGGCTTTGAGCGAGCGCTGCTTTAAGCGCACCCGGATGTGCTGCGGCGTGAGCCGACTGCCGCGTGTGCTGATGAACAGCGCCCCATCTTGCCCCGCCCACTGGGGTCGCAGACTTGCCCAGTGCGCCAGCGCCTCAAGCGCTTTGCTGCCCACAGGCACGCTGCGTTTTTTGTTGCCCTTGCCCAGCACATGCGCTTCAGCGGCGGCCATGTCAATCCATCCCAGTGCTCTGACGCTGGCCCGCACATCCAGCCCCACCAGCTCGCCTATGCGCAAGCCACAGCCGTACAGCAGCTCGGTGATGCAGTGGTCACGCGCTTCACGGACCGGGTTCTCATCTTCTGCCACAAAGCTGGCCAGTTGCACTGCTTCTTCAACCCCCAGCGCCTTGGGCAGCGGCTTGGGCACTTTGGGGGCGCGAACGCCTTGCACCGGGTTGCTGGCCACCAAGCCAACTCGGCCCAGCCAAGTGTAAAAGCCGCGCCAGCCCGACAAAATCAACGCAATGCCGCGCGGCGTGCGGCCTGCGCTGTGCATTTGCGCCACCCAGCGGCGAATGTGGGTGTTGTTGATCGACTGCAAATCCGTGTTGGCCGCTTTGGCGTTGGTTTGCAGTTTTTGCAAATCGGCGGCATACAACTCCACCGTGCGTTGAGCCAGGCGCTTTTCAACGCGGACATGCTCCAGGTAGCGCACAGCGAGAGGGTCAAATTCAAAGGCTGTGCTTTGATGGGTTGCCGCGCCGTGCTGCATGGCGGCGCTTACTCGCTGCCGGCTTGCGGCAGCAGCCGCGACAAAGCAGCACCCGCCAAGTCGCCAATTTGCGCCAAGAAGTCAGTTCCCATGTCCGCATGAAAGCGCTGCGCATCGGTGGACGCCAGCACCAGCATGCCAAAGGCCCCTTGCTCAGGTGCAACGCGCAAAGGAATCAAGGCAATCGACATGGCCATGGCCGCGTCCGGCAACCAGCTGGCCGCTTCAAAACCAGAATTCACGCCACAATACGGCGCACCCAGCGACGACGCAAAAGCCTGCGCATCGCTGCTGACATCAGTGCAAAAAGACTCGCCGGTAAAAATACCATTGACCCGCCACACCTTGATGACGGCTTGCGGAATCGCAAACTGGCCTTTGAGCTCGCGCACAATGGTTTCAGGCAAATCACGGGCATGCGCCGTAAGCAACAGATGACGGGTGCAACGCTGCAATTTGTCGGCAATCGTCACGTTTTCATTGCCGTGGCGAATCATCTCCACCACTTTGCTCTCCAGCGTCTTGATCTTGTCACGCAGCAAGCCCGCCTGGCGTTCTTGCAAACTCACCGCGCGCCCGCCGTGACCACTGGAAAGCTCCACCGTGGCCAGCAGCTCGGCATGGCGCTCAAAAAAGTCTGGCGTGTTCGCCAGAAAGCTGGCGATGTCGTCTTCGGTGATGGGGTGGCTGTGGGTGTGGTCAGTTGGGTTCATGGCCTGATTGTCGTGTTTTTTTAGGTCACTGAAAAGTCGATGGCACATCAATTTCAGACTCAAAGACGGTTGTTGCCGGTCCGGTCATCATCACTGGGGTGTTGAGCATGCCTGACCACTCAATCGTCAATTCACCGCCACGGGTTTGCACGTTCACGCAGACATCTAACAGCCCCAGGCGAATGCCCGCCACCACGGCAGCACATGCGCCAGTGCCGCAAGCCAGTGTTTCGCCTGCGCCGCGCTCGTACACCCGAAGGCGTATGGCGCTGCGGCTGACGATTTGCATGAACCCGGCGTTGACGTGCCCGGCAAAACGGACGTGGCGCTCTATCAGCGGCCCGATTTCCAGAACAGGTGCCGTGTCAACGTCGCTCACCAGTTGCACGGCGTGCGGGTTTCCCATTGATAAAACCGCTATTGATACAGGAGCTGGTTGCATCCGGTTTGTTTGGCTTGCAGGCATATTCAAAGGCCATTTTTGCCATGCATTGACGGTTTCAGGCATCAACCCACTTGCATCGAACGGGATTTGTGGCAAGTCGAATACCGGCGCGCCCATGTCCACCGTCACCTGGCCATCCGGCTGCATGGCCAGCGTCAAAATCCGGTTCATGGTTTGAACTTTCAACACGGACTTGTCGGTCAAACCCTGGTCGCGCGCAAAGCGCACAAAGCAGCGCGCGCCGTTGCCGCAATGCTCGACCTCGCCGCCGTCGGCGTTGTGAATCACGTATTCAAAATCAACTTCAGCGTTAGGCGCTGGCCGCACCGATAGGATCTGGTCCGCCCCCACACCAAAGTGGCGGTCTGCCAAAAAACGGTACTGTGCGTTTGTTAAGCCCAGCAGGCCGCGCGTTTCATCCAGCACCACAAAGTCGTTGCCAGCGCCCTGCATTTTGGTGAATTTGACTTTCATGGCCTGATTATCGCGCTACCCTATGGTTTTAAATACTTGTTAAAACATCATGCGCATCCCCGACTGGACTCCCGACCTCAAACCTCAACCCGACGACTTGGTGCAAGCCATTTTGAAACGCCGGGGCGGTGAGCTCATCAACCTCGATAAAGCGCTGCTCTGGAGTGAGCCGCTGGCTCGCGGCTGGAATGTCTACCTCAAAGCCGTACGTACCGACCTGCCGACCAGCTGGAAGCTGCGCGAACTCGGCATTTGCACCGTGGCACTGCTGACGGGTGCAGCGTATGAGTACCACCACCATGCGCCTGATTTTTTAAAGGCTGGCGGCACGCAGACCGAGCTGGATGCCTTGCAAGTTGTTTGTGCTGCTTACAAAGTAAATACAGCTGTAGCCCAACAAAATGGCGTGCTAGCAGCGATTGAAAGCACAGTGATTCAATACGCCGCACAAATGACTCTGGATGTCAAAGTCACTGACGAGGTGTTCGCACAACTCAAACAACACTTCGACACGACCCAAATCGTCGAGCTGACCGCCGCCATTGCGACGTACAACATGGTGGCTAGGTTTTTAGTGGCGTTGGGCATAAATGTCGAAATTTAAGCCAGAAGTTTAATTTTGCCCAGCGCTGCAATGGTGGCTATGCACGCCCGTGCGGCTTCGGCGCCCTTCTTGACAAAGTGCTCGCTGAAAAAACTCAGGTGATCGCCATGCTCATGGAAATCTTTGGGCGTGAGCACCGCTGAAAGTACTGGTACACCGGTATCCAGTTGCACGCGCATCAGACCATCAATCACAGCGTGTGCCACAAATTCATGGCGGTAAATGCCGCCATCGACGACCAACGCGCAGGCCACGATGGCATCGTAGCGACCTGACTTGGCCAGTATTTGGGCGTGAAGGGGAATCTCAAACGCGCCGGGTACTTCGTACAAGTCAATCGCTTTGGCAGACTGGCCGAGGACAGCCGCTTCAGCTAAAAAAGCATCGCGTGCTCGCACCACAATGTCGCTATGCCATGTTGCGCTGATCACTGCTATACGTGCGATGGTGCCCAATTTTTTATTTGGGATACGGGTCTGTTTCATGGGTTTTCTCTCACAGAAGTTGCCAGAATCAGGACGCGCACGGTCACGACCACTGCACAGCCATGCAGCAGCTCAAGTAGTGCGTCTCTTTCATCCGGACTGTGACCGTCGGCTCTGGCATCTAACCAGATCTGCTGACCCTGCCAGACGTGAAGCCTAAGCAGGCGCTCGCGGGCTCTCGCCATTGCTGGCAACTACCGCCGGTGAGGAATTTCACCTCGCCCTGAGAACGCTGCTCAAGACGATGCTCAAGCGAATCTATGATAACGAAAACCGACGGCAGGTGTCTGTCGCGAAGGCGTTATTCTGCTTCAAGCAGGGGCCACGGATCTGGCTTTGCCAGTCCGTAGGCGCAGCGGCTCCCTCGGGGCTGGTGCCTGCGGCTCCAAACCTGCTTGAGCAGGTTTGGACAGGCGACAGAAGCGAAGCCTCTGGCGAGCGGCGGCCTGCAAGGTGCAGAAAGCTACACGCAAGTGAGCGAACGTGGGGGCCATATTTCTAGCCTGGGAAGTTCTCGGGGATTTTTGCTTTACCGCGTGCTTCGCCTGCCGAAATCACGTTGCGCTTGACCAGCTCCGTCAGGTTTTGATCTAGTGTTTGCATGCCCACGCTGTTACCGGTTTGGATCGACGAATACATTTGCGCCACTTTGGCTTCACGAATCAGGTTGCGAATTGCACTGGTGCCCAACATGATTTCATGCGCTGCCACGCGGCCCTGGCCGTCTTTGGTTTTACACAACGTTTGTGAAATCACCGCCTGCAACGATTCGGACAACATGGAGCGAATCATTTCCTTTTCTTCAGCCGGAAACACGTCAATGATGCGGTCAATGGTTTTTGCGGCACTCGACGTGTGCAGTGTGCCGAACACCAGGTGGCCAGTTTCGGCCGCAGTCATGGCCAGGCGAATGGTCTCGAGGTCGCGCATCTCGCCCACCAGAATAGCGTCCGGATCTTCACGCAGCGCGGACTTCAGCGCGGCAGAAAAGCTCAGCGTGTGCGGGCCTACTTCACGCTGGTTGATCAGGCACTTTTTGGACTCGTGCACAAACTCGATGGGGTCTTCGACCGTCAGGATGTGGCCATATTCGGTTTCGTTGAGGTAGTTGACCATGGCGGCGAGCGTGGTTGATTTGCCTGAACCGGTTGGACCGGTCACCAGCACCATGCCGCGCGGTTTTAGTGCGAGGTCACCAAAAATTTTGGGCGCATTGAGCTGCTCCAGCGTCAAAATTTTTGACGGGATCGTTCGCAGCACAGCGCCAGCACCGCGATTGTGGTTGAACGCATTGACGCGAAAACGCGCCAGGCCATCAATCTCAAATGAAAAGTCGACCTCTAAAAACTCCTCGTAATTTTTGCGCTGGGTGTCGTTCATGATGTCGTAGACCATGGCATGTACCGCCTTGTGGTCTAAAGCCTCCACGTTGATGCGACGCACATCACCGTGAACCCGAATCATCGGCGGCAACCCGGCAGACAGGTGCAAATCAGACGCTTTGTTTTTCACGCTGAAAGCCAGCAGCTGGGTGATATCCATCGCACAAATCCTCGCACTAGTAATAAGAAGTTTCAGTTTACAGTCGGATTATGACCATGATTGAGCGTAACTTATACAGTGTGCGTGACCGCATAACCACAGCCTGCATGGCGGCAGGGCGAGACCCAACAAGCGTAGCCCTTTTGGCGGTGTCCAAAACTTTTGGCGCCGATGCGGTGGTCGAGGCCATGGCCACTGGCCAATGCGCATTCGGTGAGAACTACATCACCGAAGGGGTTGAAAAAATACTGGCCTTGCGCGCTTACACGCAATTGGTTTGGCATTGCATTGGCCCGGTGCAGAGCAATAAAACCCGGTTGGTGGCCGAGCATTTCGACTGGGTGCAGTCGGTAGACCGCTTGAAGATTGCGCAGCGCCTGAATGAACAGCGCCCCACGCATTTGGCACCGCTGCAAATCTGCATTCAGGTCAATATTGATGGCGGCACGAACAAATCTGGCGTTACCCCTCAAGATCTGCCCGCTTTGATTGCCGACGTTGTGAAACTGCCAAACCTGCGTCTGCGCGGCTTGATGACATTGCCGGAACCTGCTATTAATTTTGCAGCTGCTTGCGCACAACATCTGGACGCCAAAGCCTTGTTTGACTCCGTAAATGCAACTGCTGGGCTGCTCCAGCCCATGGATACGTTGTCGATGGGCATGACCAATGACCTCGAGGCGGCAATTGATTCGGGCAGCACAATGGTGCGGGTGGGTACCGCGATATTCGGCAAGCGGTAATCGAGGCGCGGGCAAGGTGCGGGCGGCAATAAATTAAAATATGAGGGTTGTGCTCCCGCCCCTTTTTGTTCCGCACTTTTTCCCCGCACCTTTTGGAGTTTGCCTTGACCCCCACGCCATCCGCCCGCACGACCTGCCACCGCCTGCAAGTCGCCACCCAACTGCACCAGTTTATTGAAACGAAGGTTTTGCCCGGTACTGGCGTTACCAGCGAGCGGTTCTGGCAGGGTTTTGACGCTATCGTCGCCGACCTGGCACCGAAAAATATCGCCCTTTTGGCCGAGCGCGACCGCCTGCAAACCGAGCTGGACACCTGGCACAAAGCGCACCCCGGACCAGTGACCGACATGAAGGCGTACCAAAAATTTTTAACAAGTATTGGGTACCTGGTCCCAGCGCCAAAAAAGTTCAAAGCCACCACCACCAATGTTGACGCCGAGCTGGCCAAGCAAGCTGGCCCCCAGCTCGTCGTCCCGATTTTGAACGCACGCTACGCACTGAACGCGGCCAATGCGCGCTGGGGCAGCTTGTACGATGCGCTGTACGGTACCGACGTTATTTCTGAAGCCGATGGCTGCGAAAAAGGAAAAGGCTACAACCCCAAGCGCGGCGCAAAAGTGATTGAATACGCGCGATACGTGCTGGACCGCACAGCGCCTTTAGCCAGTGGCTCCCACATTGACTCGATGGGCTACAGCGTGGTGGCGGGCAAGCTGGTGACTAAACTTGCCAGCGGGAGAAACGTCCAACTGCAAGACCCCAAGCAATTCGTTGGCTACCAGGGCGTGGCGCTGCGGCCATCATCGGTACTGCTGCAGCACAACGGCCTGCACCTAGACATTCAAATCAACGCTGCCACACCCATCGGCAAAACCGACTCAGCGGGCGTATCCGATTTGGTACTGGAAGCCGCACTGTCGACCATTCTTGACCTGGAAGACTCGGTTGCCGTGGTGGATGCAGACGACAAAGTGCTGGCTTACAGCAACTGGCTGGGTATCTTGCAGGGCACACTGACGGAGAGCGTCACCAAAGACGGCAAGACCTTCACGCGCGGCTTGAATGCTGACCGCATTTACACATCAGTCACCAGCAAAAAGCCCGTGGTGCTGCATGGCCGTTCGTTGATGTTTTTACGCAATGTTGGACATTTGATGACCAACCCGGCCATCACTTACACGGCCGCTGACGGCAAAACCAAAGAAATTCCAGAAGGTATTTTGGATGCGGTTGTGACCACCACGATTGCCATGCACGACCTGAAGTTAAAAGGCAAGCCGGGCATCAAAAACTCGCGCCAGGGCAGCGTCTACATCGTCAAGCCCAAAATGCATGGGCCGGCTGAAGTTGCGTTTGCAGCCGAGCTGTTTGGCCGGGTTGAAAAAATGCTGGGCCTCAAAGACTCCACCGTCAAGCTCGGCATCATGGACGAAGAGCGCCGCACCAGCGCCAACCTGATGGCCTGCATCGCGTCAGCCAGCTCGCGCGTGGCTTTCATCAACACCGGCTTTTTGGACCGCACCGGCGACGAGATGCACACCGCCATGCAAGCCGGTCCGATGATCCGCAAGGGCGACATGAAAACCAGCACCTGGATTGCTGCTTACGAAAAAAACAACGTGCAAGTCGGCTTGGCCTGCGGCCTGCGTGGCAAAGCGCAAATCGGTAAAGGCATGTGGGCCATGCCCGATTTGATGGCCGCCATGATGACGCAAAAAATCG
>ENA-OFDP01000392-OFDP01000392.1-metagenomes-genome-assembly--contig:-NODE-392-length-20140-cov-7.186507_pt1 | contig 20140 bp, 16 predicted proteins | sample MGYA00153389_OFDP01 | MGnify analysis MGYA00153389 | reverse complement strand
GGATTTTGATAATATGCGATCTGATGCTCGGTTTCAAGCCTTGATTCAAGGATAGATAGTTTGATAAAATAATTAAGAGGGAGGTAAAAGATGACTCAACTAAATGTAACTGTAACTAATGACAGATTTCCCGAACTCATCGCCCGTGTCGAGGATACAGGAGAACGAATCGTCATAGAACAGGAAGGAAAGGCGATCGCTGCTATCATTACTTATGCTGACCTGAAGCGATTGGAAGCACTAGAAGCTGCCCTAATTCACAAAGCAAAACTAGAAGAATATCAATGGCTAAAAGCTGCGATCGCAAATCCAGCATTTGATTCTCTGAGAGACTCAGCGGAAGATATCTACACTTTAGCTGATGGCTTACCCTTCCACGACTCAGAATGGATTAAAACAGTAGCGATCGATCCTAATTTTGGTTCGATACTCGACCCCGAAGAAGACATTTATACTATAGCTGACGGTAAACCATATCTAGCTTAAATATCTCCCTTATTTCTTAGTCCGCGAAGGCGGACTTGGTTTGTAGAGACGCGGTTTCAACCGCCTGGTTATCTGAATAAATAGTACAATTAAACCTAGATACTTCTCGGAGACAACAACTATGCAAGTCACAACCGCAGAAATCATTTATCCTTCCAGCGACGGTCAACCAATGGCAGAAAGCACAATTCAATACGAATTAATTGTCAAAATTAAAGAAGGTTGCGAATCGCTATTTAAGAATGACCCAAACGTTTTTGTAGCCGCCGATTTACTCTGGTATCCCGTTGAGGGGAGAATCGATATTTCTCAAGCACCTGATACGATGGTGGTGTTTGGGAGGCCAAAGGGCGATCGCCCTTCTTACATACAATATCGAGAGGATAATATTGGCCCTCAAGTTGTCTTTGAGATTCGCTCCCACAACGACAGCAACACTAAAATGAATAAGAAACTTTCATTTTACCAGCGTCATAAAGTTGAGGAGTATTACCTTTACGATCCAGAAAGAAATGAGTTGGAAGGTTGGCAAAGAATTGAGGGAGATTTAGAAGTTATTGAGCCGATGGAGGGATGGATTAGTCCGAGATTGGGTGTGAGATTTGAATTGGGAGAAGATGGGTTAGAAATTTATCGACCTGATGGCGAAAAGTTTCTTTCCTATGCAGAATTAGAAGCAGATAGGGTATTAAGCCGCCAGCGTCTACAACAAGAATCTCAAAGGGCCGAACAAGAATCTCAAAGGGCCGAACAAGCAGAGCAAAAAGTCAAGCAAGAATCTCAAAGGGCTGAACAAGCAAATCAAAGGGCTGAACAAGCAGAGCAAAAAGCCAAACAAGCAGATCAAATTGCTCAACGTTTAGCTATGAGACTACGCGAATTGAACATCGATCCAGATAGCATTTAAACCGAAATAGATGCTAAGAAACCGGGTTTTTTGCGGTTTTGCCGATCGTAACGCGCCTTCTCAGTAAAAACCCGGTTTCTGACCACTCGTGCGTAAGTCTGATTTTTTTCAGGGCGAATGAGAGATTTGGGCGATCGCCCTCAACACAAACTACATATACTACAATATATAATACAGATATTTGAGCCAAAATACTTGGAGCTCAAAAAAATCCGAATCGCGGCCCCTTGAATGTGCAAAAATATTCAAGCAAACATTACTAAATCCTACAGGGAGAAATTGTTATGGAGTCCAAATACAACCCCCAATCCATAGAAGAAAAATGGCAACAGACATGGGCTGAGCAAAACTTAGACCAAATGCCAGAAAATAGCGAAAAGCCTAAATTTTATGCCTTATCCATGTTCCCCTATCCGTCGGGAAACCTGCACATGGGCCATGTCCGCAACTACACAATTATTGATGTAATTGCCAGACTCAAGCGGATGCAAGGCTATCGCGTATTGAATCCGATGGGATGGGACGCTTTTGGTTTACCCGCAGAAAATGCCGCCATCGAAAGAGGAATTCCGCCCGCACAATGGACTAATCAAAATATTGCCCAAATGAAAGGCTTATTTGGGCGCCTCGGCATTTCCTTTGATTGGACAAAAGAAGTTACAACTTGTTCTCCCGATTATTATCGCTGGACTCAATGGATTTTCTTACAATTTTTAGACGCAGGATTAGCATATCAAAAAGAAGCCGCAGTTAATTGGGACCCCATCGACCAAACAGTCTTAGCAAACGAACAAGTCGATAACGAAGGCCGTTCCTGGCGTTCCGGTGCGAAAGTCGAACGCAAATTATTACGACAATGGTTTCTCAAAATTACCGATTATGCCGAACAGTTATTAAATGACTTAGATAAATTGCCAAATTGGCCAGAAAGAGTCAAGTTAATGCAAGCCAACTGGATCGGCAAATCAGTCGGCGCTTACTTGGAATTTCCCATTGTCGGGATGGATGAGAATATCGCTGTTTTCACGACTCGTCCCGACACAGTTTATGGCGTTAGTTATGTTGTTTTGTCCCCGGAACATCCATTAACTAATCGTGTTACTACACCAGACAGAAAAGCGGCCGTCGAAACCTTTGTGAAAGAAGTGGCACTTCAAAGCGAAATGGATCGCACAGCAGAGGACAAACCCAAGCGCGGTGTTCCCACAGGTGGCAAAGTAATCAATCCTTTCAACGGCGAAGAAATCCCGATTTGGATTGCCGATTATGTTCTGTACGAATATGGTACTGGCGCAGTCATGGGAGTACCAGCCCACGACAAGCGAGATTTTCAATTTGCCACTGAATATGAACTGCCAATTAAAGTAGTAATTGTAGATGATGATGAGTGGCCGTTGACTGAAGCTTACACCGAACCGGGAATTATGATTAATTCTGAAAGCTTCAACGGTATGGATTCAATTAAAGGCAAAGCAGCGATTATTCAGTATGCCGAAAATTCCGGTTATGGCAAAGCGCGAGTTCAATATCGTTTGAGAGATTGGTTGATTTCTAGACAGCGTTATTGGGGCGCTCCGATTCCCGTAATTCACTGTCCCAACTGCGGTATAGTCCCTGTTTCCCAATCGGATTTACCCGTATTGTTGCCGGAAAATGTGGAATTTACGGGCAAAGGTTCGCCGTTGGCAAAGATGGAAGATTGGGTAAATGTTCCTTGTCCGAGTTGCGGGACTCCGGCGAAGCGGGAAACAGATACGATGGATACTTTTATGGATTCTTCGTGGTATTTCTTGCGCTATCCCGATGCGAGTAATCAGGATCAAGTATTCGACAGTGCTAAAACCAATGATTGGATGCCGGTAGACCAATATGTCGGCGGAATTGAGCACGCCATCCTGCATTTACTGTATTCTCGGTTCTTTACGAAGGTTTTGCGCGATCGGGGTTTGATCAATTGCGATGAACCATTTAAGCGCCTATTAACTCAAGGTATGGTGCAGGGATTAACCTACAAAAATGCCGTTACTGGCAAATATATTCCTTCCGCAGAAGTAGATGCGACAAATCCCAAAGATCCTGAAACTGGGGAAGCTTTAGAAGTCTTCTATGAGAAGATGTCTAAGTCAAAATACAACGGTGTTGACCCCTTGCAAGTGATGGAAAAGTACGGGGTAGATACGGCGCGGATGTTTATTTTATTCAAAGCGCCACCTGAGAAAGATTTGGAGTGGGATGATGCTGATGTAGAAGGGCAGTTTCGCTTTTTAAATCGCGTTTGGCGACTGGTAACAGAATTTGTTTCACCCCCCCCAGCCCCCCCTTGCCAAGGGGGGGAGAAAGAGAATTTGAGTAAACCTGAGCAGGATTTGCGGCGGGCGATTCACGTTGCAATTAAGGAAGTGAGCGAAGATTTGGAGGGTGATTATCAGTTCAATACTGCTGTTTCGGAAATGATGAAATTGAACAATGCTTTGACTGATGCAAAATGTAAAGATTCGCCAATTTATGCGGAAGGGATTAGCACTTTGATTTTACTATTAGCGCCTTTTTCGCCACATATTGCTGATGAGTTGTGGTATTTAATCGGTAACAGTGAATCTGTACATACTCAAGCTTGGCCGAGTGTGGATACATCAGCATTAGTTACTGATGAAATTACCCTGGTAATTCAGGTTATGGGCAAGACTCGCGGTACAATTCAAGTGCCTTCTGGGGCTGATAAAGCTGCTTTGGAAAATTACGCCCGTGAGTCGGATTTGGCGAAGCGTCACATTGAGGGTAAGGAGATTAAAAAGGTGATTGTGGTGCCTGGAAAGTTGGTTAATTTTGTAGTGGCTTGAGTGACGGAATAAATAAGTTTGTAGTAAAGATTTTAGTCCTTAAAAAATACTTGGGTAGGACTGAAGTCCTTACTACGAACCTAATTTTAAAATTTAAATTGATGAAAAATAAAAAGCGCAACAGGTTAAAGCGACTATTTATAATAGGAAAAGTTTTGGCGATCGCCTACATTGCTTCCTGTATACTTTTATTTATTCTGCAAACTCGTTTCATATTTCAACCAACAGCTATCATCCAAAAAACACCGGATGCTTTTAACATCACTTACGAGGAAGTTTGGTTACCAATAACTAATAAATTAGGTAAGATTGAGAAACTTCATGGTTGGTGGATTCCCGGAAAATCTTCTGGGGAATCTGCGAAGGTTTTACTTTACTTGCACGGCAACGGACTTAATATTGGTGCTAATATTAATCAATCTTATCGCTTTCGACAATTGGGTTTTTCTGTATTGTTAATAGATTACCGGGGTTACGGCCGCAGTCAAGGCAGTTTTCCGAACGAATCACAAGTATATGAGGATGCTGAAACTGCATACAATTATTTAGTTAAGCAACGGCAATTATCGCCGAGTCAAATTTTATTGTACGGTCATTCACTGGGCGGTGCTGTTGCTATTGAGTTGGCAATTAAGTATCCTAAATCTGCTGGTTTAATTGTCCAGAGTTCGTTTACTTCAATGGCTGATATGGTGGATCGTTACGGTTTTATGCGAATTTTTCCGGTGCGGTTGTTGCTGACGCAGCGGTTTAATTCTATTGCTAAGGTTCAATTGCTGCGAATGCCTGTTTTGTTCGTTCACGGGACTGCTGACCCTTTTATTCCTGCTACAATGAGCAAAACGTTATGTGCGGTTTCTTCCGAACCTAAGAAACTTTTGCTGGTTCCTAATGCTAAGCACAATAATGGAGATGCTTTTTTTAATAATGATGAATATCGCGAAACAATTATGGATTTTGCAGAGAAAGTAATTCATGGGAAAAAGCTATGACTTACGCACTCCGCCAAAGAAACCGGGTTTTTACCGAATCTGCTGGTTACAACAAAGTATTTTCGTAAAAAAAGCCGGTTTCTAGCCCCTATGTGTAAGTCCTATTTAATTGTTGTTTCAAAAACTAATTGCACGATCGCACCAAACTCCAATTTTAACACAGATTGAGCGCTGCCGCCGTTAACGGAAATTTCTAGCCAGCCGTCAGAACCTATTATCGCAACTAAATCCCCCGGTTTGCTGTCGCTGTAGGTTTTGCCGCTGGGGATGGTAATTGTATCAGAAATGCGATCGACTTTTACTGACCAATTGTTGCTTTTTATGCAATGTTCTGGGATATTAGTAATTAGATTGCCAAACCGATCGCAATATTGGACATAACCTGCGATACCTGTGGCTGTAACGGCATAATTTGGTATCTGTAACTGCACTAAACTTGCAAGGTCGATCGCCTCTCCCAACTCTTCCAAAGCCACCCCAGTTGCTAAGTGAGCACCCACAGCAGCGAAAATATCTCGACCGTGGAAAGTGCTGCTGGGTTGAGGTATACGCCAGTATTGGGGGTTGATGAGTTCCACGCAGGCGATCGCACTTTCCCGACTCAACACCCCGCTAAACAACCCGTTATCGGGCCCCACAAGGAAGCAATTAGCGCATTGAATTGCTACTCCGCGTCTGCTACTTCCCACACCCGGATCGACTACCGCAACGTGCACCGTTTCTGTGGGAAAATAAGCAACAGCATTCATCAAACAAAACCTGCCTGCTGCAATATTCTGAGGGGGTATATCGTGCGTAATGTCAATGACTTTGAGTTCAGGATTGATTTGGGCGATCGTACCTTTCATCACTCCCACATAAACATCACTCAATCCAAAATCTGTCAGTAGAGTTATAATTCTATTTTTAGACATTAGGGAATGGGGAATGGGGAATTGGTAATTGGTAATTGGTAATTGGTAATTGGTAATTGGTAAGCAGAAGCTTAGTATATATTTCGAGGTAAAAATATGGGATCGCAATGGGAAAATTTCCTACAAAATTTGGGAGAATGGCACGGTTCCTTTACTCAGTTATCGCCACGGGGAGAAGTAGTTCAAGATACTCCTAGTATTATTGCTCTCGAAGGTCTTAACGACAACAAAACCGTACGTTTAAAACTCCAGCGCTTTTATCCAAATCCCAGCGGTGTCGGTGCACCAGAAGTCCGTGAAATAGTTCGAGAATATCAGAATGTAGGACGGGATATTCTGTTTTTTGAGAACGGATCTTTTTGTCAGGGTTCTATTCAAATAGCGCCTTTTGCTGAGTCTGGGGCAGAGTTTTGTTTCATCTACAATTATCGCCGATTGCGGTTCGTTCAGTTGTACAATACCAATGGCGATTTATCAACACTTACCTTAATTCGGGAAAAGCAACCAGATAAAAATATCCCCGAACGTCCGCCTTTAACTATTGACGATTTACTGGGAGAATGGCAGGGCGAAGCCGTGACAATGTATCCAGATTGGCGAAATCCTGACTGCTATTCTACTAAATTACAATTAGATTTGGATGGAGGCGATCGCCTAGTTCAGAAAATTTCCTTTGGTACTAATGCTGATGCTAAGATTATCACTTCTGGAGGTATCATTGACGGTTCGGTGATTAATTTTAATCAAGGTTCTACGCCGATGCAAGTTTTGCTGCTTCCCGATGGCGGTTCTTGCACAATTCCTGTCAAAGTTGAACTCAGAAAACCTGTGTTTTTTGAGGCTGGTTGGTTGGTTGAACCTGACTTGCGGTTTCGGATGATTCGCAGTTATAACGATCGGGGTGAATGGATTAGTTTGACTTTAATTAAAGAACGGAAAATTAGTTGTTAGTAATTAAAAAGGCTTGTAGTAAGGACTTTAGTCCTTTTTATAGAGGACTGAAGTCCTTACTACAAACCTTTTTAGTCAACTAATTTTGTTTCCTGGGTTTGTGACTGAATTACGGCACTCCAGTCATCATTATCAACCGCAGCTTCCAAATCCTTACTGCGTTCGCCGTCACTTTTTGCGGCTGTTTCTAACTCTCTAGTCAGAGTCGAATCTGCCATTGCTTTGCGCAGTTTCAGCTTCTTTTCTTCATAGGCTTTTTGTTCCTCAGCAGACATAGCAGCGCGCGCGGCTTCACCTACCGTACTCGCCCACATTTCGCTGTTTGTGCCGTTTCCAGGGGGAATAGTGCCAAGTTCTACAATCCAAAAATCGCGCAAACTTTCCATTTCTTCCCGCTTGGGGAATTTGAAAGTTTGGACGCGCAGGAATGCACAATTTTCGCTGCCATTTTGGGCGATGTGACCGTTGAGAGAAAGCAGGATATTTCGTGAATAACCGATATACTGGGTCTGATGCGAAGTGTCGATTACGGCATAAACGCCTGCGACTTTGGCGTTAGTTGCTAAATCGCGCCATACTGCGATCGCCATTATGTGAGTTCCGTCATTCTCTAATGCCGAAATTGCAGCGACTGCGCCATGTTCTTCATCGGAACTGTATAAGAAGTTGTGCAGTCCTTCATGGGCGACTGGTACGTTTTGATGTTCGATCGCTAAATCTCGATCGGCATTTACTTGATTAGTTTCCATTAAATCCAATTTCTCCAAAAATTTCGTTTTTACGGGCGGGCAGGATGCCCACCCCACAATCAAATCAATTTTTTTGTGAAACAGGCATCTTGCTTGTTCTCTTGTTTTTTGCCCTTACCTAATTAACTTACTGAAATTTGTTCCAATTCTGCCTCAGTCAATTTAACCTCGATCGCCCGCACGGAGTCTTCAATACTCGATACCTTTGTCGCAGCGGGAATTGGCACGATGCAGGGCGATTTTGCCATCAACCAGGCCAATACTATACAGTAAACTGAGACGTTTTTTTCGGCTGCTAATTTCACGATCGCGGGCATATCTTGCAAGCTTTTAGCGCGACGGCTTCCTCCGAGAGGACTCCAGGGGAAAAATGTCAGTTTTTCGGCTTCGCAATATTCCAGCACACCATCTGATTCTGGCTGTCTGTGCCACGGATTGTACTGATTTTGAACTGAGGCAATTTCTACTGTATCGCGGGCGCGTTTGATTTGTTCTACAGAAAAGTTGGAAACTCCCACAAATCGAATTATTCCTGCTTCTACGGCTTCTTTTGCGGGTGCTAGGGCTGCTTCGATCGTATAACTGGGATCGGGCGAGTGATATTGCCAAAGGTCGATCGGCTTTTGGCCGCCCAATGCTTCAAAACTTTCGCGAATTGTCTTGCGTAAATGGTGCGGATTTCCGTTGCGCGTCCAAGTACCTTGAGGGCGCATTAAGCCACCTTTTGTAGCAACAGTAACTGCCCGAATATCTCCCGTATACTGTTCTAAAGCTTTGGTAATCAGTTCCTCGTTGTGGTGTTTGTCAGATTCATCTTCGGAGTAGGAATCTGCGCTGTCAATTAGTGTCACGCCCAAATCGAGGGCGCGGTGAATTACTGCTATTGCTTGCGATTCGGTCGGCCGCCCGCTTAAGGACAGTGGCATCGCTCCCAGACCAATTGCACTGATATTAAAATTAGTGTTTCCGAGTTGTTTGTTTTTCATTGATTTGCTCCTTTCTCCTTCGTAATTTGTACTTTAGATTGCTATGATTATTTAAAAATATCTGAGATCATAATATAACAGTTAACTGTCAACAGTCAACAGTCAACAAATTAAATTATATTATGTAACTAACTAGAAGCGCTGGTGTAAAATCGGAGTGCAAATTGCCAGAAGTAGCGGGAAGCCAATAAAAGGGCGATCGCCAATATTCCAGCCCCTCCGATCCAAACTATATCACCTCTGCCTAGCATTGCTTCTGCCGGTACTGTGGTCAAGAAGGCAACGGGGACTACAAACGTGAAAAAAAATCGGTAAGCTGCGGGATAAGCAGTCATTGGAAATCTACCAGCTTCTAACAATCCTCTGAGAACTTCAGTAACATTGTAAATTTTGACAAACCAAATACTCATCGCACCTAACATAAACCAGATGCTGTAAAGACTGATCGTGCCAAATAACAGCGGTATTGCTGTTAGAAAATAGTTGCCGATTCTTAATCCGAGTTTGTTACCCGAGTACAGCAACAATACCACACCGAAGATGATATCGGGTATTCCCCAAGGAGAAACTGTGTTTACAGACAGCCAGAATTGGGAACTAATTGGTTTCAGGAGGACAAAATCGAGGGTTCCTTGCTGGACTCGATCGACAATCCGACTGAGATTAGGTGCTAGAAACGTTGAGGAAAAGCCCTGCAAAATCGTGAAAATACCCAGTACAACTAAGGCTTCTTCCCATGAATACCCAGAAAACGTGTAACCCGTACGGTAGAACAAAAACAGCCCGAACAAGCTACCAGTAAGGTTTCCGAGGCTGCTGAGGGCTGCCAATAGAAAATTGATTCGGTATTCGAGTTCTGCTTCAATCGCCGCACCCCAGAACAATTTCAGTACGTGCAAATATCGTCCCATGTTTACAGCCATTTTTTACCGCTGAAATAATTAAATTCCCTCATATTGTAAAGCTTGTGTGAACTCAACGGCTGTACAGCCCGCTCATTTAACTATAATTTTAAGTTATTGAGACAGCTTACGTAAGTATTTTCATTGAGGCTAAGTATTAAGTTATTTAACTAAAACTCAATCCAAAGTACAGTTTATTGATTTAAAGTCAATCTCACGCTGATATATATGTGCCATTTATTAAGCAAAATTAATATTTCAATCCCGAAAAATGCTTGAATGATTATGAATACCAATATGTTACAAGACTTAATATGATAAATATTTGAAAAACATCTAGACATACCCAAAGCCAAGTCTTAGGATGGTGGATACGTAATCGTCAGGAATACGTAACCAGCAATACGTATTATTACGTATAAAATTTCGTTCGATAAATTAGCTTAAGTAACAACACGTAGGGCAAAAAAGACATAGATGCTTTAACATTATCCAGACTGGGCGTCAAGCACACCAAAAGTGCAGTAGCTGAGTCGCTCCGTATCAATACAGGATTTGACGTGACAACCCCAGTCACTTTTTACGGGATTGTCAACGAGCGCTGTAACGTTAAATGTCGTCAATGCGAGTATTGGCGGCTCAAAGAATATAAAGACGAAATGACGATCGAAGATTGGCAAAATGCCTTGTTAAGCGTCAAAGCATTTGTCGGCGAATTTTCAATCAACTTCAGCGGTGGCGAACCTTATATTAAAAAAGGTTTTCTAGACTTACTGACTTTTGCCAACAAGAACGGCATCCACGCAGGCGTCACCACAAACGGCTATTGCATGACCCGAGAAAACGCAGCCAAAACCGTTGCTGCTCGTCCTTTTAACGTTAATATGTCCGTTGACGGACACAATGCAGAACTGCACGATTATTTGCGCGGTCAACCCGGTTTGTTCGATCGGCTTTCTAAAGGAATCGTGTATCTGCGCGAAGAACAAGAAAAACAGAACGTACTGTTTCCGATCAACGTCAAACCGACGATGAACCGACTCAATTTCCGCCATCTTGAAGAGATAGTACACTGGGCAAAAGAAATTGGGGCGACAACGGTAAATTTCCAACCAGTCAATCGCTGGACACCAGAAACCTATGAGGAATTGTGGGTAGAAGAAGAGGATTACGAGGAATTTGCACAGGTAATTGAGCGCCTAATTGAAATGAAGAACAACGGTGCGCCAATTATGAACAGCGACGAAGTATTGCGGCTAATGTTACCTCACTTCCGCGATGAAAAGGCTCCCGATGCAGTCCGGCCTTGTCGGGTTGGACTTCGTAATTACTGGATTGATACGCGCGGCGATGTAAAATTGTGCGATGAATATCCAGTGATTGGCAATGTGAAAGAGCAAAACGCTCGCGAAATTTGGTACGGCGAAAAAGCTCAGGAAGTCCGTCGCGATACTTTGAATTGCGGTAAGCTTTGTCTGATTACTTGCGTGTCGCAAAAGACGATTTTGGACAAGGTAAGAATGGGTATGAAGCTGTTGAAAAATTGAGGTTTGGTCGTTGTTAATACTGCTTGTATTCATGTGAACTGGGTTTCTTCAAAGAACCCCGGTTTTTTTATTGAAAGTAGGGTGCGCCATAAGCACCTTACCGCCACAATATTCTCCTAGGGACACTCCAAGAGCCCAAGGAGTGTCAACTTAAGCCTGAAAGCCCGCCAAGTCTGTCTGTGAGCCCGCGAAGAGTCCAACCGGGGTTTCAACCCCTGCCGAACTGTCGGTTTGAGGCTAAGTTGACACGCTTTGGGCTCTGGGAGTGTCCTGATTTCCGGTAATATTAATTCCGATGCAACCGGAATTGATATTACTGACAATTGTGCTCTTCGGTGAGTTTGAATTAACTCTGTACCGCATAATTCAAATCTGTCGCTGTCGCATCCCCAGAATTAGTGCTAAATTATCAGAGACGTTCCACCAGAACGTCTCTAAATTCATTGCGAGCACAGACTAAAAAGTTTAGCACATGATTCAGACCGCAATCACGCCTTTCAAAAGCAAACTCAACTCAGCTTTAACTAAAAAGCAGATTACAGTTTTACAAATTAATCTAGGGAAACGCTGCAATCTCGCTTGCTCTCACTGCCACGTAGAAGCTAGCCCGACACGAACTGAGGAACTTGCACCGGAAATTTGCGACCAATTAATTGAAATAATTCGCAAATTTCCGCAAATTCAAACTGTTGACCTGACTGGTGGTGCTCCAGAAATGCTTTATGGGTTTAGACGGCTGGCGGAAGCTGCTAGGGCGACAGGAAAAGAGGTGATTGTTCGTTCTAATTTGACGATTTATTTTGAAAACGGGTTTGAAGATATCCCAGAATATTGCGCGGAACACCAACTCAGAATTGTGGCATCTCTGCCCTGTTACCAAGCTGACAATGTTGACAAAATGCGTGGTAATGGCGTTTTTGACAGTTCGATTCGGGCTCTGCAAAAGCTAAATCAGTTGGGATACGGGAAAAATCAAAGTTTAATTCTGGATTTGGTGTACAATCCGCAAGTACCGACAACAGACAAATTTTCGCTAACACCGGAACAAGGCAAATTAGAGCAAGATTATCAGGTTTATTTAGCGGAAAATTTTGGGATTTGTTTTAATCAATTGTTCGCGATTACTAATTTGCCGGTGGGACGGACTAAGTTTCATTTGGAACATAAGAAGCTGCACAAGCCTTATCTCGGGTTTTTGGAGGATAATTTTAATCCGGGTACTCTGGAACATTTAATGTGCCGTAATGAATTGTCGATCGACTATTTGGGCAATGTCTACGACTGCGATTTTAACCAGATGGAAAATCTGCCCGCGAAAACTGGCACGGGTGAAACCATAACTGTTGCTAAATTGCTGGAATCTGGCAGTTTAGATGTGATTCAAGAGGTGCAAACTGCTGCTTATTGTTATGGCTGTACGGCGGGTAGCGGTTCTAGCTGCGGCGGTACATTGATTTAATTTAAGGGAAAAGTTGCGCTTTATATCATCAATCGGATGAAATACAGTAGGGACACGGCAGTGCCGTGTCCCTACCCTGGAAACTGCCGTGTATGCAATGAGAGAGTGGAGAGTTTAAGCAATGAATGATTCTCGATCGCAAATTGGTGAAAATCCGCCGCCATTAAACAGGTGGAAGCTGATTTTAGGAATTGGTTTAGCTGTGGCTTTGATTGTGGCGGCTAAGTTTTTCAACTTTCAAGGAATTCTGAAAAATGCGCTGGAGTCGATCGCTAGTCTCGGCCCTTGGGGCCCGGCAGCTTTTATTCTAATTTACATTGTCGCAACGGTTCTATTTATCCCAGGTTCTTTGCTGACTCTTGGTTCTGGCGTTTTGTTCGGAATTGTTGGCGGTGCGGTTTGCGTTTCCATCGGCTCGGTTTTAGGCGCGACTTGCGCTTTTTTGGTAGGGCGATATTTAACCCGCGACTGGGTTTCTAAACAGATAGAAAACAATCAAAAATTTAAGGCGATAGATGCCGCAGTTGCCTCGGAAGGATGGAAAATTGTGTTGTTGACGCGGCTTTCTCCAATTTTTCCATTTAATTTGCTTAACTATGCTTTTGGAGTCACGCAGGTATCTCTAAGAGACTATTTTTTCGCATCTTGGATTGGGATGATTCCTGGTACTGTGATGTATGTTTATATCGGTTCTCTTGCCGGGAGTTTGGCTGCACTGGGAGCACAAGGGCGATCGCGCACTACTGCTGAGTGGGTTCTCTACGGTATTGGTTTGGTAGCAACGATCGCCCTTACAGTCTATGCTACCCGCTTAGCAAAAAAAGCTTTGGACGAAAAGATTTCTGCTTGAACCCATAGCGCAAATTGGTAAAATTGTCAACAGGGATTTCCGAGAGATTATAATACATTGCTAATTTAAAAAACTCCGTATTTTCTCTGTGTTATTTACAATAATTTTGTTATACAAACGAGATAGATATTAAAGATATCTTAAAGCACTAATCTCAATTAAGTAAACTGAAACTCTAAAAATCTGGTTGATGCCAAAAAAATGCGATCGCGCGATCGGCATAAAAGTTATGTGCACTAAGCACTGTAAGTCCTGATTGGTTGAACCAATCAGGGCTGAAACCCTGATTATTTGGTTGATAAATTCTACCGGATGACCAATAACAAATGCCGTTTGATCAATTTGACTCTCGATGAGAACATTTGATGATGCAAAACCCAGCAAATCCAGCCAGAGATGTGTCAGCACAGCCACCCCACCAAACAAAAAAGCTGTACGGCTTTTGGCAAAACATCAGCACTTCTGCTCAATCAGGGTGGCAACAAGCGCACAGTCTTTGGCAGCACAGACGGCAGCGCCGCCATTTGCTCACTCTGCTAGTTCTGGGCATCACAGCTTTAGCCATTAGCAGCACTGCTTGCATCAGCTATTTTGTTGTGCGCGGACTAATCCTCGACAATTTAAAAGAAATAGCACTATTAAAACTAGAAAAAGGCACCGACGAAATCGACCGCTGGCTCAGCAGTCGCAAAGCAGAAATAGAAACCATTGCTTACGATCCTACGGTTCGGACTCTCAATTGGAAATTAGTCGAGCCTCGGTTGCAAGGAGAAGTATACAGGTTAAAAGAGTATTCCATGCTGTCATTAATTCAACCCGACGGCTCAGCAATCAACACTCTAGGTAACTTGGCAAACAACAAAGATCGCCAACACTTTCAAAAAGCAATAGCCGGGAAAATTAACATTTCCGACCCGCTGATCGGCCGCAGTACAAAAGTTCCGACGCTCTTCATTTCAGCTCCTATTTGGGCCTTACCTCCCGCTCCCAACAAAGTAATTGGAGTCCTTTCGGGCAGCATTAAATTAGACCGAGTAGCATCTGTAACTAACAGCTTGCAGTACGGTTCCGAAAGTTATGCTTTTGCACTCAATTCAAAGGGAGTGCCGATCGTTCATTCCAACAATAACTTAATCGAAAATATCGATCGAGCGAACCCAAGCTTTTTACAGTCACAAGACTCTGCACTCTCCACAATTGCGCGGCAGATGATCGATCGCCAGACGAACATCGAACTGGTAAAAATAGATGACAAATGGGTTTATGTCGCCTACGCTCCCCTCAAGGAAGTTAACTGGTCGATGGCTTTAGTAATCCCCCGCGAAAATATTGAATCCCAACTGCAAGCATTAAATTTGCTGACATCCGTCGTCGCCGGACTGCTCGGCCCGGCAATGCTAGCAGCAATTTGGCTGATTTACTCCTCCGAAAACAATCGCGCCCAAGCGGAGCGAGAAGCCATGCTCAACCGGATTGCTGGACGCATTCGGGCTTCCCTAGAATTAGACGAAATCGTACAAAGTACAGTGGAAGAAATAGTAAATTTGCTGCACCTAGAACGGGCGGCTTTTGGTTGGTACGATCCGCAAAACAAAAGGTTACAAATTCTGTGGGAATCTTGCCAATCTGATTGTCCGAAAGAAGCGATCGAGTTTGAGCCTTATTTTGTCGGAAATTTGTCAGTACGGAGCAACCAATCCGAGCCAATTATTCTTTCTAGCGATACTTGGGTTGAGGGTGCAAGTCAACCGATCGCACTTAAAGCTAATAGTTATTTGGCCGTTCCTGTCCAGACTAAAAACCAGCCGCAGGGTTATTTAATTTGCAGCCACGCTACTCATTGGTTTTGGAACCCAGAGGAAATCCAACTGATCGAAGCTGTGGCCGACCAATTGGCGATCGCCATTACTCAATCTCACCTTTATAGTCAAACCCAAAACCAAGTAAAACTGCTCAATAGTGCCTTAAATGAACTGAAACAAACTCAAACTCATTTAGTGCAAAGTGAGAAAATGTCATCCCTCGGTCAAATGGTGGCCGGGATAGCACACGAAATCAACAATCCAGTAAACTTCATTTCGGCTAATTTGCCTCACACCGCGAAATATACTAAAGATTTATTAGACTTGGTGAGTTTATACAAAAAAACATTCCCAGAGGTTCCCGCAGAAATTGCCAATTTTGCCGAAGAAATCGAGTTGGAATTTATCGAGGAAGACTTGCCACATATACTGAATTCAATGAAAATAGGAACCGAACGCATTCGCAGCATAGTTCTTTCGTTGCGCAACTTTTCTCGCCTTGATGAATCTGACAAAAAGCAGGCGGACATTCACGAAGGTATGGAAAATACTTTGCTGCTGCTCTCCAACCGCATCAAAAATGGAATTTATATAGTCAAAAGATACGGAAAAGTGCCTTCAGTCGAGTGCTATCCGTCTCAGCTAAATCAGGTGTTTATGAACTTGCTGAGCAATGCGATCGATGCCTTAAACGAGATCGATCGCCTGGATAAAATCATTACTATTTCCACGGGAGTAGTTCGCGAAAATGGCGGAAAGTTTCTGAAAGTGGCGATCGCCGATAACGGCCCTGGAATTCCCGACAGCATTAAAGACCAACTTTTTAACCCATTTTTTACTACCAAACCAGTGGGTCAAGGCACTGGCTTGGGGTTAGCAATTAGCTACAAGATTGTCGTGGATGGACACGGTGGCACTATCAAAATTTATCAAATTCCGGGTGGAGGTACGGAGTTTTTGGTCAAAATTCCGATTAGTAATGAGCGGCCAGAATCCAGCAGGAAGAGGGAATTAAGCCAACAAAATTTGTAACGGAGAGGCCGTTGATTATACCAATTCCCAAAAGTAGGGAAACGGCATTGCCGTGTCCCTGCAAGAGCTAGTAAAATTAAAAGAGTTTTTGTAAAAGGAGTTTTATGGCTGTTGGCAAGGATACAATTTTTGAGCGCTTTTTGTCGCCCCTGATGCGACTGGCGATCGACGAAGCAGCACTGAAACGACTCTACGATGGTATCAACTGGGAAACAGCGGGCGATCGCTACCGACAACCAAACCTAGTTTATCCCGAATATTACAGCGGCCAAAACTTTCATGGCATCAAAAACGGCTACCTCAATCCCGGTGCCGCCGTTTCCTACGATCCAATTACCCAATACGTTTTGCCTCCCAACGAAACAATCGTCAGGCAAGCTTTAATTGACGCTGTGCGGGTGAAACCGCGCCGAATTATCGATTTGGGATGCGGCACTGGTTCGACAACGCTGATGCTCAAGCAAGCCTTCCCTGAAGCGGAAGTGATCGGGCTGGACTTGTCGCCTTATATGCTGGTAGTTGCCGAAATGAAAGCGCAAAAAGCTGGCTTGGATATCGAGTGGTTGCACGGAAATGCCGAAAGTGTTGGTTTTGCTGATGCTAGCTTCGATTTAGTCGCTGCTTCTTTGTTGTTTCACGAGACGCCCCCTGCTGTATCGCAGGCAATTTTGCGAGAAAGCTTCCGACTGCTGAAGGTTGGGGGACAAGTGGCAATTTTGGACGGAAATCAAAAAACTTTGCGGCAGACAGAGTGGCTGACTGATATCTTTGAAGAGCCTTATATTAAGTCTTACGCCGCTGGTAGCGTCGATGCTTGGGCGGGGGCGGCAGGATTCGGGGCGGTGCAAACTCAGGAGCACTGGTGGGTGCATCAGGTGACGCAGGGCGTGAAACCTCTACCTGGGGAAGATTTGGAACCTGTGCGTCAGGCGAAGGTGTGGAATCTGGTCGATCGAACTCCTGAGTTTGATGGCGATTTACCGGGGATTCCAGCTCCGGCTTGATTTATTGTTGAGGTGTATTTTTCGCCTGGTGGGGGCGGGTTTGATAGATTGTTAGTTTTAGATTGAGATGGTTGGTAAAACCCGCCCCTACTAACTTGGTAATGACTAACTTGGTAATGACTAATAACTAATAATTAATGATTAATCACTAATGTTAAAAGCAGTTTTATTTGATTTTAATGGCGTTATTATTAATGACGAGGCGATTCACGAGAAAATAATCGATCGACTGATGCTTGATGAAAATCTCCAACTCAAACGCGGGGAGTTTCGAGAAATTTGTTTGGGAAGGAGCGATCGCACTTACATTACCGAACTGCTGAAGCGCCGGGGACGATATCTCACAGAAACATATCTCGATCGCTTGCTACTAGGCAAGACGCAAGCTTATCAGGAAAAAATAGATAGTTTGGAAACATTGCCAATTTATGAGGGTTTAGCAGAATTTATTGCGAAAATTCGGGTTGCTGGACTGAAAATGGCGGTAGTTAGCGGGGCAATGCGATCGGATATAGAATTAGTGTTAGAGCGAGCCGGTTTGACAGCAGACTTTGAGTTAATTGTTTCTGGCGATGACTTGATGGCGAGCAAACCAGAACCTGACAGCTATTTGTTAGCTGTAAAACTTCTCAACGAAAAATATCCCGAATTTGACCTGCAACCGATCGAGTGTTTGGCCCTGGAAGATACTTTCGCGGGGATTGAAGCGGCGAAAAAAGCTGGGATTCAGGTGGCGGGAGTGACTCATACTTACCCGTTTCACATGATCCAGCGCCAAGCTAATTGGACGGTGGACTATTTTGCTGATTTAGAGTTGGACAGAGTAGGGGAACTTTGCTCGATCGTCCCCAAATTAGCCTCCGCATAAAACACTTGACATTTTTAGCAGTTACGTGGTAATGTAAATGACGGTGTGCAAAAATAAAAGCAAACGTGACTTGTAAGCCTTTGAGATTCGGCAATCCCGCATCTAAAAAAAGGCTAAATTCAAAGTCAATCAGGGGAATTAGCTCAGTTGGTAGAGCGCTGCGATCGCACCGCAGAGGCCAGCGGTTCGAGTCCGCTATTCTCCATAGGTCAAAATAATTTACCAAAGTTCGATCGTACTCAAAGCAAACTCAAAGCAAAGTGCGATCGAAACTTTATTTTTTAATCATAAGTTTTGTATCCAAACATACAACTATCTACTTAAAAGAGACTTAATATCAAGTCGCCATATGTTATTATTCTCAGACATCCGACTCATCTATTCAGGAGTTAAAAAAAGAGAATGACAAAGCGATTCGATCGACGCAAATTTCTTTTATACAGTTCTGCTACCATAACATCAAGTTTATTTCTAAAAGCTTGTAGAACTCAGACTCCAACAGCAACCCCAGTCGCTTCTCCAACCGCAACAGGATCGCCACCAGCCGCCGCAGTCGGTGGCGGAAACACGATCAAAGTAGGAATTTTGCATTCCTTGAGCGGCACAATGTCAATCAGCGAAAAAAGCGTTGTCGATGCCGAAAAATTAGCGATCGAAGAAATCAATAAAGCAGGCGGCGTACTCGGAAAACAAATCGAAGCCATAGTAGAAGACGGCAACTCAGACTGGCCGACTTTTGCCGAAAAAGCCAAGAAATTGATCGATCAAGATAAAGTAGTCACCGTCTTCGGCTGCTGGACTTCAGCAAGTCGCAAAGCAGTATTACCAGTATTTGAAGAAAAAAATCATATGCTTTGGTATCCCGTACAATACGAAGGTCAAGAGTGTTCAAAAAACATCTTTTATACCGGAGCCGCGCCGAACCAGCAAATCGAACCAGCAGTTGACTGGCTGCTACAAAATAAAGGCAAAAAATTCTTCTTAGTCGGGTCTGACTACGTTTTCCCCCGCACGGCAAATACGATTATCAAAGCACAGCTAGCAGCCAAAGGCGGCGAATTAGTTGGGGAAGATTACATACCTTTGGGCGGTACAGAAGTCACGCCAATTATTACTAAAATTAAGGCAGCTTTGCCCGACGGTGGCGTCATCTTCAATTCCCTGAATGGTGACAGTAACGTAGCATTTTTCAAACAGTTGCAGGGTGCAGGTTTGGGGCCGGACAAATATCCGTCAATGTCTGTCAGTATTGCTGAGGAAGAAGTAAAGGCGATCGGTGTAGAATATCTCAAAGGTCATTATGCCGCCTGGAATTACTTCATGACTGTGGAATCTCCCGCCAATACAAAATTTGTGGCAGCTTTCAAGGCAAAATACGGCAAAGAGCGGGTAACAAATGACCCGATGGAAGCAGCTTATATCATGGTTTACCTGTGGAAGCAAGCAGTCGAAAAAGCAGGGACAGCCGACGATTTGGAAAAAGTGCGGGCAGCAGCTTTGGGTCAAACTTTTGACGCGCCCGGGGGCAAAGTAACGATGGAAGTTAACCATCACCTTTCTAAATTTGTACGTTTGGGCGAAGTGAGAGAAGATGGTTTGTTTAACATCGCTTTTGCTACTCCTGAAGTAGTGAAACCGATTCCTTGGAATCAGTTTGTCGCTGAAACAAAAGGGTTTTCTTGCGATTGGTCAGACCCCGCAAAAGGTGGCAAATTTAAAGCTTAGAAGGAAGAAGGAAGAAGGGTACGTACTGCGTACCTTATCCTTATGTATGGCAGGTAATATCAATTCCGGTGGCATCGGAATTAATATTACCCGAAATCAGGACACGGCTTTTGGAGTGTCCCTACA
>ENA-OFDP01000391-OFDP01000391.1-metagenomes-genome-assembly--contig:-NODE-391-length-20144-cov-3.010453_pt1 | contig 20144 bp, 15 predicted proteins | sample MGYA00153389_OFDP01 | MGnify analysis MGYA00153389 | reverse complement strand
TTCTTCGCTTTGCTCAGAATTAACAAAGGGTAGTAATCGGAATTAAGAAAACTCAAGCAAAATTTATAGAGTAGAAATTATAAATTAACAAAAATTAACCTTTGGTAACCTTCTTTTAACTTTGTGGGTTCGTGGTTCAGTTTCCTTGTAGTTCAATTTCCATCGTCGTTCAATTCCTTTCTAGTTTTACATATTTCTCCTGTATTGCCCACCAACTTTATATAAAGCATTAGAAATTTCTCCTAAAGAACATTCTTTACAAACATTCATTAGTTCTTCAAAAATATTCTTGTTGCTAATTGCTATGTCTTGAAGTTTTTGTAATGAACTTGAGGATTTCTCACCGTTTTTCAATTGAAATGCCCTAAGTGCTTTTATTTGATATTGCTTTTCTTCTTCCGTTGCTCTTATAACTTCTGAAGGAACAATTGTAGGTGAGCCTTTTTTGTTTAGGAATGTATTTACTCCAACAATTGGATATTCGCCATTATGTTTAAGTGTTTCATAATACAATGATTCTTCCTGAATTTTCCCTCGTTGGTACATGGTTTCCATAGCGCCTAATACACCTCCACGATCAGAAATAGCTTTGAATTCTGTTAATACTGCTTCTTCAACTAGATCAGTTAGTTCTTCAATAATAAATGCACCCTGTAGTGGGTTTTCATTTTTTGCCAAGCCTAATTCACGGTTTATAATTAATTGAATAGCCATGGCTCTCCGAACTGATTCTTCGGTTGGAGTAGTAATGGCTTCGTCGTAGGCATTGGTATGCAAGGAATTACAATTATCATAAATTGCATACAAAGCTTGTAACGTAGTTCGGATATCGTTAAAGTCAATTTCCTGAGCATGAAGTGATCGCCCTGAAGTTTGAATATGATATTTTAATTTTTGACTTCTGTCATTTCCTTTGTATTTGTACTTAATGGCTTTTGCCCATATTCTTCTGGCAACTCTACCTAGAACCGCATATTCAGGATCAATACCATTTGAAAAGAAGAAAGATAAATTGGGTGCAAAGTCATCAATAATCATCCCACGGCTCAGATAATATTCTACAAAAGTAAAACCATTGGATAATGTAAATGCCAATTGTGAAATAGGATTTGCCCCAGCTTCTGAAATATGATAACCTGAAATTGAAACCGAATAAAAATTTTGAATTTTATGTTGAATAAAATATTGTTGGATATCGCCCATCATTCTCAATGCAAATTCTGTAGAAAAAATGCAGGTATTCTGAGCTTGATCTTCTTTTAAAATATCTGCCTGAACGGTACCCCGAACGGTAGACATCGTTTTTATCTTAATTTTTTCATATACATCATGTGGTAAAACCTGATCGCCAGTAACTCCTAACAGTAAAAGACCTAATCCTTCATTTCCTTTTGGTAAATTGCCTTGGTAAACAGGCTGAGTGGTGTTTTTTTCAGCATAAATCTTTTTAATTTTTTCCTCTACTTCTTTCAGTAATCCGTTTTCGTGAATGTATTTTTCACATTGCTGATCGATAGCTGTATTCAGAAAAAACCCTAAAAGCATAGGAGCAGGGCCATTAATTGTCATGGAAACCGATGTAGAAGGATTGCATAAATTGAACCCTGAATACAATTTTTTACAATCGTCCAGCGTAGCGATGGAAACTCCAGAATTTCCAATTTTTCCATAAATATCTGGTCGCTCATGTGGATCTTCCCCATATAAAGTAACCGAATCGAATGCGGTAGATAAACGATGAGCTGGTTGCCCAAGAGACACGTAGTGAAAGCGTTTGTTGGTTCGTTCCGGGCCACCTTCTCCGGCAAACATTCTGGTAGGATCTTCTCCTTCTCGTTTTAGTGGAAATACTCCAGAAGCATACGGAAATTCACCTGGAACATTCTCTGTTAATAACCAGTTGAGAATATCGCCCCAAGCTTTATATTTTGGTAATGCTATTTTTGGAACTTTAAGATGAGAAAGTGTTTCGTAATAAAGACTTTGGCGAATTTCTTTATCTCTAACTTTAAAAATAAATTCTGAATCGGTATATCTTTTTTGTTGTAATGGCCATTCGCGCAAAAGTCTTTTACATTCTCCATCTAAATTTTCATTTAAATGATTGAATAAAGATTTAATTTCAGCAAAAGTTGTAGAGTCCTCATTTTTAAGGATATCTAAAGTGCCTTGCAATTGAAAAAGCTGTTGAGCAATTTTAGATTGTTTATTTACCCAATCTTTATATTCTGAATTTGACTCAGCGATTTCAGCTAAATATCTAATTCGATTTGGCGGAATTATATAGGTTTTTTCGCTGGATAATTGTACGGAATGAATTGTTTTATTAATATATTCAACCCGTGTTTTTTCGGTAATTGTCTCCATCAGTTTTTGATAAAGTTCATTCATACCAACATCATTAAATTGAGAAGCCATGGTTCCATAAATAGGAAGGTCGGCTTCTTTTGCATCAAATAGATTATGATTTCTGCGGTATTGTTTTTTGACATCTCTCAGCGCATCTAATGCTCCTTTTTTGTCAAATTTATTGATGGCCACCACGTCGGCAAAATCAAGCATGTCAATTTTCTCCAATTGAGTAGCAGCCCCAAATTCAGGCGTCATTACATATAAAGAAACATCGCAATGTTCAGTGATTTCTGTATCCGATTGTCCAATTCCGGAGGTTTCAACTATAATTAAATCATAATCAGCTGCTTTGCAAATATCAATTGCCTCTTGCACATATTTAGATAATGCCAAATTTGCTTGTCTGGTTGCTAAAGAGCGCATATAAACCCTAGGGTCATTTATGGCATTCATTCTGATTCTGTCTCCTAGCAAGGCTCCACCTGTTTTTCTTTTCGATGGATCCACAGAAATAATAGCAATCGTTTTTTCGTCAAATTGCTTTAAATATCTTCGTACCAGTTCATCTACCAACGAAGATTTTCCCGAACCTCCTGTTCCAGTAATTCCTAATACCGGTATTTTTTTAATTGAAATTAATTTTTTTATTTCCTGAAAAAATTCAGGTGAAGCATCTGGGTAATTTTCGGCAACTGAAATTGCAGCCGCTATATCTTTTGCTATACGATGTTTTATTCCATTAATTTCTCCATTTAAAGAGGTTTTATAGGGCCGATCGCATTTTTCGATCATATCGTTTATCATTCCTTGCAAACCCATTTTGCGACCATCGTCTGGAGAATAAATTTTAGAAATGCCATAGTTTTCTAATTCAGCTATCTCATCTGGCAGAATTACTCCACCGCCACCAGCAAATATTTTAATGTTTCCCGCTCCTTTTTCTTGCAAAAGATCATACATATATTTGAAATATTCGGTATGGCCACCTTGGTAAGAAGTCATGGCAATTCCCTGCACATCCTCTTGAATAGCACAATTCACGACTTCATCTACCGAGCGATTGTGTCCCAGGTGTATTACTTCGACACCTGAAGACTGTAAAATTCTACGCATGATATTTATTGATGCGTCGTGGCCATCAAATAATGAAGCAGCGGTAACAAAACGAATTTTGTTTTTGGCTTTATATGCAGGAATAATGTCCATAATTAACTATTAGGTAAATGCAAAATTAATAAAAGGACAGAAGTAAACCTTTATTTTTATTTTTGCTAAAAATCAGGACATTTTTTCGGGCTAAATTCTGAAAATTTCAAATCCAAATTTTTCATTTTTACTTTATGCCTGGATCACCAGAAACGATAATTAGACCAATTGATAAGGCTGTTTCAGTATTTGGAGAGAAGAATTATAATTATTATGGTTCTTATCTTAAGAAAAAATATGATGGTCAGCGTGTTTTCAAAGTAATTGTAGATGGTGGGTTTACATGCCCCAACCGCGATGGAAGTAAAGGTTTTGGCGGTTGTACCTATTGCAATGTTGATTCATTCACACCAGAATTATCGAGGAGGTTACCAACTTTGCGAGAGCAAGTAGAGCAAGGGATGGAAAGGGCAAAGAAAAACTATAAAGCAGAAAAGTTTGTCATTTATTTTCAACCAAATACAAATACCTATGCACCGGTACATTATTTAAAAATGATGTATGATGAGGCATTAAGCATTAACACGGAAGATATTGTAGGATTATCTGTTGGTACACGTCCAGATTGTATTGATTCAGAAAAATTAGATTTATTGGAAAGTTATTCGGATAGATTTGATGTGGATCTGGAAATGGGGATGGAATCGATTTTCGATGATACCTTATTGAAAATAAATCGTGGTTGTTTGCACGAGGAATTCATTGCCGCTCTTAAACTTTGCGAAAATAGAAAACTAGAAATTTGTGTACACACCATTTTCGGATTCCCTTGGGAAAATAAAGAAATGATGTTGGCTTATGCTGAAGAGGTAAATAAATATCCTCAAATTAAATTTATAAAACTTCATCATTTGCATATTGTAAGTGGATCAATAATGGGGGCTCATTATAAAAAGGAACCTTTTAAATTATTCACATTGGAAGAATACACTGATTTTCTATGTGAATTTATTCCATTATTAAGACCTGATGTAGTTATTCAACGATTATTTGGAATTTCAGATTATGAATATTTAATTGCTCCAAATTGGAAATTAAAGAAATCGGAAATCCAGACGTTTATAGATAGGGAGATACAAAAACGAGGTGTTTTTCAAGGTCAGAAATTTTTTGGGATTGGGCTTTAGGTTAATCTCCAAAAAATAGAACGCATATTAAATTGATGATTTGGATTTTTTGATGATCAGTATCTGGGTGCTAATGTTTGAGTTTTAAACAGAACGCGGATGACGCGGATACTTCGTATCAGGGATTTTGTTGATCAGCGATTTTAGTCAGCGTTATCCGCGTGCTAACTCTTGCTTGTTCAATAACACGCGGATGACACGGATACTTCGTATCAGGGATTTCATTGATCAGTTATTCGAGTGCTAATTCTTATTATTAAATAGAACGCGGATGACGCGAATATTTCGTAAAACAGTTTTTTTTTGTTCAGCATTATTTGAGCGCTAATTCTTGTCGTTAAATAGAACGCGGATGACTCGGATATTTCGTATCAGGGATTTTTTTGTTCAGCGTTTTTAATCCGCGTTATCCGCGTACTAATTCTTACTTGTTAAGTAGAATTCGTGTAAGAAACCTGAGTTTTTATTGTGCTAAAATTTTATTTACTGTACCATTTTATTAGCGCAATAAGAACTTGCGAAAGCTTCGGGTTTAGCTTTAAAAACAAATCCCATGCTTAGGATATAACCCATAGCTTCGTGTAAAGCTGCATTGGATTTAAAATTCGGGCTGGTATTTATATCAGCGTGTACTTCTAGATCTACATCATACAAATCCAACAAATCACAAAGACTATAAGCAATTTCTATTGATCGTTGCACTTCGGTGAGCATTCGTTCTTTAATACCCATTTTCTTCGTGGTTTTATCTTGTTGAATAAACATAAAACCTCCTTTTTTTTCACGCAAGAAAACAATTACAGTTGCAAAGTCTGTGATTGTTCCTTTTACTTGCGAATCAGTTCCGATGCAAACTTTTAATTTATTTCCTAATTCTGTTTCCCGTTCTATTGCCTTTTCTACTTCATCTAATATTGGATTTTCGATGAGTTCACCATTGAATTTTTTCCATGCCATAGCTTAGTTTTTTAAATTAAAACTGACCACTTTTCAGGTTTTCCTAAGGTAGTAACATTTAAATTATCAAAAAGTAAATTTAATGTTATTATTTTGTTAACATTTTCACATACAAAAAATTATAAAATAAATCATTTGCTTAGTATTAATCAACTAAAAACTTAGATGTTGCATACTTAGACCCTGATTCAATTTGTATAAAGTATAAACCTTTTGCAAAATCATTTACATCGACAGTGGTTATTAGAGCGTTTATTTGGGCTTTCTTTAAAAGTCTACCACTTACATCAAATATCGAATAGTACCCTTTGTTACTTTCAATCGTTAACACAAAAGAACTAGATGCAGGATTTGGAGCTATAGAAAATTGAGGTTTATCATTTTGATTTATACCAACTACATTGGTTACAACTATTGCATAATCTTCAATTTGCCCACCTTTCAAAACGTTACAAGGTAAATCTGGTTGGTTAGCATTAGAACGAGAAGAAATAATTCTCATTCTTAATGGTTTATCTAAAACGGCTGTAGAAGGAATTTGAATATTTCCATTATGAGTTTGAATTGTTTGATTGGTTGAGAAAACCAATTCGTTTGGCAAATCAAAATCTCCATTATCATTAAAATCGATTAATGTTCGAGTGAAAACTGAATTTAATGGACTAGTAGTTATAGTTATAGGATATATAAGCCCTGGTTGAACATACGTTCTTACACATTCATTATCTAAATATCCACCTTCATCAACAGCAGCTAAGCTTGCAAAATCAATACTATTAAACTGAACCCGATAAATTCCAATTTTAGCAAATGGGCTAATAGATGAAACTGCACATAAAGATGGTTTTGTAGATTGAGTAAAAATATTAACAATAGCTGCTTTAATTAAAGTATCGGATCCATTTATATTAGTTGATATTAATTTTACAGTATATGAACCGGGTGATGAGTAAATATGACTAGGATTCTTTAGCGTAGAAGTTGCAGTTCCATCTCCAAAATCCCATTTGTAGGAAATTGCACTGCCACTTGAATTAATGAATTGTACTGTGGATGGTACAGTACATTGTAAAGATTGAACTGAAAAATCGGAAACTGGAAGGAAAGTGTAAGGTTTTCCTAAACCAACAGCCGACCAGGCGTTAACTGTTGATATATGTTGTTGAGATCCTTCTCCAAATAAATCAATAGCTGATTTAATACCGAAAAATGCTGCATCAGCAAAGTCAGAAGTAGGGGTAAGATAAACGCTCAGATTTCTATAAGTAATTGATCCTGCATCTTCAAAACCAATCGCTTGTACGGAGTATGTATCTTTATTATCGTTTGTTCCCGTTCCGCCGTTTACTAACAAATAATACCAAAAATTTTGAACTCCGCTGTTAGTATGAACTCCGCAAAAGTCATTATTACCGGTTGGTGAGCAGTTTTTTACGGAACTCCAGCTTGAGCCCTCATACGTATCTGGTTGAGCGAAACGATTAGGGTTTGCCATATCACGAAGCACAAAATTGCCTTTTCCAATTTCCCAAGACTCGGTAAGCGTATCATATGCATACTCTATTGCTGATCCAAAAATATCGCTGAAAGATTCATTTAGTCCGCCTGATTCACCTTGATATAATAATCCTGCTGTTTCTTGGGTTACACCGTGTGTAAGTTCATGTCCTACAACATCAATGCTAGTTAATGGTTGACCATTTCCATCTCCAAAACGCATATAATTACCTACCCATTGGGCATTGAACCAATTTTTATCATAGTGGACATATAATAGCAGTTTAGATCCAATGTTATCATATCCTAATCTATTATGCGCTAGAAAGAAATAATCAAAGGATTTTTCTAAACCCCAATGCCCATCCGTAGCGGCTTCATCCTTTGCAGCGTTTACGTTATTCCAAACATTATTAGAATCTGTAAATGGAATTGAGCCACTTTCGAAATTAGTTCTAGAATTAAGTGTTTCAATTTCTACACCTTCACCCAATCTATCCATTTCGTGCAATTCATATTTATTTGGAGAAATGCTGTCAGTGATTATTGTTTTGGTTCCATGATACTTTGTAATAGCGGTTCCAGTTACGTTACCATCCATTATTTTATTTACTCTTAAAAGTAATGAGCCATTTTCAGCATCAATATAAATGTCTTCTCTACTTTCTGGTTCATGTGCATAAATATCCATTTTATAGGCATATCGCATTCCTGAGTTTTCAGATTTTGAATCTCTTAATAAAACTAATGATGTTTTAGGATCATAACTAAAATCAGGGTTATTTAAAGCAGTACGCAGATTTGCTTCTTCTAATTTTTGATCCCATTTATAACTTTTTGCGTTAACTACATTTTTAGCTTCCAACAATGCACTTTCAGGATTTATCAGAACTCTATTTGCTAAAGTTACGCTGGAAACCATATTTCCATTTACCGAAATTACTTTTCCGGCAGATGAATGAACATTTAAAATTCCGAACTCAATCGGGTAATTATCAAAATAGGTTTGAAATTTATCGTGTTGTTGACCCATCTTATCAGTTAACGACTTTGTTTTTGCTATTGTAAAATTTTCAGGAAGCTTAAGATTAGATTTTAACCAATTTTCGATCGTTTGAGTTGATACAGAAGATTTATCAGAGAATTCAATAAAATCTGGTTGTTTTGATTTCTGATTTAGATGAACTTGCTTAACCTCAGCAGATTCCTGCAATGATCGTGTTTGTTGAGCAAAACAAATGGTAGAACCAAATACTATAACGAGCGTAGCAATTTTTTTCATGATGATTAATTTGATGTGGCAAGATATTCAAAAATAGGAAGACTTAAGTACTAAAAAATGGGTATTTGTAAATGTAACAAGTACGAACCAGAATTCAATTAAGTTGGCAGAGCCAAAAAAAATTTTGAACGTAAACTGACCTAATAAAACCTCTGGTAGATGTTTATTAGGTTTTAATAAGTACAGGTTAGTAGGATTGGATATTTGAAAAAATTAATTTTCATAATATTCAAGCAGATGCGGATTTGTTGAATCCATAAAATAGATTTCTTCTTTTTCTATTAGCTTTGTGCCATAACAATAAGCAAAATGATGGAAGCAGAATCAGATTTTGAAATACACCTTCCAGAGTTTGAAGGTCCTTTTGATTTGCTTTTATTTTTTATTGAGCGAGATGAATTGGATATTTACAATATTCCGATTGCAACCATAACCGATGATTTTCTTAATTATATTCATCAATTGAGTGCAATTAACATGGAAGTTGCCAGTGAGTTTATTTATGTAGCAGCAACATTGATGAGGATAAAAGCGAAAATGCTGTTGCCTCGTCCCGAATTGGATGAAGCTGAAAATGAAATTGATCCAAAGGAAGAACTAATTAATCGTTTGTTGATTTACAAACAATTTAAAGACACAATTCCTAATTTTTTACAATTAGAAGATGATCGTTTTAAAATTGAAAAACGTGGTTTTGTAGATAAAGAGCTTCAGCTTATCATGCAAAACGCTGGCCCGGAAGACGAAATGAGTTCGTTAGATTTGTATAAACTACTTATGGTTTATGATAAAGTAATGACTCGATCTGAGCAGGAAAAAGCAGATGTAAGGCATGTTGTAGTTCAGTATCCGTATAGCATTGAGGAGCAAAAAAGGCAAATCCAGCAACTTTTATCCATGAATCAGAACCTTCATTTTCATCAAATGATAATAGATGCAAAAGACCGTGTTCAATTAATTTATTCGTTTATGGCAATGCTCGAAATGTTGCAGCAACAATTAATTGAACTAAACTTAGGAGAAGGATTTAATAATTTTTGGGTTAGTAATTCGAGTACAAAAACGAATAATTTAAATTAATCTTCGTAAACTACTATTTTCCGGTAGTTTATTTTCATTCAAATAATGGTTTGAAATTGCTACCAAACCAGGTTGTTTTTCTATTTCGATGCTTCCTAATTTAGCATCCATACCAAGAAATCTTGCTCCATTAATGGTAGCCCATTCAATAATCTCTTCAAGTTCAATTGTGGGAAAATTATTTTTGATCGTAACTATTTCTTTCCAAATAGAAAGTTGATGATTCGAAGCCAAGCTATCGGTCCCTATAGTTTTTATACAATCATTTGCTTTGAGTAAAAATTCTGGAGGTAATTGATTGCTTATAAATTTATTCGCATTAGGGCATAAACACCAATATAGTTTATTGTTTATTTCGTTTGCAAATTTCAAATCTGCTAAAGACGTATAAACATTATGTACTAATTGTAATGAATTTGAATTGGTAATCCAAGATAAAAATGTTTGTAAAGAAGATTTTCCAGAGGCATTGAAGAAATCAATGTTTAAGTTGAAGCGTTCATATAAATTTAAAAAATCACCTGTTTTACTAATGAAGAATTTATTTTCTTCATCACTTTCCTGATTATGTATTGTTAAGGCTTTTCCTTTTTTCTGGTTTTCTTTTTTTAATAGTTCCATTAATTTTTGAGAAACAGAATAAGGAGCATGTGGTGTAACACTAAAAGATAAATCGTCAATTTTTTCGCTTAATTCTAAAGCATCCGAAAATAATTTTTCAGCTAATGCTGGGTTAAAGCCAAAAACTTCAATGAATGTATGATATTTCAATGTTGACGATTTCTTTAACTCAAAACTTATATCGGAATTAGAAATATCGCCAACAGCGACTATTCCATTTTCAAACATTTGTTGATCAGCGTTTTTTATTGCTTCTTTAATTTCCTCATCAGTAGTTAAATTTCGATTTTTTTGAACTTCCTGAATAAAACCTATCAAACCTGTGTTTTCTGGAATTTTATTCCATAAGTGTGAAAGTTCTAGATGACAATGAGCGTTGATAAAACCTGGACAGATAAAACCATTTACCCATTCAATATCTGGTTCTAATGTTTGATATTTCTCAATGGAAAGAATTACACCATCGTCGTTAGTGCATATCAAACCATTTGAAATTACCTCTTTGGCACTTGTGTAAATTAAATCTGCTGCAAATTTCCGCATCGTCGAAGTTAGATTTTAGACCCGAACTCTTTACTATATTTTTAGAATTATAGAGATCCTTTTTATTTTAAAACAAAAATTTAAGGCAATGAGTCGTAAAATAGAAGGTAAATTTTGATCATATCTAATTTACACCAGCTTGTTAATCAGAATGCTTATTTTTGTCAAACAATGTTAGCATCAAATAAACAAGATATCAGAAGTTTAGAATTACCTGCACTTCAGGTAATTTTTAAGGATATGGGTGAATCAAACTTTCGGGCAAAGCAAGTATTCGAATGGCTTTGGAAAAAATCGGCTACAAGTTTCGATGAAATGAGCAACTTATCGTTGGTTTTACGCGAAAAATTAAATCAGGATTTTGAAATTCGTGCGGTTCAACTAGGAAGGCAACAGAAAAGTGCAGATAGAACTATTAAAAATACCTTTACTCTTTTTGATGGAAATATTATTGAAGGAGTTCTAATACCGACCATGGATAGGATGACAGCTTGTGTTTCGTCACAAGTTGGCTGTAGCCTTACTTGCAAATTTTGTGCAACAGGTTACATGGAAAGAAAGCGAAATCTGAATGCAGATGAAATTTATGATCAAGTAGTTTTGATTGATAAGCAAGCAAAAGAAAATTATAAAATTCCATTATCAAATATCGTGTATATGGGAATGGGGGAGCCGCTCTTAAATTACTCGAACATGATGAAATCTATCGAGAAAATTACTTCTCCAGATGGATTAAACATGGCAGCAAAGCGGATTACTGTTTCTACTGCTGGAATTGCTAAAATGATAAAAAAATTAGGAGATGATGAAGTTCGGTTTAACTTGGCTCTTTCACTCCATGCTGCAAATGATGTAAAGCGGAATGAAATTATGCCGATCAACGAGCAGAATTCTTTGGAGGCCTTAGCCGAAGCGCTAAAATATTTTTATGTTAAAACAAATACTCCAGTTACCTTTGAGTATATCGTATTTGATGGTTTTAATGATGAATTAATTGATGCAAAAGAATTAGCCAGATTTTGTAAAAATGTACCCTGTAAAGTAAATTTAATTGAATATAATCCAATAGAATTTGCTGATTTTAAAAATGCTGGAATTGATAAAATTGATGCTTTTGCAGATTATTTACGCAGTCAACAAATAATAGTAAACATACGCCGTAGTCGTGGAAAAGATATTGATGCTGCTTGTGGACAACTGGCCGTAAAACAGCAAAAAAATGATTCTGAAAGAGTATTTATCTGATTTTGTTAGTCTATTTTATCCAGAATTGTGTGCCGCTTGCGGCAACAATCTGTATAAAGGAGAAAAAGTTATTTGCACGTTCTGCCATGTAAATTTACCTTATACAAATTATCATCAACAGCAAGATAATCCACTCAGTAGGATTTTTTGGGGCAGAGTTCCGATAGCTGCTGCATCTTCTTATTTATTTTTTAGAAAAGGTTCAAAAGTTCAACACATGTTGCACGAACTAAAATATAAAGGACGAACAGAAATTGGATCGAGAATGGGAATATTGTATGGACATCATTTAGCAACTTCAACTGAATTTGACCAAACGGATTTAATATTGCCGGTTCCACTTCATCCTAAAAAAGAATTAAAAAGAGGTTACAATCAAAGCAGTTTTTTTGCAGAAGGACTTGCTGAATCGATGCAAAAAGACGTGGATTGCAAAGTATTATATCGAACAAAAAATACAGAAACCCAAACCAAAAAATCCAGATATAGCAGACATTTGAATGTGGATCAATTATTTGATATTCGTGATGCTTCCTTAATTAAAAGCAGAAACGTTTTATTAGTTGACGATGTGCTCACTACGGGATCAACTTTGGAGTCGTGCGCTGCAGTATTATTAGATAGCGGAGCAAAAAAAGTTTTTGTTGCAACCATTGCCTGCGCGCAATAATCTATAAGCTACAATACTTAGTACAACTTTAGCGTATTCAATTATATTTGCGCAATTTCCATTCTATGCCTTTTAAGCAATTTTATTTTTTTTCTTTCATTCTACTTTTCGTTTATTCATGTAAGAATCCATTGGATATTACAGATAGTCCGGACGCTAAACTTGAATTCTCTACTGATACCTTATTATTTGATACCGTTTTTACTTCTTTAGGTTCAACTACGGGAAGAATCGTAATTAGAAATAAAAATAAAAGTGCAATCTCTATTTCAAATATTCGATTAGGTGGAGGAAATGCATCAGCGTATCGAATAAATGTAGATGGAGTGCCAGGCGATAATCAAAGTAATGTAGAAATTGCAGGGAACGATTCTGTTTTTCTTTTTGTAGAGGTTACCATCAATCCAACAGCGGCTTTACTACCTTTTATTGTTACAGATTCCATACTATTCACTACCAATGGCAACAAACAACAAATTCAATTAGCCACTTACGGGCAAAATGCACGATTTTATAATGATAGTATTTTACCCTGCAATACTACTTGGGATGCAACTTTACCTTATGTAATTTATTCAGGTGTGTTAGTAGATTCACTCTGTAAATTAACGATTGAAAAGGGTACAAAAATTTATTTTCATAGCCGAGCATTGCTGTTGGTAAAAGGAACATTACTCGTAAATGGGGAATTAAATGATACTGTTGTTTTTAAAGGAGATAGATTAGAAGAGGATTATATCGACGAACCAGGTCAGTGGAATAGTATTCAGTTTTTGCCTGGTAGTACTGGAAATAAAATTAATTATGCGATTATAAAAAATGCTGTTTTTGGAGTTGTGGTAGGTACGTTTCCACTTTACGGTATAACACCCGATTTAGAAATTACCAACTCGATTATTAAAAATATGAGTGCTACGGGTTTGTATGGAATTAATTCAATTATAAAATCGTACAATAATCTGATTTTTAGATGTGGGCAAGCTGCTTTTTATGGACAGTTGGGCGGCGATTATGATATTGCTCACACCACTATAGGAAATTTTAACGGATCGTTTTTTAATAGAAAATCCCCGTCCGCTATTTTTGTTGATTTTTTGGAAGTAGAAAAATTTGTATTTGTTTATGCTAAGCTCAAAATAAGATTAAGAAATAATATAATCTGGGGTGCATTAGAAGATGAACTTGCCATTTTGAAAGCTGGATCTTTAGCAGTTGATAGCAATTTAAATAATAATCTTATTCGCGATTCTGAACTGAAATTTAAAGGAAACGGTAATATTTTGAATAAAGATCCATTATTTGAAAAATCAAATAAAGAAAATTTTACACTAATGGAGAATTCGCCTGCAAGAGGAATGGCAATTAATATTAATGCTGAAAAACAGATTTTTATAAATGATTTGGCAGGAAAGCCCAGATCTTCAACGCCAACCATAGGTTGTTACGAATAATATTTTTTTAAACTCGCAACCCTTTGCTCGAAGTTTGCTTTTAACTAATCGAGAGCGTAATTTAAATTGAGATTCGCAGGGCGTGTGAATAAGATTTACTGTCTTGCGTTTTTTTTTGTTCATAAATTTTAAAATAAAATGAAACTCGTGTAACCTTTAAAGGAATTTCTCCGTTAAACAACCCGAGAGCGTAATTTAAATTGAGATTCGCAGGGCTTGTAAATAAGATTTACTGTCCTGCGTTTTTTTTTGCTTAAACATTTTAGAAAATAAATTGAAACTCGTGTAACCTTTAAAGGAATTCCACCGTTAAACAACTTGAGAGCGTAATTTAAATTGAGATTCGCAGGGCTTGTAAATGAGATTTACTGTCCTGCGTTTTTTTGTTTATAAATTTTTGAAAATAAATTGAAACTCCTGTAACTTTTAATGGAAACCTACCGTTAAACAACCCGAGAGCGTAATTTAAATTGAGATTCGCAGGGCGTGTAAATAAGATTTACTGTCCTGCGTTTTTTTTTGTACTTTTTTTTGTTTTTCTTTTCAAATGATTTTTTAATAAGTTGAAATAAAAAACCAAGCTTTCTTTGTTGAAAATCCTAAGCTAAATGATTTAATCATTACAGTTTCCTTAAGCTATATTATTGAATCGAATTAAAGTAATCAACTTGTCTCTTCAATGTTAGATTTTACACATTATTTTTTTGTGTTGCCCATACTTTATTTCATCTTTGAAACTTATCTAGAAATCTTAAAATAAAGATTTCTATAAATGAGGTTTATGAAAAAAATTGGTGTTTTTACTTCTGGTGGCGATTCGCCTGGGATGAATGCCTGCATAAGGGCGGTTGTTCGTACAGGTCTATATTACAATCTATCAGTTTGTGGAATCAGGCAAGGGTATGAAGGCTTGATTGATGGTGATTATTTTGAAATGGACACTCGATCCGTGAGTAATATTATTGGACGAGGTGGTACTATTTTAAAAACTGCACGAAGCAAACGTTTCATGACGGATGAAGGGATGGAGCAAGCTTACCAACAAATGAAATCGGCTGGTATTGAAGGTTTGATTGCTATTGGAGGAGATGGTACATTTCGAGGTGCTTTGGAGTTTAGTAAGCGGTATGATATTCCAGTTATTGGCATTCCAGGTACTATTGACAATGATTTATTAGGGTCAGATTTCACAATTGGGTTTGATACCGCAGTAAATACCGTAATAGAAGCCGTAGATAAAATACGAGATACCGCAGAATCGCATAACCGATTATTTATAGTGGAAGTAATGGGTAGAGATGCCGGATTAATTGCGTTGCGAAGTGGTATTGGTATTGGAGCCGAGGCTATTTTAATTCCTGAATCTAAAACAGATTTAGATCATTTATACAAAAGATTGGAAGGTGGACGAGCTAATAAATCCTCTAAAATAATTATTGTAGCAGAAGGCGATGATGCAGGTGGAGCTTTTTCAGTTGGAAAGCTGGTGAAAGATCGGTTTCCAAAATATGATGTGCGAGTTACAGTATTGGGTCATATACAACGTGGAGGAAATCCAACGTGTAATGATCGGGTTTTAGCAAGCCGCTTAGGCTATCATGCAGTGTTATCTATTTTAGCTGGCAAAAAAAATGTTATGGTTGGAATAATTGGTCGCGATGTAGCGTATACTCCGTTTGAAAATGCTGCTAAGCATCTAGATGAAATAAATGAGGATTTATTAAAAATGGTAGAAATACTTTCGTTATAAATTTTCTTGTTATGCTTTCTTTGTTAGCACAAAAAACCCCGAAACTTCTACCTTCCGGGGTTCTCCTAAAAAAAGCTGCTTAATAAATTAAACAACAATTGTCTTGAAAATTAATGCAATATTAAATTCTAAACAAAAATAGTTGCTTATCTATTAAAAATTATCCGTGCAAAACGGTATTTTATCTACTTGCCAACACGTATTTTAATCTTCATCCTGATACAATGGAAATTTCTCCATCCATTCATTCACTTTTTCTTTTGTTTTTGCAATTAATTTTTCGTCAGTCGGATTCATTAAAATCTGATCGATAAAATCAACAATTTTCACCATGTGTTTTTCTTTCATTCCTCGGGTGGTAATTGCTGCAGTTCCGATTCGGATTCCTGAAGTCACAAATGGTGACTTATCATCATAAGGAACCATATTTTTATTTATGGTAATGTCGGCTAAAACCAGTGCATTTTCTGCCGCTTTACCACTTATGTTTTTATTTCGTAAATCAATTAACATCAAGTGATTGTCTGTGCCACCTGAAATAATTTCATAGCCTCTTTCCATAAATGCATCTGCCATAGCGGTAGCATTTTTCTTTACCTGCAAAATATATTTAAAGTAATTTTCAGTCAATGCTTCGCCAAAACCAATTGCTTTGGCTGCAATTACGTGTTCTAAAGGACCACCTTGAGTTCCAGGAAATACAGCTCCATCTAAAACTTGCGACATTAGTTTCAATTCGCCTTTTAGATTTTTTGCACCCATCGGATTTTCAAAATCTTTACCCATCATTATTAAACCTCCACGCGGTCCACGCAAGGTTTTGTGTGTTGTAGTAGTTACTACATGGCAATGCGGAAGTGGATCATTTAACAATCCACGAGCGATAAGGCCAGATGGATGAGAAATATCAGCTAATAATAATGCTCCAATTTCATCCGCCATTCTTCTCATTCGCTCATAATCCCATTCTCTTGAATAGGCAGAAGCACCACAAATTATTAATTTGGGTTTTAATTTTTTTGCTTGCTGTTCAAACAGATCATAATCTATTAGTCCTGTTTCTTTTTGTACACCATAAAAACCTGGTTTATACAATTGTCCTGAGAAATTTACAGGTGAACCATGAGTTAAATGTCCGCCATGTGATAAATCGAAACCCAGAATCTGATCTCCAGGTTTAAGTAAACCTAGAAAAACTGCTGCATTTGCTTGTGCGCCAGAATGCGGTTGCACATTTGCCCACTCAGCATTGAATAGTTTTTTTGCTCGTTCAATAGCTAATGTTTCCACTTCGTCAACCACTTCGCAACCACCGTAGTATCGTTTTCCGGGTAAGCCTTCTGCGTATTTATTCGTCAAGCAGGAACCTTGAGCTTCCATTACTTGTTGACTTGTAAAATTTTCGGAGGCAATTAACTCGATTCCTTCTTGCTGGCGGTGCAACTCTTTTTTTATGAGTTTAAATATTTCTTTATCGCGTTTCATTAATCTGATTTAGTATTTAGTATTAAATTTTAAAAGTAGGAAAAAGTTTTTGGCGAGGTTTGAATTAATTTGCCACACTTGTTTTTTGGCTTATTAAAGTATAGCTAAATGAATACTAACGGCTTTTGTATTAGTTCCTTTTTTTTAATAACCAATATTTTTGAAGTAATGTTCGTTTTTATTTAATTTCTTAAGTACACTTTTGGCTAAATGATTTATGTAAAGGATTTTTAATAAATTGATAAACAATGTTCTTTAAATTTTTTTTGGGCTTGCCCTGAAAAACGGGCCGGGCTATACGCTATATCTTTTTTGATTTAATTGGTTTTTAATTGAAAAAAAGGATGCCGCTTCTATCCCTAAGCCTTTGCACTCCGATCTTAGATTTTTACAAATTCAATTAAACAACACTTATTTAAACCGATTTTTTTATTTGTTTAAATTTTTGAGTTATTCAACTGGAATTTATTTTTTATTAATTTCACGATCTTAACTTTAATTAATGAAAGCAATAATTCCTGTAGCTGGTATCGGTAGTAGACTCAGACCTCATACGCATACTCAACCAAAAGCATTAGTGCCTGTTGCGGGGAAACCAATTTTAGCTCATATAGTTGATAGTTTAATCAAAGAAGGAGTTGAAGATTTTATTTTTGTAATTGGGTATTTCGGAGACAAAGTTCAATCTTTTGTTGAGCATAACTATGCAGATAAACGAATCAGTTTTGAAGTGCAAAGTATAAAAGAAGGAATAGGACATGCCATTTTTATGGCAAATAGTCAGATTGTAGAAGGCGATGAATTGCTGATAGTTTTAGGAGATACGATTTTCAATGTTGATTTTGGAGCAGTTTTAGAAATGAGTTGTTCATGCTTTGGGGTGAAAAAAGTAGAAGACCCTAGAGATTTTGGAGTGGTGGAGCTAGATGAAGATGGTTATGTGAAAAAAGCGGTTGAAAAACCATTAATTCCAAAATCAAATTTAGCAATGGTAGGGCTCTATAAATTTAAAGAAGGCCGTGCTTTAATGGATGCTTTAAAATATAATATCGATAACGATGTGCGTACCCACAATCAATTTCAATTGACAGATGGGATAATGCGTATGATAGAAAATGGAACAAAATTTAGAACTTTTGCAGTAGAAGATTGGTATGACTGCGGTAGGAAAGATATTTTATTAGAAACAAATGCTATGTTGCTCAATAAAATGCAAATTCAGCCCATGCCCGAATTTAAAAATACAATCATCATTCAACCAGTAAGCATTCCAAAAAATTGTACCATAAGTAATTCGATAATTGGACCAAACGTGTCTATTGGAGAAAATACACAGGTAAGCAATTCAATCGTTCGGAATTCTATTATTGGCTCATTTTCATCCCTAGATAATGTTGTGTTGTTCGACTCTTTAGTAGGTGGAGATGCTATTTTAAAAGGACTAAGTCAACGATTAAATCTAGGAGATAGCACAGAAATTTCATTCAGTTAATCAAATGGCAAATCGTATATGTGATTTGTTCAACATTCAATTTCCAATTATTCAAGCTGGAATGATTTGGTGCAGCGGCTGGAAATTAGCTTCCGCAGTAAGCAACGCTGGTGGATTGGGCATTATCGGAGCTGGATCTATGTATCCCGAAGTGTTAAAAACTCATATTCAAAAATACAAACAAGCGAGTAGTAAACCTTTTGCCGTTAATTTGCCGCTTTTGTACCCAGATATTGAAAAACACATCGAGACAATTTTAGCTGAAAAAGTTCCTGTAGTCTTTACCTCAGCCGGAAATCCTGCCATTTGGACTCAAACATTAAAATCAGCAGGAATTAAAGTAGTTCATGTAGTATCTAATATCAAATTTGCATTAAAAGCTGAGCAAGCGGGTGTTGATGCTGTTGTAGCTGAGGGATTTGAGGCTGGCGGTCATAATGGGCGAGAAGAAACAACCACCTTGTGTTTAATACCAATGATTAAAAAAGCAGTTTCAATTCCTTTGATTGCAGCTGGTGGAATTGCATCGGGAAAAGCAATGTTGGCTTGCATGATTTTGGGTGCTGATGCAGTACAGATAGGTTCATTGTTTGCCGCATCACAAGAATCATCCGCTCATATTGATTTTAAAAACAAGATTATCAACTTGAAAGAAGGAGAAACTCAACTTTCAGTAAAAAAATTGACTCCTGTACGTTTAGTGAAAAATTCATTTTTCGATAAGATCTCAGAAGCAGAAGCACGTGGCGCAGATGAATTGGAGCTAAAAGAATTATTAGGAAGAGGCAAAGCAAAATCAGGAATGTTTGAAGGAAACTTAATTGATGGTGAACTGGAAATAGGCCAAATTTCTGCCATGATTAACGAAATAAAACCAGCAAGCCAAATAGTAATGGAAATATGGAATGAATACAACACAGCTAAAAAATCAACTCTAGAGTTAGTTTAATTTTTCTGTCAAACATTTTTAAGATCAAAAACTAAAGAAATCTTACTTTTGCAAAAAAAAATATCATGATGAAATTCGGTGTAGTTGTATTTCCAGGCTCAAACTGTGATCAGGATATTATTTATACGTTACGAAACACTTTTAAACAGCACGTTGTAGAATTGTGGCATAAAGACCATGATTTGCAAGGCTGTGATTTTATCATTTTGCCAGGTGGTTTTTAAATCGTCCAGTTCCATTGTTATAAGTTTTTATGAATTTGAGTTTTGAGTTTTTCTTTTATTCTTGAGAGTTTGGTGGCAACATTTGTTTTGGTAATTCCCACAATTGCTGCAATTTCTTCATAACTTTTATTATCTAAATACAATAAATCGTCGAAAATTTGTTTTTCTGATACTTGCGGGTCGAAAACCGAAATATTTGCTTGTTCATTTAAC
>ENA-OFDP01000390-OFDP01000390.1-metagenomes-genome-assembly--contig:-NODE-390-length-20174-cov-2.143248_pt1 | contig 20174 bp, 15 predicted proteins | sample MGYA00153389_OFDP01 | MGnify analysis MGYA00153389 | reverse complement strand
TGGATGCCCTCAACCCTAATCGGCAGGTCTTATGTTTGCCGCTACAGATTATTCGACATATCAAAATTCGACCCGCCCAATCTGCCCAAATAATGCGCTCTAATGCGGCTCTAAAACGTGAAGGTCGTTCTAACCGTGCCAATCACTACATCTTGGTTGCTAGAGTTATGGTCGGGAGCCGTGAGCCACACCACACCTGGAGTAATCGAGATATTGTCGTTGAGGCGATACTGATAAAACGCTTCAACGTGGATGGAGGTGCTAGGATCCCTGCCGATCGCAGATCTAAGTCCGCTGGAAACGGAATCAACTCGCGGCTCCACACCCACAATGATGCCGCCCAAACTGCCGTCTTTCAGCAAATCGGGGAATGCCAAACCCACTGCCCAGTTAAAAATGTTGAGGTTACCCCGTGGTAGCACATCTCGCGTGGCAAGAGTGCGGGTGTTAGTGTAGCCAAATGAGCCGTTAATCACGAACTTAGGACTCAACTGGAAGGATGCCGCTGCGCCATAGGCATTACTAGAGGTGGGAATATCTAGTCCTGTAAAGGCATCTAATACTAAAGGATTATTGGCTAAAGCCGATCGCAAGTTAGCGCGATTGCTGCCTGTAGAACCGTTGGCGGTGAAATCCTTATTGTAGGCGTGAATGTAAGTGAAGCCGACAGTAAATTTCTCTGACGGTCTTAGGGTTAGTTGAGCGATCGCGCCGTAAGGTCCGTCAAATAAACCTACCCCCCGTGACGGAGAGCTAGCATCATTGGCGAGATAACCTGCACTGATTTCAATGAAATCATTCAGTTCATATTTCAACCCAATCCCGGTGCCGTTGACTAAATAGTAAATGGCATTACGAGTGCCAAAGCCGGTCAACGCCCCAGTGCCACCATCTCCATCTAAAAACGGATTAATGGTATCGGTGAAGTCATCGATCGCGCCTGCATTTGCTTCCAGCGTCACCGTTAGCTTTTCGCCCACGGGAAATTGATAGAGCAACGCATCAATGCCAACGGAGTTGTTGTTGTCATTGGCAAAGGCTCCTCCGGCAAACCGCAGATCTCCTTCAGGCGTAAATGTGGATGTGCCCGAAAAAGCATTGAGGTTCGTGGCTTGTAGTCGGGTTCTCAGCAAATCTTTGCCGGTGAAGGTGGTGTCGAAGTTGAGCCGAACGCGATCGCCCACAATCGTCGTTCTAGGAATATCGCCCCCAATCGCATCTTGTCCGGTAAAGGCGCTAACCACACCCAAAACCACTTCACCATTCAGTTTGGTGGTCGTAGAAAACTGCTGTTTCTCCAAGGTTGCAGTGCGAACTTCCAACCCGTCAACGCGCCCCCGCAGCGCCGACAACTCAGCCGCAAACTCTTCCTGAAGCCTTTTAACGACTTCTAAGTCTTCTTTTTTAACAAAATCTGCCGTGGCAGCCGCAATCAACTCCTGAATTTTATCTAGACAAGCATTTAAACCCGCCGCAAATTCAAATCGAGACAAGGCACGGTTGCCGCGAAATGTTTTGTCGGGGTAGCCCACAATGCAGCCATAGCGCTCGACAAGAGACTGCAACGCTTGAAATGCCCAATCCGTCGGTCTGACATCGGTTAACTGAGAAACGGATGTCACCTGATCCAGTTCATTCACGGACTCTTCAGCTTCAAGTTGAGCAGTTTTTGAAGGATCTACCGCTGATGGAACTGTTTTTTCTTGAGCCGACACTGATGAAATTGCGATCGCTGCCAACAAAACTGGACTCAGCAGCAGAGAATTTCTAACTAACTTCAACATCTACTTACTCCCCACTCAATACACGGTCAGTTCAAACTATCAGCTTGCCTCTCTTCAAAAGAAAACTTTTCTCGAAGTGGCAGCCCTGAAGCCAATACTTAGAATGATAATGATTATTATTCTAACTTGAATCTTAGGAAAACTTATTTTTCAGTCTAAAGGGAACCTTAATGAAAGTAAATCTCAACTTCTTTTTTGGCAAACTGCCTTCTTCACTGGCATAGAACAGATCTACCATTTTAAATAGATCTGTTGTATTGTTTTAGCTAAGAACATCATCAGACATCGATTGAATCGTTTTTAGGAATCACTGGCATGAGCTTAGAACTGCCGCCCCTTGGATCTGTAATTCAAGGATCTCTAAGTCAGGGATTAGAAGTTCGCTTGCACGCAGAGGTGCTGGTGGAAGATATGCGGGTCGGTAAGTTTTTGGTAGTGCAAGGACGGCGATCGCGCTTCTTCTGTATGTTGACTGATGTAGCACTGGGCACCAGTAGTCCTCGCATTTTGGCAAACCCACCAGAACCTGAGAACACCTTTTTGCAGGAAGTGTTGGCTGGCACAGGCACCTACGGCACGGTCAATCTTACACCGATGTTAATGATTAGCGAGGCACAGGACTCAGGAGTTAGGGGTCAGGGGTCAGGGCAAGAAGATAAAGAGGATAGGAGACAAAATTCCAAATCGGCTTCCTACAAAGCTCAATCGAGTGCCCCCATCGAACTACTGCCCGTCAAAACCATTCCTAGCCACTTTAGCCAGGTGTTTGATGCGAGTGAATGGGATTTTCGGGCGGTGTTTGGGTGGGAAGATGATCCGCATCGGCGAAATTTTGCGATCGGTCAGCCGATCGACATGGAAGTGCCGATTTGCCTAGATCTCGATCGCTTTGTTGAACGCAGCAATGGCATATTCGGCAAATCGGGGACGGGCAAATCTTTTCTAGCGCGGCTGTTGCTATCGGGGATTATTCGCAAACAGGCAGCAGTGAATTTAATCTTCGATATGCACTCAGAATATGGCTGGGAGGCAACCCGCGAAGGCAAGCAATTTAGCACTGTGAAGGGCTTGCGGCAATTGTTTCCTGGGCAGGTGCAAATCTATACGCTTGACCCAGAATCTACCAAAAGGCGCGGGGTGCGCGATGCCCAAGAACTTTACATCAGCTACGACCAAATTGATGTGGAAGATTTGATGTTGGTGCGCGGCGAACTGAACTTATCGGAAGCTAGTTTAGAAAATGCCATCATTCTCCGAAATGAATTCGGCAAAGCCTGGATTTCGCGTCTGTTGACGATGAATAATCCGGAAATTCAGGAATTTTGCGAGACGAAAATGGGCAGCAAGTCTTCGATCATGGCACTGCAACGCAAACTGCAACGACTCGATGGATTAAAATATATTCGCAATACCTGCCCGCATAACTACGTTGGGCAAATTTTGGATTCTTTGGAAGCTGGAAAGCATGTAGTGGTTGAGTTTGGCTCTCAGTCAAATCTTCTGTCCTATATGTTGGCAACGAATGTAATTGCCCGACGGATTCACCATGCCTATGTGCAAAAGGCAGAGCGATTTTTGCAGACCAAAAATGTTAGCGATCGCCCCCAGCAACTCGTGATTACGATTGAGGAAGCCCATCGATTTCTTGATCCGGCAACCGTAGGGCAAACTATTTTTGGCACGATCGCCCGTGAAATGCGAAAGTACTTCGTCACCTTGCTCGTAGTCGATCAGCGTCCTTCTGGGATAGACAACGAAGTTATGTCTCAAATTGGCACCCGCATTACCGCTCTACTGAATGATGAAAAAGATATTGATGCCATTTTTACGGGTGTTTCTGGCGCACAGGGGTTGCGATCGGTACTGGCAAAACTAGATTCCAAACAGCAAGCGCTCATTTTGGGTCATGCCGTGCCTATGCCAGTTGTAATCCGCACTCGCGCCTATGATGAAACCTTCTATGCCGAAGTGGGCGACACCGCTTGGGATGAAATTCCTGATTCGGTCGTGTTCAAAGCGGCTGAAGCTGCCAGAGCAGATTTGGGTTTTTATTAAATCCAACTGACACACTACAGTCGTATAACCTTCACATCAGGGCTAAACCATTTGGATATAACTATGGTTGAACCTAAGTCCATCGGTTAGTTCTCTTTACTTTACTCACACAACTTTGGTTGTATTTTTCAAAACTGACATTCCTCGACTCTTGCTTTACCTATTGGTTCGGTTCCCTCTACCTAAGTCCATAAAACCGCCCTCTCAGATTCGGATATCCTGCTCATTTGAGGCTATTCAGATTCAAAGAATTAATTCAGTATATAAGGTATGGAAAAAACAGATTACGTTGATGTTTCATGCACTATGCGCCTTACAGACACTTTCTCTCACATACCTAGAGAATCAATTTTTACCTGATTACTGAGTATGAATTTAGCGTCTCAAAAGATCACCCTACCGGAGGAAACAAAAATCCAATCATCACGTCTATAATTCTTGTAAGATTTTACAGCGAACTCATAATGATTTCGGTTTAGTTGGTTCAATGCTGACTTCAAGCACACCAACTGTTCTTACTATTTCTGTCAATTATTCATCGCTTTACCTATTAGTTCTATCTTTATGGCTATTTAGCGCATAGATTCTAGATAGATTCCTGCTAAAAGTTTAGCGATTACTTGTTCCAAAAAATTTCTATTGATGTTGTTTACCTGACTTCTCTTATATAGAGAAGCCTTTCATTCTCAGTTGTTGTTCCCGTTCATTGTTTACGGAGTGATAGTCGCAAATGACCACTGCCACTGCAAAGTCTAAGACCGCAAAACCCACGTTTACAGCAGACATGGTTCGTACTTATCTTCATGAGATTGGTCGTGTGCCAATGCTGACTCATGAGCAAGAAATTATTTTTGGCAAGCAAGTGCAGCAAATGATGGCGCTGCAAGATCAGAAAGAATCACTTGCTAAGTCGCTAGATCATGAACCAACTGATGAAGAGTTGGCAAATCATGCAAGCATTAGCGAGGATGCTCTTAAAGACGTGATGCGTCAGGGTCTTTGGGCTAAGAAAAAAATGATCGAGGCGAATCTGCGTCTAGTGGTGTCGATCGCCAAAAAGTATCAGAAGCGTAACCTAGAGTTTTTGGATCTAATCCAGGAAGGCACGATGGGTTTAGAGCGCGGCGTGGAAAAATTTGATCCCATGCGCGGCTACAAGTTTTCGACCTATGCCTACTGGTGGATTCGTCAGGCGATTACCCGCGCGATCGCCCAACAAGCGCGCACGATTCGCTTACCCATTCACATCACCGAAAAGCTGAATAAAATCAAGAAAACTCAGCGGGAGCTTTCTCAACAGCTAGGACGGGCAGCCACCGCTGGTGAAGTTGCTGATGCATTGGAACTAGAACCCAGTCAAATTCGCGAGTTTTTGACTCTGGCACGACAGCCTGTTTCCCTAGACTTGCGTGTTGGCGACAACCAAGATACCGAACTGCAAGACTTGCTAGAAGACGATGGTCCTTCCCCTGAAACCTATATGGCGCAAGAATCCTTGCGGCAAGACCTGGCAACCTTAATGGCAGATCTCACCCCGCAACAGCGAGAAGTGATCGCCTTACGGTTTGGTTTAGAAGACGGTCATGAATTATCGCTGGCAAAGGTAGGCGAACGTATGAGCATTAGTCGCGAAAGAGTTCGCCAGTTAGAACGTCAAGCGTTAGATCATCTGCGTCGTCGTAAAGCGCGAGTGCGTGAGTATTTGGCAAGTTGAGCCTAGAAAAGAGGGAGTAGGGAGCAAGGAGTAGAGAACAGGGGAACGCAAACCCTGTACCCTATAATCTATCCCCTATTCCCTTCTTTTTATGACGCTACAGGATTTTCAGATTTGCGATCGCGACCTCACCGATGAGCAACTGAGCGAGTATTTGCCTGCACAGGCGATCGCGGTGGATACCGAAACCATGGGGTTAAATCCGCAGCGCGATCGCCTATGTTTGGTGCAATTGTGTGATCCGAGCGATCGGGTTACGGTGGTGCGAATTCAGCGAGGGCAAACATCAGCGCCCAACTTGAAACGTCTAATGGAATCGGCAAACGGAGTCAAAATCTTTCACTTTGCCCGATTTGATATCACAACTCTACGCCACCATCTTGATATTTACGTTCAACCCATTTTTTGTACCAAGATTGCCAGCAAATTAGCCCGTACCTATGCGCCTAAACATGGGCTAAAAGATTTGGTCATGGAGCTAGAAAAGGTGGAAATGGACAAAAGCGCTCAAAGTTCTGATTGGGGCAATGCGGCTAACCTATCAGATGAGCAACTCCGCTATGCTGCAAACGATGTCCGCTATTTAATCAGCGCTCGTGAAAAACTGATTGCTATGCTAGAGCGCGAAGAACGCTGGCAATTGGCACAAGATTGCTTTCAATGTTTACCCGCGATCGCGTCTCTCGACTTGCTGCAATATCAAAATATTTTTGAACATTAAACAAATTGCATTTTTAGTGCAGATTTTAGATTTCATCGTTGCTTTTCAATAAGCGGTTGCTTGAATTTGCAGCGATTATCAAAGTTGTAGCGATCGCTTTCACAACCAATGCACTCAAAAATGCTATTGTGGAGTTTGACTCGGATCTATGCGATCGCAACGCCCAAATTTTGTCAGGACCGGAAGGTAGCAGCAATACGGGATGCTTGCGGTAGGCGTAGACTCCGGGTCTCCTGCTTTTAAACAGCTTTTGAAAAAGCACCCCATAAGAAACCGAGTTTCTAAACCAAATAGCAATGGCTGACCCATTGATTTTCGCAAGAAACCCGGTTTCTCCTAGAGATTTTTTGCCTGTTGTCTTGCCTGCTTGACCATAGAAATTAACGTTTGATGAGCGTCTTCAGAGTCTTGCAAAACATGGTCAAAGGTAATGCGGATAGGAGTGTTAGTGCCGTTAACCTGCGTATCTAGATCCATGCCTTCGGGGTCAATGGAAGAAATTTTAGCGGCAGTAGCTTCGGGCAAATTGCCATACACTTTGGCATACATGACTACAGCTTCCGCGTGATCATCATTCATGTGAGTGCAAATGCGTTGGCTCACTTCGGGCGTAATTGGATCTGCCATCGGGATTGTCCTATTTCACGTTTCACCCTTAGCATACGGCGATCGCAAGACAATTGGGCAAGCGCGATCGCAGGTTTTCTTGCAGCGGTTGCCTCAGAATGCGCTACAACAGAGCGATATATTTTTGCAACCTGTTTCTAATTGCCTGATCGCACAATGAACCGTCAACTTTTTTTCATAACTTGCCTTATTGCCACTTTGATTTTGCCCAGTAGAGCAAATGCCCAATCCCCCGATCCCACGGTGAAAAGTTGCCAAACCTATGCCCGTGAGTTATATCGAGAGGTGAAAGAAATTCGCCAGATTCAACTAATTGATGATGCTAAAACCCGCCGCGATCGCTTTGAGAACAAAGTCGGCAGCCAGTTTATTAGCACGGAAGTGATGGGCAACGGCAGATTGATGACTCAAAAAGGCTGGCAAAACTTCTCCTACTTGTGCCTCTTAGAAAGTGAAACGAAAGCCTTGTACTTCCGCATTTTGAGCCGACCCACCTATGAAAAAGGGGCAGCACCCGCTACCCCAACTCGTAAAAAAACACCGTGATGGATGGAATTAGCGATCGACCGATCCCATTACCACATCCACACTCCCTAAAATCACGAATATATCGGCGACTTTGCGTCCCTTCAACAGGTTTGGCAACACCTGAAGGTTGTTGAAATCTGCCGGACGAATTTTCCAGCGCCACGGGAAGACATTATCATTCCCCATGATGAAGATGCCCATTTCGCCGCGACCCGCTTCTATCCGCACATAGTGTTCCCCAGCAGGAATTTTGAATGTGGGAGCGACCTTTTTGCTGATGTATTGATAATCTGCGCCGTCCCACTCCGATTTTTTGCCCGCAGAAATACGTTTTGCTTCCAGGTTTTCGTAGGCTCCACCGGGTAACCCTTTCAAGGCTTGCTGGATGATCTTGACGGATTCGCGCATTTCTTGCATCCGCACAACATATCGGGCAAGACAGTCGCCTTCAGTTGCCCAAACTACATCCCAATCAAACTCGTCGTAGCATTCGTAGTGATCCACTTTTCGCAAATCCCACTTCACGCCAGAAGCCCGCAGCATAGGACCAGAGCAACCCCAGTTAATTGCGTCTTCGCGGCTAAGAGTGCCCACACCTTCCACCCGACGAACAAAGATCGGGTTGTTGGTAATCAGCTTTTCATACTCGTCGATCACGGGCATCATATAATCGGCAAACTCTTGGCACTTATCCACCCAACCGTAGGGCAGGTCTGCCGCCACGCCGCCAATGCGGAAATAGTTGTGGTTGATCATGCGGTAGCCGGTAGCCGCTTCATACAAATCCAAAATCATTTCGCGATCGCGCAACGTGTAGAAAAAGGGCGTTTGCGCTCCAATATCTGCCACGAATGGACCCAGCCACAGCAAATGATTCACTAAGCGACCCAACTCCAGCATGATCACACGAATGTAGCTGGCGCGTTTGGGCACAGGCACTTTTGCCAGTTTTTCTACCGCGTTGACCGTGACCGCTTCATTAAACATCCCGCCGTAATAATCCCAGCGGCTGGTGTAGGGCACGTACATTAGGTTGGTGCGGTTTTCGGCAATTTTTTCCATGCCGCGATGCAGGTAGCCCAGCACCGGTTCACAATCAATCACGTTCTCGCCATCCAACGTCACCACCAATCGGAAACATCCGTGACTGGCGGGATGGTGAGGACCCATGTTAATGACCATGGGTTCGGTTTTTGTCTCAATCATTGACATAAACGAGCATTCTCCCCTAGTGATCGGTTCGGCAGGTCTTGAGCAGCAAGCAGAACCTAATAGAGGAGTCTGCATCCGTCTCTATGACGCTTCTTTATTATATGGATGGATTTGCCCCAGAAAAGGCAGAAATGCACCAAAGTCACCCTATACTTTGAAGCGATCAACGATAAGTTAAGCTCAATACCTCCTACGATCCTGTGAATTCTGAAAGGACTGATGACAGTATGGATACTCCCTTTATTCACATTCCTGTGTTGCAGCAAGCAGTGGTGGAAGGGTTGAATGTGCAAGCGGGAGGGCATTATCTAGATGCGACAGTGGGCGGGGGTGGGCACAGTCGCTTAATTTTGAATGCCGCCGCAGATGTGAAAGTAACGGCGTTGGATCAAGATGAAAGGGCGATCGCGGCGGCAAAATTGACCTTGGCTGAGTATGGCGATCGCGTTCAGTTTTACCACACCAACTTCGCCAGTTTTAAGCCTGGTGATACCAAATTTGATGGAATTCTGGCAGATTTGGGCGTGAGTTCCGCTCAGTTAGATGTGGGCGATCGCGGCTTTAGCTTTCGGCAAGAAGCACCGCTCGACATGCGGATGGATCAAACCCAAGAACTCACCGCTGCCGAAATTGTGAATCACTGGGGCGAAACTGATCTGGCAAATCTAATTTACACCTACGGCGAAGAGCGGTTGTCTCGCAAAATTGCCCATCGCATTGTCGAAAAGCGCCCTTTTATCACTACGAAAGAGCTAACCGACACGATTTTCTATTCTGTGCCTCCTTCCTATCGCCATGGACGCATTCATCCGGCTACGCGCACCTTTCAAGCCCTACGGATTGCCGTCAACCGGGAACTAGAAGTGTTAGAAACCCTGGTGCAAACTGCGCCTACCTGGCTGAACGAAGGCGGCAGATTGGTTCTGATCAGCTTTCACAGTTTGGAAGATCGCATCGTCAAACATCGGCTGAAGGAATCGCTGCTGCTAAAGGTGTTGACGAAGAAACCTATCATTGCCGGAGATGAAGAAATTCAGGAGAATGTCAGGGCGCGATCGGCAAAACTAAGAATTGCAGAGCGCATTTTTTAGCCTGCGATCGCAGTCAATCTAAATAATTTTCATGGGATATATTTTACATTTGCTCTTATCCCGATTTGAGAGTAGACCAAAGGGCGAGGGAAGCAAGGGATGTGGGTAGTTCTGAAGTATTCCAAACTGAGATGCTCCTGTCTTATGTCTGCCCATAGGGATATTTACACCCCCTTGCTTTTACCTGTAATTTTACATATGTTTAGAACGCTTTCATTCGTGAATCAAACAGATTGAATTTTAATCTGTTTGATTAAATTGTTATGTCAGGCGATGAGTATTGTCATAATCTGTAAACCTGTTAACTTAATAGATTTCAAATGGTCAATATTCAACAAAAGCATCTACTGGAAGTGCCATCTGGGTTACTTCAAGTTCCAAGGTTACCTCAATCATCCTCAACTCGTGGATATGCTGCTGAATCCTCAGATTTGGTATTTCCGATACATTTTTCGTTGATTATTCCAACATTTAACGAGCGGGAAAATATCGAAAAAATGGTTGCTCGACTAAGCCAACTGTTAGACAGCGTATTACCTAATGATTATGAATTGTTAGTTGTTGATGACAATAGCCCCGATCGCACTTGGGAATATGCCCAAGATTTGACAGAGCAATATCCTAATTTGCTAGTCATGCGAAGACAACAGGAACGCGGTTTATCAACAGCGGTGATTCGAGGATGGCAAGCTGCACGGGGTGAAATAGTGGGTGTGATTGATGCAGATTTGCAGCATCCACCAGAGGTGCTGCTGCAACTTTTACAAAAGATTGATGATGGCGCAGACTTAGCAGTTGCGAGTCGCCATGTGGAAGGCGGTGGGGTGAGTAGCTGGAGTGCAACTCGACGCTTTTTATCGCGTGGGGCGCAACTGTTAGGATTAATGATTTTGCCGAGGGTGTTGAGCAGCGTTACCGATCCGATGAGTGGCTATTTTTTGGTGAAGCGTCAGGCGATCGCTGGGGTGCCACTCAATCCAGTAGGCTACAAGATTTTATTAGAAGTAATTGGTCGGGGTGATATTCAGCACATCGCGGAAGTGGGCTATGTGTTTCAGGAACGCGAGGTTGGCGAAAGCAAAGTGACTTGGCGGCAATATAAAGATTACTTACATCATTTGGCACGACTGCGGATTGATTCTGGGCGGTTAGGGCGTTGGGGCAGACAGTTTGATTTTCCAGTGGGTCGATTTATCCGCTTTGCATTTGTAGGATTATCAGGGCTACTGGTTGACATGGGGCTGCTGTATTTTTTCTATGATGTTTTGAGTTTTGGCTTAACCCGAAGTGCCATATTTGCAGGTGAATTAGCGATTGTTAACAACTTTCTTTGGAACGATCGCTGGACATTCAAAGATCTTTCTCAAAAGCAATCCAGTTGGCAGCAAAGGCTTAAGCGATTTCTCAAATTCAACATCATTTGCTTGATGGGGTTGATCTTAAAAATTCTGCTACTAAACGTTCTCTTTAACGGACTTCATCTAAATGCTTACCTCGCTAATTTTATAGCGATCGCGGCTGTTACCGCCTGGAATTTTTGGATTAATTTGAGGCTCAATTGGCGAGTTACCCAAGTTGGTTAAACCCAGCAAGTGTTCTGGTTAGATTGCTCTGCACTGTAGTAGTTAAATAGTTTGTTTGAACTGGAAATTCTTAGTTTTCTCAGGGTAATCATGCTAAAAACCATTGTTAAAAGCCAATTTCTTTATGTATTTGCACTTGTGACTGCTTCAGTTCTTTGTGCTGTGTTAGCGGTTGGTGGAGTGACCAGTTTTTTTGAGGCGATCGCGGGTGAAGAAACCAACTTCAATAATGAATCGTTCAATGGCATTAGTTTTATTCGACTTCTGTCAACGTTTTCATATATTAGCTTGTGTGTATGCTATTTAGTTTGGTTGTTTCGTAGTCAACCCATTTCAAACGAGTTGAAATTCAAGCAGATTATTAAGCCTGCAACTCCATTTCTGCTACTTGCCCTGATTGCTTATCCGCTTAGCAATGATATCTATCTTTATTTGCAGTATGGATTGATGAACCTGCGGGGAGTAAGCCCATTTATTAGTCCTGCTGGTCATGTTCCTAGCGTCCTAATGCCTCTACTCTACTGGTTGCAAACATCCACTTATGGACCGATTTCTCAACTATTTTTCGTCGCTTCCTCTGTGTTCATTCGAGTGAATCCAATTTTAGGAGTTTATGTATTTAAACTCTTTTGCTTACTGGTTTATGTTTTTAATGCTTATTTGATTTGGCGGTTACTCAAAGAGTCTCCACTGCGGAGCAAGTTAACGATCGCATACGTCCTAAATCCGTTCCTTTTAATCGCTCATATTGCCGATGCTCATGTGGATGTATTTTTGTGCTTTTCAGTGATTGTTTTGATTGGCTGTTTGTTTCATCGCCGCTATGTTGCAGCAATTTTAGCGATCGCCGCAGGCTTTTTAACCAAAACGCTACCGATTATTTGGTTGCCGCTTGTAGTGGGGTTTCTGATTTCGCGGCGACTTTGGAAAACGTTAGCGATCGCCGCAGGCGCTGTGGCTGTTCTTATTCTGGTTTTAAGCCAAACTATTTTTCCAACGCTAACAGCCTGGAAAAGCTTGCTAAATCCTGGTGTCTCTGGGTTGACAGCGCGTTCCATTCATCATCTGGTAAACTTGGGGCTATCATTTTTTACTGGAGCGACTTTTCTTGAAAATCAGCCGATTATTCAGCAGTTCAGCCGGGTAACAGTGTTAGGTTTTGCCATTTTCTACAGTTGGAAACTGGTTCAGCCTTATCTCAAACGAAAATACTCAGAAGTGAATTTGGTGACCGATTTAGGCTGGGTCACTATGGCGCTGCTGTTGGGCGCAACGCCATGGCTGATGTCTTGGTATCCTTCAGTGCTCCTGCCGTTTGCAGTGTTGATTAGAAATGCGCCTATTTTCTCGCTTGCCAGCCTCACCTTTTGCCTCACAACAGGTGCAGTAATTGGCGCAGGAAGTGGCAATACTCCTCTTAGTTTAGTGGGCTGTTTGCTGACTTTAGGTCCAGTGCTTGCTGTGCTTTTGTGGCGACGGCAAGTGTTACAAAAGCTGCGCGTTTTTACTCACGATCGAGACTTTATGACTCGGTCTGCCGTTCACATAGATATGGCGCGATCGCCCCAACAGCAGCAGTAGCTCTAGCACAAAAAACGTGTGCGGAAAAATTTCAGTCATTGTGAACTAAAACTAAATCTGTCAGGTGCCCTATGTTTCAACCGCTATCAATTTCCCAAGTAAAAGGATCATTGACTGATCAGCGCCAACTATCAAAGGCTCAAGATAGTACATCCTTCGATTCTTATCCTGATTCTCAAAACTTGCGGATCTTAATTGTTGCGGAACACGCTTCTATGACATTTGGGGGTGAGGCTGCATTGCCAGTTCATTATTTTCGCGAACTGCGACAACGCAAGATTGAGACGTGGCTAGTCGTTCATGAACGAACTCGTGAGGAATTGTTAACTTACTTTCCAGCAGATTGCGATCGCATTTACTTTGTCCCTGATACTTATTGGCATCGACTGCTTTCATCCGCAGGAGCGTATCTTCCTCGAAAGATTTCTGAGATTACATTTGGGTTTGCAATGACGATGCTAACGCAACTTTATCAGCGTCGTTTGATCAAAAAATTAGTCCAAAATAAGCAAGTCGATGTGATCCATCAACCGATTTTTGTCTCTCCCAAAATTCCCTCCTTAATTTTTGGTATGGGTGCGCCTGTGGTGATTGGTCCAATGAATGGCGGCATGACTTTTCCTCCTGCTTTTCGACATCAAGAAGGGCGCATTGTGACATTTTCTGTTTTCATCGGTCGCCTGTTATCGAATCTGCTTAACACGATAATTCCAGGCAAAAAACTGGCAGCAACTCTGCTAGTCGCCAATCAACGAACTCGGAAAGCGTTGCCTGCTGGAGTGGGGGGAAAAGTGGTTGAGCTAGTTGAAAACGGGGTTGATATTTTCCTGTGGAAATCGAAGTTTTCCCCGCAGTTTGCCAAGCTGAATGCAGCTATTTCAGATTCAAATGATGTCAACCCAAAGCCCAAACTGCAACCGATAAAATTTATTTTTATGGGGCGGCTGTTGGGTTGGAAAGGGCTTGATTTACTATTGCCTGCCTTTAAACAAGTGCTTGAGCAACTGCCAGCGACGCTAGAAATTATTGGAGACGGGGCTGCACAGAATTCTTTAACGCAACTTGCGGTTGAATTAGGGCTTAATGATGCTCAACAGCCTGGATCTAGGCACAGCGATCGCCTGCCTGCTGTGCAATTTTCGGGTTGGCTTCCCCAAAAGGAATGTGCCCATCGTTTACAAGCCGCTGATGTTTTGGTGCTTCCCAGCCTATTTGAATGCGGAGGCGCGGTGGTTTTGGAAGCGATGGCGACAGGGTTGCCTGTAATTGCGACGAAGTGGGGAGGACCGATGGACTATTTAGATGAGTCCTGTGGCATTTTGGTGAATCCTCGATCTCGTGAAGAATTTATTCATGAATTAGCGGTTGCTATGCTAAAACTAGCTGAGTCTCCCACGTTACGCGAAAAAATGGGCAGAACTGGGAGACACCGAGTTTTAAATCACTTTAATTGGCAGAAAAAAACAGACACAATACTCAAAATTTATGCGGAAACTGTTCACCGAGTCAGAATGCCAGCATAAACAGCGGCTTACGCGAAGCACTCGGATGTGAAGCTGCCGTGCAGTCCATAAGGAACATGGTGCTTTAGATGTAAACGGGCAACTTGGCTCAGGTCATGAGCATCAAGAATGACCAGATCAGAGCGATCGCGACTGGAATCAAACGCCATCACCAGCACCCAGCCATCGTCTTCGGCGCTGAGCGGATCAGCGCTACGGGGAACAAAGATCGGTTCGCCCACATAGCCCCAAGGTGCCGCACTCCAAAAGACACGATTCTGCAAAGCGAATCCCTCACATGAATCGCCAGACTGCGTGTCTATTTTGATCACAGCTTGAAGCGGTGAATTTCCCGCTGGCGCATGAGCAGCCCCCAGATAAGCATAGCGATAGGGTCGCCCGACTTTTGCGGGATGCACGACTGGAAACTCACAGCAATGCCCTTCTAATAACTGGCGATCCACGGTTCCCGTTTGCAAATTGACGCGAAAACGCCAGAGATGCCCCGGCGCGATCGCATCAAAATCAGTTTGGCGAAAATCGCCATCTGGCTCCACCGCAGGTAACTCTTGGTAGCACACCGAATCAATCACCACTTCATCACCCGATTCAAACGCATTAGCATGATGGAACACAAAGCCAGAGAGCGTTTCAAACGTGCGGACTGCGATCGGCTGGGCGGCTTCTCTATTTCCTGCACCTTTGCGTGGAATGACTACAATCTTGGTCGGTTTTTCGGGGTGAAACTGAATGCACTCCGCCGCTGAACGGGTTCCTGCCAAAAAGTTAACGGGATTGAAGGTGACGGGATTTTGAAAAAAGATGCAGTAGTGGGGCGTAATGGCAAAGTCATGGATAAATGCAAAACCGGGCGTGGAGTGGGCATACTTTTGCAGCAGCTTGCCATCCGGCGCAAATTCATACAGGGTGATAGTGGAAGACAAACCAGGCTTAATCGAGAAGTTGACCAGGCAAGCATCGCCGTTTTTTCCACCATCAGGATCGATGCGGGGATGGGCAGCAAACGCATCGCCCGGTTTTAACACGCCATCCAAGTAATCTAAGCCCAAAGTATCGAGGGTGCGAGGATCAAGGGCATGAGGCTCAGCCGCTTCCCACAGTGCCCGCAGTTTACCGCCCCAATACAAAATGTTGGTGTTTGCAATATTTTTTAGCCGAACATCCAGCAAATTTGCCAGCCAGCCACCGGGTTTATCGGTGCCAAACACGCCCCGATATAAAATCTTTCCGGCTGCCTGTTCTGCCAAATAGCCTTCGGTTTTGACAAAACGATTGCGGAAGTGAGCGCGTCCATTTTGAAAGGCGATCGCGCAAATCATCCCATCGCCATCAAAAGGGTGATGAATTGGCTCCCCGTTCACATCCAACAGCCCAGGACCATTGCGAAACAGAGTTCCTTGCAGGTCAGCAGGAATTTCTCCATCAATCTCATCAATCCAATAGTCAAATTCTTGCGCTAAAGAATTGTAGCCCCGCTGCCAATCTTCCCGCCGATAGGATTTTTCCAAAATAGATGGATTCACTTCAACACTCGTCATATTATTCCTCTACAGGTTCCGGTTCGCGTGGCTGCACAACCAATTCCGTCATTAGGTCAGGCAAAAAAGGTTGGGCGAGATGCTTAGAAGCACCCATATCTAGCTCTAAGGTTGCCGGCGGCTGATGATCATAGGAGTCTTCGGGCATCTCTTCACTAGAAGGCAGCCATCCCAAAAGTGGCAATGGCAACAGAGTGGTGAGGTTAGCAATCACAATCAGCAGCGCCAAATTCGTAAAGTTGCTTTCCGTAATCCCTAATTTGTGCATTAAAAATGCGCCAGACTCATAAGAAACTAACCCCGCCAAATTGACAACCGACATCAACAGTGCGAATAAAGTCGCTTCTACACCCGGAGGGCAAAGCCGTGCAGCGAGAACCAAAACGGGCATGAAAGCAATCTGCCCCATGACCGTCAAAATCAGGTTGTCTCCTAGGCTAAACCACTGATCGCTGATACCTAAACTGCGGTTAGCGTGAGTCACAAGCAGTAGAGTAGTCATTCCCAGTGCGGCTGAAATCACCGTTGACCAACCAAAAATGATACGAAAGGGAACGTTTTTTAGAAACCGCTGAAAAACCCATACGCCAATCAATGATGCCAAGCTAGTGATCAAGCGCACTCGCCCTAAAAACTCTGGTGCAAATTTGAGTTCATTAGTCGTGAAGAAGAAAAAAGCAGATTCTGCGGTGGGCATTGCTTGCCAAATAAACAGAAATGCGGTGGGCATCCAAATCGATTTTTGACTCAATGCCTGCCGTAATTGTTGAAGCTGATGCTTGACGGCTGACCCATCCATCCGCTCGGTGACCGGGGTTTCAGTGATGATCCAGGCGACACAGGAGACGATTAGCGGGAAGACCGCTGTAATCGCAAAAACGGTGCGAGTGGTGAAATGCTCTAACAGGTAGCCGCTCAAATAGGCGGTCATTAAGCCACCCACCGCCGCCGCACCCCAAGAGAGCGATTGCAAAGACCCTGCTTTGCCCATAGATTCTTTACGCGCCCGCTCGACCACGAGGGAATCGACAATCACATCGCTAAAGGCGACGGAGAGTGAACTGGCAGCGATCGCCACCGTTGCAGCCAGCGGCGTGTTCACCACGGTTGCCATTGCCACCCAAGCTAACGCTCCCAATAGCCCAGACAAAATTAGGTAAGGGCGACGACGATAGCCAAAAATTGGCAGTCCGTCTGAGATAAAACCAAACAGCGGCTTGACCATCCAAGGGAGAGCCGCCACGCCAACTAGGGCAGACACCTCAACCGGACCCAAACCCAAATCGTCTTTGAGAAAAAAGCTTACTGCCAAACGTGCCAAGCCCAGAATGCCCTGCACGAAGTAAACCAGCAAGATAGCAATCAGTTCAGGAGTCGGCTCGTGACCAAGAAACACTTTCTCTGTCAGGGAAGCTTTGATTTTGGCAAAACTGGAATAAGAAACAATCATTGATAATTTGTTACAAGTTTTATCAATAGCTTTCATGATAACGCTTCGATTCTACGGCGGCATCTGAATGCTGCAATCAGCCCTTCTAGATTTCTGACAAATGTAATAGCTTCTTAATGCTGATTCATTTCAGCAAGATTTGCACTTCCGATGCAAAGTAGTCTAATCTCTAGCTCTTAGATTTTGGTTTCCTATGCTTGTAATTGGTTTAATCAGCGGCACTTCTGTAGATGGAATTGACGCAGCGCTGGTTGAAATTTCTGGCTTCACCACAGACTCCATCACAAATTTCCAAGTAACGCTGCTAGCCGGGGAAACCATTGCCTACCCAAAGGCACTGCGTGAACAAATTTTGGCAGTGTGCGCGGGGGCAGCCTTGTCGATCGCCGACTTAGCCGCACTAGATGACGCGATCGCTCACCATTTCGCCCAAGCCGCGATCGCCATCCAAACCGGGCACCCCACCGCTGAATTGATTGGCTCCCACGGGCAAACCGTCTTTCACCGCCCCCCAGAGCAAGTACGAAGTACGAAGTTAGATCCCCTCTCGCCTCTCACCTCTCACCTCTCGCCTCCCCTCGGCTACAGCTTGCAACTAGGGCGAGGAGACGTGATCGCCCATCACACAGGCATCACCACTATCAGCAATTTTCGGGCAGCAGATATTGCGGCGGGTGGACAGGGTGCGCCCATGGTTTCCAAGATTGATGCCTACTTGTTTGGACAGCCCCACCAATCAAGCTGTGTGCAAAATATTGGTGGCATTGGCAACCTGACCTATCTGCCTGCTATGAATCATCAAAAAGATTGGCAAGCAGGCATTCTTGGCTGGGATACAGGACCCGGCAATAGTTTGCTTGATCTGGCAGTGCAACACCTAAGTCAGGGAGCCAAAACCTACGACCATAACGGCGACTGGGCGGCAACGGGGCAAATCAGTCAGTCGCTAGTCCATCACTGGCTTCAGCATCCTTTTTTTCACCAGTCACCGCCCAAATCGACCGGGCGAGAACTGTTTGGGGTTGAATATTTGAATCACTGTCTTGCCGATTGTGGCACTAACGGCATGACTGAGGCGGCAGACATTCTAGCAACCTTGACTGAACTAACCGCTGCTTCTATTGCCCATAGCTATCAAACTTTTTTACCTCATATGCCCGATCGCGTTTTGCTGTGTGGCGGCGGCAGCAAAAACCAATACCTCAAGCAGCGGCTTCAAGCTCGACTCAACCCGATTCCCGTATTAACAACCGATGATGTGGGCGTAAATGCCGACTTTAAAGAAGCGATCGCCTTTGCAGTTCTGGCATACTGGCGATCGCACCAGATCCCCGGCAACCTCCCCGCCGTCACCGGAGCGCAACACCCCGTCCTTCTCGGCGAAATTTACTCCGCCTACTAAACTCGATCCACTCGCCACTTGCCATTCGCCACTCGCCATTTCCCTTTTCCCATCGACCTGTTAGGCTTATAGATGCGTGATAGCATTGATTACCCATTGCATCTGCTGTCAAACGGAAGGATAAAGTGGTGGCTCATACCTTTTTAATACAGCCAGGACGCTGGACAATGCGGGGGCACTGGCTAGAACGAAACAGTATGCCAATTCCAGTGCTTGGTAAAACCTTAGTAGGCTGGAGCCGAGATGACTACTGGTTCACAATGGTGACAAAGTTAACATTTCCAAATAGTGAACGCGAAGAGATTGCACTTCAGTATCGGGGTCGGCTAGATGCAGGCGAACGGCAATATACGTTTGTTTTGCAACATAGCTTATTAGGACGGGTAGAAGGAGAAGGGTGGGTTGCTCAAGAGTCTATTGTGCAGCGATATTGGGTATTGGGCGATCGCCAGCGACGAAGCGGGTTTGAAACGATGTACCGGGTTGAAGAAAATAAATATTATCTCTCCAGTGGCATCATGTCGGGGCATTATTTAACCAGTACGATGGAAGTAACTTTAGAACAGCAGCTAGAGTAGATGAATCAAAGCCAGTCGTGAGCGATCGCCTAATAAAAACTATTAAAATGAGATGTTTCACTTGTTTTACAGGATTACTATCAAACAAAGTTCATCTTATCTAGCGGCTTACTGAATTGTTCTTGATTTTTCCATTTAGGCAAACCTAGACAGATCATCATTTTTTATCAGCTACACTAAAGCTATTTTTCACTCTCAACCATGATTCTAGGGCGAGGCTTGCATCGTTGGCTGCTCGTATGATAACAGACCCACACATCGGACACTTACTTGCCAACCGCTACCAGTTGGTTGAACTGGTAGGAAAAGGGGCTATGGGACGGGTATACCGTGCTGAAGACGTTCTACTAGGCGGAGTCATTGCCGTCAAGTTTTTGTCCCAAGCACTGATAGTCAACGATAAGTTACGCGAGCGCTTTAAATTTGAAGCTCGAACTTGCGCTCAACTAGGGCAAAAAAGTATTCATATCGTTCGAGTGACCGACTACGGCATTAACGAAGACGATGTGCCCTATTACGTGATGGAATTTCTTCAAGGGTCAAGCCTGAGCGAAATCGTTAGCACACAGACTCTTTTATTGCCTCGGTTTCTTAGCCTTGCCCGTCAAATTTGTTTGGGGTTGCAATGCGCTCATCAAGGCATTTTGATGGATGGGCAACTGTGCCCGATCATTCACCGAGATATTAAACCCAGCAATATTTTGGTTAGCCAAAATGCGCTTTTAGGCGAACTGGTTAAAATTCTGGACTTTGGCATTGCTAAGCTGCTTCAAGAAGATGGCGGGCA
>ENA-OFDP01000389-OFDP01000389.1-metagenomes-genome-assembly--contig:-NODE-389-length-20174-cov-6.507530_pt1 | contig 20174 bp, 19 predicted proteins | sample MGYA00153389_OFDP01 | MGnify analysis MGYA00153389 | reverse complement strand
TTTCAAACAAATCAGCCGCGCTGGCGTAACTGGCAATGTGACCGCCCAGCTCGCTCGACCCGCCAGACTCGGCCTGATTGGCCCGTACCACCATGGCCAAAGCATTCCAGCGCATCAATGCCGCAATGCGCTCTTCGATCGCCAGATCACCAGGGAACACGGGTTGCTCGTTAACATGAATGGAATTGACATACGGCGTACACAAATCCGGCTGCCAGCCAATGCGCTGGGCGCGTGCGCTACGGCTTAGCGCGTCAAGCAGCTGGCGGGCGCGAGTGGGTCCCTGCGTGGCTACCAGCGCTTCAAACGCCTCCATCCATTCGGCGGTTTCTTGTGGGTCTGGGTCGGCGCTGAGGTGCTGGTGGTTGATGTTCATATTGAAAATATTACGTAAAAACATGCCAAATGTGCTGCTTAAATAGCGCGTTAACCGCTATTTAAGCAGCATAAAATGCCTGAGAAATATTTTTCTCAACAATATGCAGCTTGATTCAACCGATTTAAAGATTCTTGGCGAATTGCAACGCGATGGCTCGCTGTCCAATGTTGAACTGGCCCGGCGCGTGCAATTAAGCCCTTCACCTTGTCTGGCGCGCGTCAAGGCGCTTGAATCTGCAAAGGTAATTGACCGCTACGTGGCGATCGCCAGCGCAACAGCTCTTGGCTTGGGTTTGAGTGTTTTTATTTCTATCAGCCTGCGCAGCCAAAACAGGGATGCGCTGGCAGAGTTTGAACGCCGCATTGCCGAGCACGACGAGGTGATGGAATGCTATTTGATGACCGGCGACAGCGACTATTTGATTCGGGTGGCAGTCGCCGACATCGGCGCGCTGGAAAAATTCATTTTGAACCAGCTCACGCCCATCCCCGGCATTGAAAAAATCCGCTCCAGTTTTGCACTTAAACAGGTGCGGTATAAAACTGCGCTGCCTTTGCCGTATGTTTTGGCATCGACATGACTCTTCCAATAGCTATTTTATTAGTAGCTGCTTACGCTTTTATTTGTTAGGCTAAAGGCACTTTTTACACAAAAAATAATTTCTAACGCCGACGCGCAGGCTTGCGCGAATTGTCGTAAAACGTGGGCAGTTTGTTGGCCAGCCAGTCGATGAAGGTGGCAATTTCTGGGTGCGCTTGCAGCGCAGGCCAAGTATTGAAGGTTTTGGCTAGCTCGCGCTCACTGAAGGTCGCGTGAATTTTTCGGTGGCAAATGCGATGAATGGTCGCCGTATTTTCTAACGCTTTTCCACCCTGGCTTTTGGGAACCAAATGGTGCTCGTCAATGCTGCGGCCCGGCACCATTTGGCGTCCGCACAATGGGCAACGCGCTGGTTGTGCAGTCGGTATATGGCCGAGGGGTTCGGTTCCTCTCAGGGCGCGGCGTGAGACCATGAACAGCAGCTAGTAAGAGGTGATTTTTTAAAATTGATTTTTGCTGTGACTACAGGAGCCTTCGGCTTCTGTTTTTATTGTCTTGCAGGCTGCTTGAAACTCAATCTACGTTGAGGCCGAACTTTAACGCAAGGTATCTGACTGCGTTGAATCACCCTCAATCTTGTTGATTTTATCGGGCAGCGCCCGCTTGCGGCGACCGCGCTTCGCCCCGGAACCCGGCAACGCGTCGCCGGCGGTGCTGTCAATAAACTGGACGCGGCGCTGGGTGGTTTTCCCCATTGTGTTCAAGCGTCTCTTCAACAACGCCACAACGTTGTTGGCGCTGTTGTTGCCCATGGGTGCATGCCAAAGCGCGATGTGCAGGTTCACTGCAAGGGACGTGCCTGCGGGTTGCGCCGCGTCGGTGCCGCGCAGCGCGGCTGCCATGATGTGACTCGCCGTATCTGCCAGGGCCTCCCGACTGACGGGGCCTTCCACCAACATCAAAAAATGGCTTTCATCGTGGCCAATCAAGCTGTCGATATCGCGCGCCGCGCTGCGCATGAGCTTCCCAATCTGCTGCGAAATCTGGCGGCGCTGGGTTTTGACACCAAGTGGCATAGGCCGGTTCGTCAACCCGGCGCAGCAGCATGACGCCGCTGCCAGATGCCAGTCTGCTGCCGCGCAAAAGCGGGCGTCGCAGCCGCGTTTGGGTTTTTTCAGCCAGCAGCAGCCCGGTTTTCGGTTCGTAGTCTGCTACAGCCTGCGCATGCCGTCTCGACAGCGGCTGCGCCCGACTGCGCCACACAAGGGCGAAAAAAAGCAGCAGCAAACCGGTTGCTGACAAAAACATGCCCAAAATTTGTGCAACTTCAACATGCGCCAGCCAGCCCAGGTTCTATGCCGCACGATTGAGCGCAGCCAGCGCAATCGGTGCCAATCCGGGCAACAACCAGCCGTTAAACCGGTCGCCGCGCAGCGTGAGCCAGCCCATGGCGCCCAAAACCACAACGACCACCAAGCCAGTCCAGACGTTCTTTGCGTTGCGCGGCACCAGGTGGACGACTATTACGGTTGCAGCAGCCAGCAAGCAGCTGCTCTTCGAGATAAAACGCTACAACATAAGTAGCTTCTCGCGCCCGTATCTATTGGTCTGGCATCCGTTTAGATACAAAAAAATGCGCGTTTATTTTGCGATGTGGAATTCGCGCTATGTTCAGCGCTGTGGGTTGCGCCGTTCCCGGGGGGCCAGTGGTGGCAAGCGGGGCTCTGACTCTATCGCGTTGATCTTGTCGATCACCTCCTGTCGGCGCAAAGACGACTGGTGGGCAGCGTCGGCTGCTGGAACGCTGGCCGCCGTGTCAACAAACTGCACGGCACGCTGCGTGCCCACGGACATTTGGTTCAGCCGCGTCTTCAGCAGCTCCAACACTTCGCCAGCCGTTGCGGCTTGCTCGCCGGCATGCCAAATGGCAATGTGCAGCATGAACAGGTTCGGTTTTCCGGCTTCTTCAGACGCGCGCAGGCAAGATGAAATGACCTGTGTGCCCAACGAAGCCAGCGCGGCGCGGTTGATGGGTCCTTCAATCATCATGATGAAGTTAGCGTCGTCAAAGCGCGCGGCGGTATCAATATCGCGCACAATGCGCCGGAGAAGTTTGCCGAAACGCGCCAGCGCATCAGCACGCTGCGGTGCGTTGAGCGCATTGACGCTCTTGTTGTAATTCACCCAGCGGAGCATCATCACGCCGCAGTTGAGTTTGAGGCGGTCTGCACGCAGCAGCAATCTAGGCAGGTGTACTTTAACGACCCGGGGCAACGTCAGTCCGGTGGCTGCATCGTAGCTTTCCAGTGCAACTTTTCTCTCATTGGCTAGAAGTGCCGCCCGGCTGCGCCAGGCAAGTACCAAAAACAGCCACATTAACCCGGCTTGTGTCAAGAACACGCTGATCGTCTGCGCCGTTTCAATGTTAGTAACCCAGCCGTAGCTGTAGGCCAGCTGGTTGGATCCCGCCGCAGCCAGTGGCACCAAGCCGCTGAGTAGCCACCAGTTCCAGCGTTGTCCCTTGATGCACAACCACACCAAAGAGCCCACGATAGCAAGCAGTACAAACGCGGCCCAGCCGTTAAACAAGTCGCGTGGTATCGCGCCTTGCGTCACCAACGAAATACCTGCCAGCAGCAAGCTGCCCCAAACCGCACTAACCAGTAGCCGGTAGACCGCAGTGCTTGCAGCTTTGGCGTAGGTGGCCTGTGCGCAAAACCAGCTGCCAGCCGCCAAGCCCAAGAGCGGGGCGCTCAAACGCATGGCTTGGTTGAGGTGCAGGCTGTCAGGCCATATTCGCCAGCCCGCATAGCCCATCAACACCAGGTTAAACAACAAGATAGTTGCGACAAATGCCGCCAGCGATAAAAACACCGTGTCGTTGGCGAGGCGATTGGCAGCAACGCAAGTGACAACCAAAATGCCCAACATGCCGAACATTACCCCGATCAGCGTTCCGATCTGGGATGCGCCATCGGCAAAATCAGTGGGGCTCATCAGCGCCGGTCGTTCGGTAATGGGGCTGTGGTTTTCGAAGCGCATAAAGTAACTTTGTGGCGTACTGCGGCTTTGCACTACAAAGCTGGGTACGCGAGCGCGCAGACTCCATTGGGCAGGCGCAATCAACATGCCAGCAGACTGAATTTGCCACGACCCGTCGGGGCCACGGCCGTACAGGCTGACTTTTTGAACGGTGGTTTTCGGTATGCGCACGATCCAGCTTTGCTGCATTTCGGCCGGGGCCAGCTCAAAGCGTGCCCATACATCGTTGCCGCCTTCCGTCGGCAAAACGGTGCTGTCGGTGTACGTCTGAAACGGCCAGCCATTGGGGTTGGCAATGAATGCTTGGGGCGATGTTTGCGCCGCAGCGCTTGGTGCAGTTAGCCATTGCAGTGGTTTGCTGAGAACCGGCTGGACGCTCGTCGGGTACAGGCGGTCGAACTCTTGCGCGGTACACAAACCGGTAAACAGCAGCCATAAAAAAACGACTTTAAGGAAGACTAAGTGCATCAGACAAGAAGTGATGGTTCGTTAATCAAGTACCAACGACTAACGATTGGCAATTACCGACCAACCAATGCTGGCTTGGCTCTATGAATCATCTTTAAACCGCAGGCGGCTCACAATCCAGCAGGCTGCTGCAATCAACAAAATAGCGCCGCTTTCGTACAGCAGGATAGACGGGTCGCCTTCTTTACCCTGCAAAATAATAAGTCGGCTCAGCGCCGTCATGGCGATAAAAAGTGGAATCGTAATCGGAATGCGGTGGCTGGCGTAAAACGCGCCAAGCATGCCCAGCACCTCCGCATAAATAAACATCAGCAGCAGGTCTTTGAGTTCGACCCGGCGGTTGTCGATCAGCAGCAGCACTTCTTGCGCCATTGCGGCAACCGTGAAAAATGCAATGATCACGAGGAACGACTTTTCGACGAGCTGGATGATATTCTTGACGTTCATAGGCCACTCCTAAATAAATAGCTGCTTGCGCCCGATTCTATTGCGCTAGAGGCTTAAAAAGCTGTAAAACTCACATTTTTGCCTGAAATACCAGTCCGGCGTGCTCACGCAGCGCATGGAATTTGATTTTGGGCCACTGCTGCTCCACTGCCCGAAGCGTGGCGCTGTGGTCGACAAGCAGCGTAGGCGCATCAACCGCATCAAGCGCCACGCGGTGCGCGTTGGCGTCCATGAATTTTTTCAGCTCGTTTGGGTCATCGCACGTCACCCAGCGCGCCAGGTTGAAGTTGCTGCCCATAATGCGGGCTTTTACGCCGTACTCGTGCTCCAGCCGGTGCGCCACTACTTCAAACTGCAACTGGCCGACTGCGCCCAAAAGCAGTAATGAGCCCGCGATGGGCCTGAAAACCTGAATTGCGCCTTCTTCGCCGAGCTGCGTCAAGCCCGCGCGCAGTTGCTTGGTGCGCAACGGATCCGCCACCTCGACCGCGCGGAACATTTCCGGTGCAAAAAACGGCAGACCGGTGAATTGGAGCGCCTCGCCTTCGGTTAGTGTGTCGCCCAATTGCAGCACGCCGTGGTTGGGGATGCCGATGATGTCGCCTGCAAACGCAGTGTCCAGCAACTCGCGCCGCTGGCTCATAAAGCTGACCACCGTGTTGGGGCGCAGCTCCTTGCCGCTGCGCACCACTTTTAATTTCATGCCGCGTGTGAACTCGCCACTGGCAACGCGCAAAAACGCGATGCGGTCACGGTGGGCCGGGTCCATGTTGGCTTGAATTTTGAAGACCACACCCGAAAATTTTTTCTCTTCAGGGTGAACCACGCGCTGCATGGCGGTGCGGTCTGCGGGGGCGGGGGCTAAGTCAACCAGTGCATCCAAAACCTCTTGCACGCCAAAGTTGTTGATGGCCGAGCCGAAGAACATCGGCGTTTGTTTGCCTGCCAAAAACAATTCGCGGTCAAATTCCGGCGTGGCGCCTGCGACCAGTTCAATCTCACCTTTTGCTTGTTGGTACTCTGCGCCAAAGCGTTTGGCCGCCTCGGCATTGTTCAGCCCGGCCAGGATTTCATCGTCACCGCCAGCTTTGTCTTCGCCGGGGCTGAACACGCGCATCCGGTCTTCACGCCTGTCGTAAACGCCATGGAACAGCTTGCCCATGCCGACGGGCCAGGTGAAAGGCACAACGGCCATGCCAAGCTCGCGTTCAATTTCGTCCATCACCGTTATCGGGTCTTGCACCTCGCGGTCCATCTTGTTGACGAAGGTGAGGATCGGTGTGCCGCGTGCCCGGCAAACCTGCAGCAGGCGGCGGGTTTGCGGCTCGACACCGTTGGCTGCGTCAATCACCATCAACGCAGCATCAACCGCCGTTAAAACGCGGTACGTGTCTTCTGAAAAATCCTGGTGTCCGGGCGTGTCGAGCAAATTAATCACGCAATCGCGGTATTCCATCTGCATGACCGATGAGGCAACTGAAATGCCCCGCTGCTTTTCAATTTCCATCCAGTCAGACGTTGCGTGGCGTGCAGCTTTGCGGGCTTTCACGCTGCCCGCAATTTGAATCGCACCCGAGAACAGCAGCAGCTTTTCAGTCAGTGTGGTTTTACCTGCGTCGGGGTGGGAAATGATCGCAAACGTTCGGCGGCGTTTGACTTGTTTTTCGATTTCGGTAAATTCGTGCGGTGAAGACATAACTTTTTATTATCGGTGACGCAGCATGGCCCCCACGCTTTTCACTGCGTGTAATGCGCTGCCCTCCGAGGGGGCCGCTGCGCCTGCAGCCCGGCAAAGCCTCATCCGTGGCCCCGGCTGGTAAGGAAGGGATCTTTGATGCGCCTAATCAACTTGCCGGGCAAAGCGTGGCTGCCGCACGCCGTCAATCACCACGTCTTCGTTGAACATCGCCGCAGGCCGCACCCACAGGCCATGTTCGCCATACTGCGCGCGGTAGAGCGTCATGGGTTGTAGATCTTCACTGTGGCGCACGGTGCCAATCACCTCATACAGATTGCCCTTGTAGTGTTTGTACAAGCCGGGCGGGGTCGTGATGAGGAGAGGGAGTTGTTCGGACATATGGGTCAAGCAGGGGGTGATGGGACAATAGAGCTCATGCATCCTAAAGCCCTTCTAGACAGTTGCTCTGACCTCCTCAAGCACGTACTCAAATTTGACCAGCCCGCCGACATGATGTTGTCGAAATATTTCCGCGAGTTTCGCCTGGGCCCGCGCGAGCGCGCGACACTTGCCGAAACCGTTTACGGCGTGCTGCGCAAGAAAAACCTCTACACCTATCTGGCCCAGCACGGCCATGGAGCGCCAGAGCGGCGGCTGGCGATTCTTGGCTTTGCAGCTGATCGTGAATTTTTAATGGCCGCCCTGACCGACCAGGAAATCGATTGGCTGAAGCGTTGCGACCAAGTCAAACCTGAAGACTTGATGGAATTGCACCGCCACAATTTGCCAAACTGGCTGGTGGAGCCACTTAAAAGCCAGTTGGGCGACGATTTTTGGCCTTTGGTTGAAAGCCTGAATGCGCCAGCTGGTCTGGATTTGCGTGTCAATACATTCAAAGACAAACGCGCGGATGTTCAAAAAGAGCTCAGCAAAGCGGGTCTGAAAACCGTGGCCACGCCCTTTTCGCCCTGGGGCCTTCGGCTGGCTGATAAATCGCAGCTGGGCAAACTCGACGCATTCACGCGCGGTGCAATTGAAGTGCAAGACGAGGGCTCGCAATTGCTCGCGCTGCTGGTGGATGCCAAGCGCGGTGAGATGGTGGTGGATTTTTGCGCTGGTGCTGGGGGAAAGACCCTTGCGCTCGGCGCGACGATGCGCAGTACGGGTCGGTTGTATGCGTTTGACACGTCTGGCCACCGGCTGGCAGCGCTCAAGCCGCGGCTGGCGCGCAGCGGCTTGTCAAATGTGCATCCGGTGGCAATTGCGCATGAGCGGGACGACCGCATTAAACGCCTGGCAGGCAAAATTGACCGGGTTTTAGTGGACTCACCTTGCTCCGGTCTAGGCACGCTGCGCCGCAACCCCGACCTGAAATGGCGGCAGAACCCAAAAGCAATTGAAGAGCTGGTGGCCAAGCAAACTGCCATTTTGCAAAGCGCCGCGCGGCTTTTAAAGCCCGGCGGACGGCTGGTTTACGCCACGTGTAGCGTTTTGCGTGAAGAAAATGAAGCGATCGCTGAACTCTTTACCGCGGCCAATATTGACTTCAACCCCCTTGAAGTCGGCCCGATCCTGACGCATCTGGGAGTAGAACAGGCGCAAACGCTTTGCAATGGACCTTTCCTCCGCCTATGGCCTAACAAGCACCAAACGGATGGGTTTTTCGCTGCTGTGTGGCAAAAAAAGCTCTAAAGTTAATGAGTTTTGCGGGTTTTTAGTGATTTTTCTTTGCTAAAGCGTGATTTGTACGATTTCCAGTGGGTGTAATTCAGGAACAGACCCTACTGGCAAGAAGTTGCCGTAAAGCTTAGAATAGATCAGTCATTTTGGCGTTTGCAAAGCGAGACTTCGGCGCTTGGATGCAAAGCTTTTATTAAGGATTCTTATGATTTTGTTTGATGCTGGCCTGGATTGGTTGGCTCATGGGCTGCTAGCTGCAAGCTGGTGGCAAATCGTTTTGTATGCGTTGGTGACAACGCACATCACGATCGTCAGTGTGACAATCTACTTGCACCGCCATCAGGCGCACCGCGCCATGGACTTGCACGCGCTGCCGTCTCACTTTTTCCGTTTGTGGTTGTGGCTTGGTACTGGTCAGGTCACGAAAGAGTGGGTGTCGATTCACCGCAAACACCATGCCAAATGCGAAACACCTGAGGATCCGCACAGCCCTCAAGCGCACGGCATTGAAAAGGTGTTCTGGCAGGGTGCCGAGCTGTACCGCGCCGAAAGCAAAAACAAAGAAACGATGACCAAATATGGGCACGGTACACCGAACGACTGGATCGAGCGCAATCTGTACACCCGCTTCAGCTGGCAAGGCGTGGGTTTGATGATGGTGATCAACCTTGCTTTGTTTGGCGCAGCCGGTCTGGCTGTATGGGCTGTGCAAATGATCTGGATTCCCGTAACTGCGGCGGGCATCATCAACGGTATTGGCCACTACTGGGGCTACCGCAATTTTGAATCTCCAGACGCAAGCACAAATATATCTCCATGGGGCATCATGATAGGTGGAGAAGAGCTGCACAACAACCACCACACCTACCCCACGTCGGCCAAGTTTTCTGTCAAGCCCTATGAGTTCGACATCGGCTGGGTGTATATACGAGCGCTTGAAAAAGTAGGTTTGGCCAAAGTCAAAAAAGTGCCGCCCAAAATGCAACTTGGCGCTGCTGCTCCCGTTGCTGACGAAAAAACGCTCGAGGCGCTGATTGCGCACCGATATGAAGTAATGGCTGGATATGCAAATGCGCTGCGCCATGCTGGTCGGGCTGAGATCGCTGCATTGAAGTCCCGAAATGCAGATTCTTCGGTGCTGCGTAGAGCCAACCGATGGTTGCACCGCGATGACGACAAAGTGCCCGCTGCCGCCAGACCGCAGTTGGCGCAAGCCAGAGCCGAGCACCCAGTGCTCGACAAAATGGTCATCATGCGTGAAGAGTTGCGTCAAATGTGGCTGACCACTTCCGCGTCTCGCGAACAGCTCACCGTTGACTTGCAGGCTTGGTGCCGTCGTGCCGAAGAAAGTGGCATTGCGGCACTGCATGAGTTCTCGATGAAGCTTCGTTCCGCCAGAGCTTAAGCACCGTTCAACTGATCAAGGCCGCACCGACGTATTGTCACCAGTGAGGCTTTTTTGTTGGTGGATTAACTGGTCTTCGCGCGGGATTTAGAGATGATCACCCCGCGCGAAAAATTGCCTGCAAAGCAGGCGTTAAAAAACCGCTAGGCATTGCTGCCAGCGGTTTTTTACATCTTCAGAGATGCTGAATTACTTCAGTTTGATCTCTTTATATTCCACGTGCTTACGTGCTTTTGGATCAAATTTCATGATCAGCATTTTGTCGGGAGTAGTTTTCTTATTTTTGGTGGTCGTGTAAAAGTGACCTGTGCCGGCGGTTGATTCCAGCTTGATTTTTTCGCGTGCGCCTTTGGCCATGATGTATCTCCTTAACTTGCTGCTTAAACTTCACCGCGGGCACGAAGATCCACCAGGATTGCATCGATACCTTTTTTGTCAATCAGGCGTAAGCCAGCACTGGTAACACGCAAGCGCACCCAACGGTTTTCGGTCTCGACCCAAAAGCGGCGGTATTGCAGGTTCGGCATAAACCGACGCTTGGTTTTGTTGTTGGCGTGAGAAACGTTGTTTCCTACCATCGGGCCTTTGCCCGTTACCTGACAGACGCGTGCCATGAGCACTCTCCGTAAAAAATAAAATCGAATGCGGAAAACTTGAACAGTTTTTCCAGTGAAGCCTAAGAGTATAGCCTGAAAACTGAGAATTGCCGCCTACATCGGTGGCTAAGTCAGGCGTTTTGCTCTAAAAAGCGTTGCGCATCCAGTGCGGCCATGCAACCTGTGCCGGCGCTGGTAATCGCCTGGCGGTAAACGTGGTCTTGCACATCGCCCGCTGCAAACACGCCCGGCACACTGGTCATGGTGGCAAAGCCGTCCAAGCCAGTCTTGGTGATGATGTAGCCGCCTTTCATGTCGAGCTGGCCAGCAAAGATGTCCGTATTCGGCTGGTGACCGATGGCGATGAAGCAGCCCTTCAAAGCAATGTCCTGGGTTGATTCATCGGTGGTGCTTTTCAGGCGCACCCCAGTCACGCCGCTGGCGTCACCCAAGACTTGCTCCAGCGTGCTGAAAGTCTTAAGCACAATCTTCCCGGCCGTGACTTTTTCATGCAGTTTGTCGATCAGAATTGCCTCCGCTTTAAACTTGTCGCGTCGGTGAACCAGGTACACCTTGCTGGCAATATTCGACAGATACAAAGCCTCTTCAACTGCGGTGTTTCCGCCGCCCACCACACAAACGTCTTGCTCGCGGTAGAAAAATCCGTCGCAGGTTGCGCAGCCTGAGACGCCCCGTCCCATAAATGCGGTTTCGCTCTCCAGGCCAAGGTACTTGGCAGATGCGCCGGTAGAAATAATCAGCGAATCGCAGGTGTAAACACCGCTGTCGCCCGTCAAGGTAAACGGGCGTTTTGAAAAGTCAACCGTATGAATGTGGTCGAAGATAATTTTGGTTTTAAAGCGCTCTGCGTGCTCCAAAAAGCGCTGCATCAGCTCCGGCCCTTGTACGCCTTGCGCGTCAGCGGGCCAGTTGTCCACGTCGGTGGTGGTCATCAGCTGACCACCCTGCGCGATGCCGGTGATGAGCACCGGGTTCAAGTTGGCCCGCGCTGCATAAACGGCTGCGGTGTAGCCTGCTGGTCCTGAGCCCAAAATAAGTACTTTCGAATGGTTCATGGTAAAAATTGGGATAACTTTCTGACGTCAGTTACAGTTCAGTTGATTCTGAAACCATAGGAACATATTTTCGTTAAATGGTGACGATCTGAAGGAAAACCAGTTGAACGTAGTGCTAAGGGTGTTCAATCATTTGAGGAGATTGTGATGTCAACGATGGTATCCAACCTTGAGCTGATCCGCAGGGTTCCGCTTTTTTCCATGCTGACTGCCAGCCAGGCTGAGTCGGTTGCGGACGCCGTCATCAAATCCAGATTCAAGCGGGGTGAGGCTATTGTCGAGCAAGGTAAAAAGTCGAACGCGCTGGCGATCATTTTGACCGGAAGAGCGCGTGTTATTACTACCGACGGGCGCGGGCGCGAAGTTATTCTCGCAGTGATGCAGCCGGGCGACTATTTCGGCGAGATGAGCCTGATTGACAACGAACCGCACTCAGCCAGCGTTCGCGCTGAGGTGCAAACCGATGTTCTGATTCTTGGGCGGCTTGAGTTTGCGCGCTGTCTTCCAGAAAACTCATCGATGGCTTATGCGGTCATGAAAGGCCTGGTACAGCGCCTGCGGCATGCGGACCGCAAAATTGAATCCTTGGCATTGATGGATGTTTACGGACGCGTAGCGCGCACGCTGCTGGAGTTTGCTGTTCCGGACGACCAGGGCAATGCGGTGATCAAAGACCGCGTTTCGCGTCAGGATCTGGCCAAAATGGTGGGGGCTTCCCGCGAGATGGTCAGCCGCGTGATGAAGGACCTTGAAGATCGCGGTTTCATTGAAACCCGGGTCGATGGCTCAATGCTCGTCAAAGAAAGACTGAACGCTTTGGGCTAGGGTTTTTGCCGCATTGCCCGCCCACCGCTGTTACTGCGCTGGTAACGGGTATTGGCTTTGTATCAAATAGCGTTTTGCTCGAGGACGCTGCGGCGATTGCGTTAAGCTCTCAGGCGTCATGACATATTCACTCGACACCCTTAATTCCCGCAATACGCCAACAGCGCTGCCGCCCACCGGTTTCAATCGTTTCACGCAAGAAGTCGGTTTGGTTTTGGGTTTGGTTGGTCTGGTGTTCTGGCTGGCAGCGCTGCTCAGTTATTCAACCCAAGACCCCGCATGGTCCACCTCAGGAGCGGCACAAATCGTTGGCGGAACGGGCTTGAGCAACTTGGGTGGACGTTTGGGCGCGTACCTTGCGGATGCAAGCTATTTTTTGTTTGGTTTTTCCGCCTGGTGGCTTTTAGCGGCGGGAGCTCGCTTGTGGCTGGCTACTTTGGCGCGTTGGCTGCGTGGTGACGTGCATGTTGCAGCTGCTTGGGGCCGCACCACGTTTTGGTTGGGGCTGGCGGTGTTGCTGACGGCAAGCGCCGGGCTGGAGTGGTCACGGCTGTACCGTTTTGAGAGCAAGCTGCCCGACCACGCGGGCGGCGCTTTGGGCTATCTTGTCGGCAGTCTGGGCGTGAAGTGGCTCGGATTTTCCGGGTCAGGCCTGGTGTTGATTGCTTTGGGCATCGTCGCGGTCGCCAGCGTTTTTCGTTTTTCGTGGGCGCACACTTCGCAGCGCCTGGGCCGATGGTTGGCGAACCTGGTCGAATCAAGGCGTGAAAAGCGCGAAGTGGCACAAGACGTTGCGGTCGGTAAAAAAGCCGCGCAAGAACGCGAGGACACACTGGTTGATGAACGCATAGACAGCAAGGTGCACCACCCCTCGCCGGTGGTGATTGAGCCAACCTTGGTTGATATTCCCAAAAGCGAACGCGTCATCAAAGAAAAGCAAAAACCGCTCTTCAGTGAAATGCCCGACTCCAAGTTGCCGCAGGTTGATCTGCTCGATGGCGCGTTGGTCAGGCAGGAAACAGTGGCGCCAGAAACGCTGGAAATGACTTCGCGCCTGATCGAGAAGAAGCTGAAAGATTTTGGCGTTGAAGTGCGTGTGGTGGCCGCAGCGCCAGGGCCAGTAATTACGCGCTACGAAATTGAGCCGGCCACTGGAGTGAAGGGCTCGCAAGTTGTCGGCTTGGCCAAAGACTTGGCCCGTGCGCTCAGCCTGGTATCCATTCGGGTGATTGAAACCATTCCAGGCAAAAACTTTATGGCGCTGGAATTGCCTAACGCCAAACGCCAATCGATTCGCCTGAGTGAGATTTTGGGCTCGCAGGTTTACAACGAAGCCAAGAGCCTGCTCACCATGGGCCTGGGCAAAGACATTGGTGGCAACGCTGTAGTTGCTGACCTGGCCAAGATGCCGCATTGCCTGGTGGCCGGTACCACAGGTTCGGGCAAATCGGTCGGTATCAACGCCATGATTTTGAGCTTGCTCTACAAGGCCGATGCGCGTGATGTGCGGCTGCTGTTGATCGACCCCAAAATGCTGGAGATGAGCGTTTACGAAGGCATTCCGCACCTGCTGTGCCCCGTGGTGACCGACATGCGGCAAGCTGCGCACGGCCTGAACTGGTGCGTGTTCGAAATGGAAAAGCGCTACAAGTTGATGAGCAAATTGGGTGTTCGCAATCTGGCAGGCTACAACGTCAAGATTGATGACGCGAAGGCCAAAGGCGAATTTATCTACAACCCCTTCAGCTTGACGCCTGACCAACCCGAGCCACTTGAGCGCCTGCCTTACATTGTGGTGGTTATTGATGAGCTGGCCGATCTGATGATGGTGGTGGGTAAAAAAATTGAAGAGCTGATTGCACGGCTGGCCCAAAAAGCGCGGGCTGCCGGAATTCACTTGGTGCTGGCCACGCAGCGCCCCAGCGTGGACGTGATAACCGGTTTGATCAAAGCCAACATTCCGACACGACTGAGCTTCCAGGTGTCCAGCAAAATCGACAGTCGCACGATTCTTGATGAAATGGGCGCTGAGGCGCTGCTGGGTATGGGCGACATGCTCTACAAAGCGGGTGGCTCGGGCATTCCGGTGCGTGTACATGGCGCTTTTGTGAGCGACGAGGAAGTCCACCGCGTGGTCGCGTATCTGAAGCTGCAAGGGGAACCAAACTACATCGACGGCATCCTAGAAGGCGGCGTCGCTGATGGCGAAGGCGGTGACCTCGGCGGTGATTTAAGCGAAGCCGGCGGCGAAAAAGATCCGATGTACGACCAGGCAGTCGAGATCGTTTTGAAAAATCGCAAAGCGTCGATTTCACTCGTTCAGCGGCATTTGAAGATTGGCTACAACCGGTCTGCGCGCATGCTCGAAGAAATGGAAAAAGCGGGCCTGATCAGCGCCATGTCCGGCAGTGGTCAGCGCGAAATTTTGGTGCCTGCAAGGGCGGAGTTGTGATGTCAAGTTTCGTTTCAAAGTTTTTGGTTGTGATCTCAATTGCTATTATTTCAGTAGCTGCTTACGCCCAAGATCAGGGGGCTATCGGCACTAATGGCTTAAGAAGTCTTGAAGCTTTTGTCAAAACTACCAAAAGCGGGCGCGCAGTATTTACCCAGGTGGTCACCAGCCCGGCCAAAGAAGGCCAAACCGCGAAGGTAAAAACATCCACCGGGACGTTCGAGTTTTTGCGGCCCAACCGTTTCAAGTTTTTGTATAAAAAACCGTTTGAGCAGTCCATCGTGTCTGACGGGGAAACGCTGTGGCTGCACGATGTGGACCTGAACCAGGTGACCGCCCGCAAGTTGGCCCAGGTGCTCAATGGCACACCGGCGGCGGTAATTGCGGCGGCAGCCGATTTAAAAGGCCTGCAGGCTGATTTCACTCTCACGCCATTGCCTGAAAAATCCCCTGCGGTGACTGGCGTGCAGTGGGTCAAGGCGGTACCCAAAACAAAAGATGGTCAGTTGCAGACCATCACAGTGGGACTGAGAACCACCGACAAGGGGGTAGAGCTGGCAGCGCTTGAAATTCTCGACAGTTTTGGCCAGCTCTCGGTCATGACTTTTGCTCAATTCGAGGCCAACCCGGCCTTGACGACCACCAGCTTCCAGTTTAAGCCGCCAGCTGGGGCGGATGTGAGCAAGCAGTAGCTTTTCGCCACTCAACACAGCGCACAGAAAGCCAGCGCACCAAATGGCGCAAGGTCAACCCACGCAGACGCACATTCCACTTGCTGAGCGGTTGCGTCCGCAAAACCTGGGCGACGTCATTGGACAGCAGCACTTGCTGGGCGACGGCATGCCGCTGCGCATAGCGTTTGAGTCTGGTCAGCCCCACAGCTGTATTTTGTGGGGGCCGCCGGGTGTTGGCAAAACCACCATCGCGCGGCTGATGGCCAACAGCTTTAACGCGCATTTCATCACCATGTCGGCTGTGCTGGGCGGCGTAAAAGAGATTCGTGAAGCGGTGGAGCAGGCTGGCGTATGGCTAGCTCAAGGTGGAGGTTCTGGCGGCGGCCAAGGTAAACGCACGATTGTTTTTGTCGATGAAGTACACCGCTTTAACAAAAGCCAGCAAGATGCATTTTTGCCGCACGTTGAAAGTGGGCTGTTCACCTTTATTGGTGCCACCACTGAAAACCCCTCGTTTGAAGTCAACGCCGCGCTGCTTTCACGTGCGGCTGTGTACGTGCTGCAACCGCTTGGTATCGATGATTTGAAGCAAATAGTGGATGTAGCCCTGAAAATACGGGCGCTAGGCGCTATTAATAGCATAGCGTCTGATGCCACCGAACGTTTGGTTGCTTACGCCGACGGCGACGCACGGCGTTTGCTGAACACGCTTGAATCGCTGGCGGTCGCCGCAGCGAACGATAAATCAGGCCCAATTTCTGAAGTCACTGATGCCTGGCTGCTCAAAGTCCTGGGCGAAAAAATGCGCCGTTACGACAAGGGCGGCGAGGTGTTTTACGACACTATTTCTGCCTTGCACAAATCAGTGCGTGGCTCTGATCCCGACGCCGCACTGTATTGGCTCATGCGTATGCTCGACGGCGGTGCAGAGCCCAAATACATGGCGCGCAGACTTATTCGGATGGCCAGTGAAGACATTGGCCTGGCCGACCCGCGCGCATTGCGGCTGGCGCTCGACGCTGCTGAAGTGTATGAGCGACTCGGCTCGCCCGAGGGCGAACTCGCGTTGGCCGAATGCGTGATTTACCTGGCGATGGCACCCAAATCAAATGCGGTGTACGTCGCGTTTAACGAAGCCAAAGCACTGATCAAAAAAGGCGGTACGCTGCCAGTGCCGCTGCACCTGCGCAACGCGCCGACCAAGCTGATGAAAGAGCTCGAGTACGGAAAAAATTACCGCTACGCACACAACGAAGCAGACGGATTTGCCGCGGGCGAAAACTACTTTCCCGAAGGACTTCAGGCGCCCGAGTTTTACAGGCCCGTCAGCCGTGGACTGGAGATTCGCATCGCTGAAAAGCTGGCTGAGCTCAAACAAAAAAATATCCGGCCTACAAAGCAGTAGTGGTGATTATTCATCGCACTTTCAAGGGTTAACCCGGGCGAAACGCCAGTACATGGCCCAATTCTCGCTATGAGAGCATGACTACAATTCGCGCACTGCCAAATTGGGCTTTTCAGTTGGCAACGGGTACGACCTGGTGCTTCTTTGGTGTCGGTTTATTTTGGGGTAAGTTATGGATGTATTACTGCAGCAGATCATCAACGGTCTGGTTTTGGGCAGCATGTACGCGCTGATTGCGTTGGGCTACACCATGGTGTACGGGATCATTAATTTGATCAACTTTGCGCACGGTGAAGTACTGATGGTGGGCGCACTGACCAGCTGGACCATCATTGGCATCATGCAAACGTCCATGCCCGGCACGCCCGGCTGGATTATTTTGCTGATATCGATGTTGATTGCTTTCGTGGTGTGTGGGGCACTGAACTTCGTGATTGAAAAGGTCGCTTACCGGCCGCTACGCAATGCACCCAAGCTGGCACCGCTGATCACTGCGATTGGCATGTCGCTGCTGCTGCAAACGCTGGCAATGATCATCTGGAAGCCGACCTACAAGTCTTACCCAACGCTGTTGCCTTCTGATCCATACCAGTTTGGCGGCGCGGTCATTACCGTGACACAAATTTTCATTCTGGGTGCCACCGCTGTTTCCCTCGCGATCTTGATGTGGCTGGTGCACTACACGCGCCTTGGCCGTGCAATGCGTGCCACGGCAGAAAACCCACGCGTAGCCGCGCTGATGGGCGTGCGGCCCGACACAGTGATTTCTGCAACCTTCATCATCGGCGCGATTCTGGCCGCGCTCGCAGGCGTGATGTACGCATCAAATTACGGTACAGCGCATCACGCAATGGGATTTTTGCCGGGGCTCAAAGCATTTACGGCGGCCGTGTTTGGCGGCATTGGCAACCTTGGCGGCGCAGTGCTTGGCGGCATTTTGCTGGGGCTGATTGAGTCGATTGGCGCAGGCTATATCGGGCCTCTTACCGGCGACGTACTGGGCAGCCAGTACACCGATATCTTTGCTTTTATCGTGCTGATTTTTGTACTCACCCTGCGCCCATCAGGCCTGCTGGGTGAACGTGTGGCCGACAGGGCTTGACGCAATTAAAACGCTATCGAGGCCAACATGAAATCAAACAAAAACGTAACTTATTTGCTGATGGGGTTAGCCCTTTTGGTATTGCCCTTGTTCCTGCAGTTTGGCGGCAACGCCTGGGTGCGCATTGTCGACATGGCGCTGCTGTATGTGCTGCTGGCGCTGGGCTTAAACATTGTGGTGGGCTATGCGGGGCTGCTGGACCTGGGATATGTCGCGTTTTTTGCAGTCGGTGCCTATCTGGCTGCACTGCTTGGCTCGCCGCACTTGCTTCAGGCGTTTCCAGAGCTCGCTGCCATGTTTCCGAACGGGCTGCATTTGCCGATTTGGGTGGTGATTCCGCTCGCTGCAGCATTAGCGGGTTTGTTTGGCGTGTTGCTGGGCGCTCCCACACTGCGGCTGCGCGGTGACTATCTGGCAATCGTCACGCTAGGTTTCGGTGAAATCATTCGCGTGTTTTTGGCTAATCTGGACCGACCCGTCAACATCACGAACGGGCCGAAGGGAATCAACCAGATTGATTCCATCAAGTTTTTTGGCTTTGACCTCGGTGCAGATCACCAGTTTTTCGGTATCACTGTCAACTCTGTGAGCATGTACTACTACCTGTTTTTGGCGCTGGTTGTCGTTGCGGTCGTGGTCTGCCACAGGCTGGAAAATTCCCGGATTGGGCGCGCATGGATGGCCATTCGGGAAGACGAAATAGCTGCAAAAGCAATGGGCATCAACACGCGCAACTTAAAGCTGCTTGCGTTCGGTATGGGCGCAACCTTTGGCGGCGTATCAGGCGCCATGTTTGCTTCTTTTCAAGGATTCGTATCGCCGGAGTCGTTCAGTCTGATGGAGTCAGTGATGATTGTTGCAATGGTGGTGCTTGGAGGCATTGGTTATCTGCCCGGCGTTATTTTGGGCGCGCTGCTGCTGGCCGCATTGCCCGAGGTGCTGCGTTATGTGGCCGGGCCGCTGCAGGTCATGACAGATGGCCGGATCGATGCTGCTATTTTGCGGCAGCTGTTGATTGCGCTGGCGATGATCACCATCATGCTGCTGCGCCCGCGCGGTCTGTGGCCGTCACCGGAGCACGGCAAGTCCCTGAACAAACCGGTGGGCAAAGTGCCTAGCAACACGATTAACCCGTAAGGACTGCGCACATGAGCGAAACCATCTTAAAAGTCTCAGGCGTGTCCAAGCGCTTTGGCGGCTTGCAAGCATTGAGCGACGTCGGCATTCACATCGAACGCGGCCAGGTCTATGGCTTGATTGGCCCCAACGGTGCGGGCAAGACGACATTTTTTAATGTGCTTACCGGCCTGTACACGCCCGACAGCGGCAGCTTTGAATTGGCAGGCAAGGCATATCAGCCTATGGCAGTACACCAGGTGGCCAAAGCAGGCATTGCCCGCACTTTTCAAAATATCAGGTTGTTTGCAGAAATGACGGCGCTTGAAAACGTGATGGTGGGCCGCCACGTCCGCACGCATTCAGGGTTGATCGGCGCTGTCTTTCGCACAGCGGGCTTCAAAAACGAAGAGGCTGCGATTGCCAGGCGTTCGCAAGAGCTGCTGGACTATGTGGGCATCGGCAAATATGCTGATTTCAAAGCGCGCACGCTCAGTTATGGCGACCAGCGCCGACTTGAGATTGCACGCGCCCTGGCGACTGATCCGCAGCTGATCGCACTGGACGAGCCCGCCGCTGGCATGAACGCGACTGAAAAAGTCCAGCTGCGCGAACTGATTGACCAGATTCGCAAAGACAACCGCACCATCTTGCTGATTGAGCACGATGTGAAACTGGTGATGGGCTTGTGTGACCGGGTGACGGTGCTGGATTACGGCAAACAAATTGCTGAAGGACTGCCAGCCGATGTGCAAAAAAATGAAAAAGTGATCACCGCCTATCTGGGCTCTGGGCACTCGACGGAATAAAAATATGACAACCACACTCCTGAAAATCACAGGCCTGCAAGTGGCCTACGGCGGCATTAAGGCCGTCAAAGGTGTTGACCTGCACGTCAATGAAGGCGAGCTGGTAACACTGATTGGCTCTAACGGCGCCGGTAAAACCACGACCATGAAAGCCATCACCGGTACGTTACCGCCTGCTTCTGGCGATATTGAATATATGGGCAACAGCATCAAGGGTAAAGGTGCCTGGGACTTGGTCAAAGACGGCCTGGCCATGGTGCCGGAGGGTCGCGGTGTATTTGCACGCATGACGATCATTGAAAACTTGCAAATGGGTGCTTACATCCGCAATGACAAAGCCGAAATTGCAGCGGACATGGAAAAAATGTTCACTATTTTCCCGCGCCTGCGAGAGCGCAAAGACCAACTTGCCGGCACCATGAGCGGCGGTGAGCAGCAGATGCTGGCCATGGGCCGCGCGCTGATGAGCCGGCCCAAAGT
>ENA-OFDP01000386-OFDP01000386.1-metagenomes-genome-assembly--contig:-NODE-386-length-20261-cov-5.805503_pt1 | contig 20261 bp, 22 predicted proteins | sample MGYA00153389_OFDP01 | MGnify analysis MGYA00153389 | reverse complement strand
AAAATTCTTAAAGAATTTGGAAATAATTATGTAATTAATTTTGCTTAACTACTTATCTGCTCAGGATACGGCAATGCCGTGTCCCTACTTTACGCACTTTTTGATCGATATCGGTTAGGATAACAATTGTAGTCTATGGTTGGCGATCGTGAATTCTAACTCTACTGTTTCATCTGCGCGCAACGAAATTTTTCCGGGAGAAGTTTTCGTCAATACTGCTGATTTTGATAGCGGCATTCGGCGACTTTTACCTAAATATGACGAAATGCTGGATGTATTAGTCGGCTGCATTGCTAGCGCTAACAACCGCATTTTAGAACTCGGCTGCGGTACGGGAGAACTGACTTTAAAAATTCTCGAACGCTACCCGTCTGCGACTATAGTTGCTATCGATTACTCGCCGCGAATGCTTGATTTTGCCCGCGCGAAAATAGAGTCGGCTGGATACGCAGCCCGGTGGACTGGCATAGAATTGGATTTTGGAGAATGGGCGAATAATCCAAATTTCTCAGGCTTGGACGGTCAATTTAATGCTGCTATTTCATCTCTGGCAATTCATCATCTTGAGGATGAGATGAAGTTGAAATTGTTTCAACGGATTCGCGAAAGTTTAAATGCTGGCGGCTGTTTTTGGAATGCTGACCCTCTGTTAGCAGAATCAGCAGGAATAAAAGATATTTATCAAGCGGCGCGAGAAGATTGGGCGCTAAGTCAGGGGGAAACTTTAGCACAAATTCGGGCAAATGTGGGGACGAGTGTCTCTTATGGATATTCTAATCCCGATCGCCTGGCTACACTTTCGACACAGTTGGAAATGTTGACAAAATCTGGATTTGAGACTGTTGCAGTCCCTTGGAAATACTACGGTATGGCGGTTTTTGGCGGATTTGTTAATTGAAAAAAAGCAGTCCGGGATGCAATTGTCACGATTCAATCGACTTGTAAGGTGCGTCAGGCTGAGGATGTGCGCGAAATAATTAGGGCTTGCGTCTGACGCACCCTACTGACTGAGTTGGTCTTTATAAAATATATAATACTGTCAGGATTGAGGAACTAAAATGACTGCAACTGCGATTCAAAGTATTGACTGGGATGCTTTTTGTTCGGAACTGTCGGGAATCGAAATAATTCGCGATCGCGCGCAAGTTGTCAAGCTATCTCAAGACTATTATCACTTCAGTCCTGTTTTGCAACCTATCTTAAGTGATAAAACAGGAGATTTAGTAGTTCGTCCCGCTAGCGAAGCCGAAGTTTTGCGAGTTGCGGCGGGCTGCGTCAAATTCAAGATTCCGCTAACTGTCAGAGGTGCGGGAACGGGCAATTACGGACAGTGCATTCCCCTCAACGGCGGCGTTATTTTAGATACCACTAAAATGAACAATATCCGCTGGATAAAACCGGGTTTAGCTTGCGTGGAACCGGGGGTGAAAATGTCGGTTTTTGACAAACAAGCGCGAGAAATTGGTTGGGAATTGCGGATGGTTCCGTCAACCTACCGCACCGCAACGATTGGGGGATTTATCGGTGGCGGTAGCGGGGGAATTGGTTCGATAACTTACGGCCAGTTGCGCGATCGGGGAAATCTTCATGCGGTGCGAGTAGTTACAATGGAAGATGAGCCCCGCGTCATCGAATTGCGCGGCGATGAAGTGCAAAAAGTCAATCACGCTTACGGCACAAATGGGATTATTACTGAGTTAGAAATTCCCCTCGCCCCTGCTTATCCTTGGGCGGAAATCATTGTCGCTTTTGATGATTTTATGAATTCGGCAAATTTCGGTCAAGCTTTGGGCGATGCTGATGGAATTATCAAAAAACTAATTTGTGTTTGTGCTTGGCCGATCCCTGCTTATTTTGCGGCTTTCCGCGATACGATTCCTGAAGGTAAGCACTGCGCTTTGTTAATGGTAGCAGAATCTTGTCTGGAACCGCTGCAAGATTTGGCGATCGAATATGGGGGCACAATTTGCTATCAAAAAAGCGCGCAAGAAGCGAGCAAAGGTGCCGCAATTGCTGAATATACTTGGAATCATACAACTCTGCACGCCCGCAGCGCTGACCCGTCTCTGACTTATTTGCAGACGCTTTTTCCCGCAGATAAAGGTTTGAAATTGATTGAGGAACTGTACAATTATTATGGGGATGAGGTGATGATGCACTTGGAGTTTTTGCGGATGAACGGGAGGGCGATCGCGGCTGCTTTGCAAATAGTCCGCTACACTACGGAATCGCGGCTAAATGAAATTATTCGCTATCATGAAGAGCAAGGCGCGCTGATTGCTAATCCTCACACTTTTATCTTGGAAGATGGAGGGATGAAGAGTGTTAATGTGGAACAGTTGCAGTTTAAAGAGTTGGTCGATCCTTGGGGTTTGCTGAATCCGGGTAAAATGCGGGCGTGGTTGGAACGGGATTAAGATGGTTTGTATATTGTTTGGCGGTTGAAACCGCTGCTACACAAACGAAGTCCGCCTTCACGGACTAATAAATAAAGATTAAAACTCGGCGGTTGAAACCGCGACTACACAAACGAAGTCCCTCTCTAAGAGACTAAGAAAGCAATTTAAGGGATAGGGGCGGTAATTTCTGTAGGTGCGATCGCCCCCGGTGTAGGTGCTGCTTGTTTTTCCAGTAGTAGTCGCTGTTTGTTCCGAAATTCGGCGGCCGCATCGTTCAAATTTTGGCGCTGTTCGGTATTAAATTCTTCCACACTGCGGCCGCCTCCCAATCTGGATCTGTGAATTAAATCAAATATGCCGCTGCCGCTGCTGCGGCCGGAAAAAGGGTCGGTATTGTCTTTAGTTTGAAAGTCTTGCAGCGGTTGGGGGGAATTAGTTAAACCGCTGGCTTGAGCGAATGTTGCTTGAGGTGAGAAAAGTGCATAGGAGGCGATCGCGCTGACAGCAACTCGAATCATCCAACTGCGTGATTTAGAAGTTTTGATGTTCATGATTTATGAGTTTAACCTTTAAAAAAACAATTTTATCTAAACAATATTCTGATTGGCAACAAATAGTATAGCACTTCTTAAAAGTTTAGATCCGGGTAAGGACACGGCATTGCCGTGTCCCTACAATTGATTGATATCAAGGGCGGGCTAGAAGCCCACCCCACAATCGCCGATGCCTAACTAAGCAAACCGGCGTCGCAGCAGCGGTTGAATGCTCAGCAGCGCTACGAGATCGAAGGCTAGCAATACTAACAGCGCTCCTCCAAAGGTGACTGTACCCCAAGGAGCTTGCATCACGACACTGGCTAGCGACCAATCGGTGTGCAGGTACAAATAGCGGATGGGTTCGATCGCATAACTGAGAGGATTGAGTGTCACCACAACTTGCAGCCACTCTGGCATAAATGACAGCGGCGCGAGGGCTGTGCTGGCAAATAACAGTGGCAAGTTGGTAACAAAAATTACTGCAATTAATTCTACGTGGCCCGGAAGAGCGAAGGCTAAACCGAGACTGAGGCCGGTGACGCCCAAAACTAGCAGCAGGACTATGAGGGCGATCGCCCCGAGTCCGGCAAGTCCGGGGAATCCCGCGCCCAAGAACGCACCAGCCGTTACAATTGTGCCTGTTTGGATGAAGCTGAGGGTGACGATGAAAATCGCGGAAGCTAGGACGATCGAGAATCTGGAAGCCAGGGGCGCGACTAACAGGCGGTTGAGAAATCCGAACTCGCGATCGAACATGATCGGCAAACCAGCATTCAGCGCCCCAGCAAAGGCTGTAAAAACAATTACACCAGCGCCGAGAAATTGTCCGTAATTCTGACTTTCGCCGAACAAGCCAGCGGGAGCATTTTCAAACAGCGCGCCGAACAAAACCAACCACATCAGCGGCTGAATAATGCCTGCAACTAGCGTCGAGGGGCGGCGCTGCAATTGAATAAACAGGCGCTTGGTTAATGCGAGTGTTTCTTGGATGAAGTCGCCCAGCAGGGAACTCGAAGTGTCAGCGGATGGGGTGGCGAGTGGCCGCTGCTGGTTGAGGTTGGGGGATGTAACAGTACCGCTCATAATTGCTTGTTGATTAAATCTCACTATCTTTAGGGTAGCAAGTCTGGAGAGATTGGTGGCGATCGGGCGGGCGCTTTTTGTGTGGAGTTTTGGTAAACTGAATATCATGTTATCGCACACACCAGACCTCGCCGAACCAGTTAATGATTGGGACTTTATCGAATTGTGGGTAGATCCGATTGTTTTTCCCCCTCGTATTGTGATGTTAGTGAGTGGAAAGAAGGGAGGATTTTGTATTTATAATCCATCAGCTAAGTATAAGTCTCTATTTTCAAGTTCAAGCTATGATGAGGCTCATTCATGGCTTTTGGAAGATGAATATGAGCGCTGCGATGGTCGGCTTTTAGCGGAGGAAATTGCTTGAGTTTTTTAGAGGAGATATTGTGGTAAAATCAAGTATAAGCTCTCATTAACGCTACTGGATATGCTACATTGAGTAGGAAGAATTTGGCAAAAAAATGTCTTGTACTTTCACGGCAATTGTTTATTGGGAAGAGGATGTTTATGTAGCCGAGTGTCCTGAAGTGGGAACGGCTAGCCAAGGAGAAACGATTGAAGAGGCGATCGCCAATCTTAAAGAGGCAACGGAACTTTATTTAGAAGAATTCCCTCTGCCTAAAACTTCCCCCCGTCTGCTAACTACATTTGAGGTATTGAGTGCCTAAACTACCGCGAGTTAGTAGTGTAGAAGCCATCCGGGCTTTGGAACGCTTAGGCTTTATTCAAGTACGGCAGCGAGGCAGTCATGCTATTTTGAAGAAACAACTACCGATCGATGATGAGTCGAATCCTCAAGGTGCGATCGAGGTTGGCTGTGTAGTACCAGTGCAGCGCAAAACTTTGGCGGTTGGAACCCTCAAAAGTATTCTAAATCAAGCAGGGATTTCTGTTGAAGATTTTTTGAGGAATCTTTAGATATATTGAAAGGGCGATTCCCTACCCTACCCTTCGGGAACCCCTGCGGGGAACGGGAACGCTTCGCGAACGGGATAGTCCGCTAAACAATGGAGGATAAAGCTATGTCATCAAGTGCGATCGCCACTTTGGTCAAAATCATGGAATCTCTGCCGGAAACTCTGCAAGATAGAGTTGTTGAACACCTGCAAGAGTACATTTTGAAATCAAATATTACTGTTCCTGTCAACTCCGACGGTAAGTTAGAAATTCCCCCTGAGATTGAAGCTCAACTGAAACCTGGGGATAGATATACAGTGACTGTCACCGCAGATAATATTGTTTTTCAGAAGGTAGCAGGTTTCGACTGGGAGGAATGGGAACGGCGAATAGAAGCAGCGAGTCCAGATCCTGATGAGTTGACAATGGAAGAAATTTGCGAACTTGTGCGGGAAGTGCGTCGGGAGAAACGTTCTGAAATAGAGTCGCACAAATGAAAATTGTAGTGGATACTAATATCTTTGTGTCAGGCTGGCTGTGGGGAGGTATCCCAGCTCGTTTATTCAGATTAGCTCGAACTCGTTAACTCATAATTTGTGCTTCAGAAGCAATACTAGCAGAATTAGAGAATACTTTGAACAAACAAAAACTCCAGGGGAGATTACAGTCTTTGAGTTTTACCGTTAATGGTTTAATGAGCGGAACACGAGAGTTAGTGGAAGTTTACCCGATTTTCACTATCAACGTGCCTGAGTTACGAGATGCTAATGACAATATGATTTTAGGAACTGCGATCGCTGCTGGTGCTGATGCAATTGTTACGGGCGATCTGGATTTGTTAGTTTTGCAGGAATATGAGGGGATTCCTATTGTTACGGCTAGGGAGTTTTTGGATCGTTATTTTCCCGAAAATTAGGAGGCGATCGCACTTACTCTGACAGTGCTATCCTAGATAAGAGAACGATCGTTCTAGGGAGGAAAAAATTTTGTCAACTATCACCGATATAGGAACTTTAATTAGCCGCAATCCTGACATACATGGTGGCTGTCCAATTATTGCCGGAACGGGTGTTACAGTCCGGCGCATTGCTATTTGGTACAAGCAAAGTTTGAGAGCAGAAGAAATTGCCGATCGCATCGGGCATTTAACTCTCACTCAAGTCTATGCAGCTTTGACTTATTACCATGCTAACCGAGAGGAAATTGATGCTGACATTGCAGCGGAGGAAGCTGAGGGCGATCGAATAGAAGCATTAATTAATGAGCGTAAGACTCAAAAGCAGCCGACGGATATAGATTTGGAAATACCAACAGTAGCAAATTATCCCAGTCGCCGAGAATTTATGAAATTACCGCTGGAAGAGAGGGGAAGGATTTTAGAAAGACAAGCTGAGGCAATGTTACAGCATTACCAGGAAGATAGAGAATGGCAAGAATTAGAGTATCAGTAGTCAGTTATAAAGGGCGATCGCACTTGGCTCAAGTAAGGGCGATCGCTGACTTACAACTTAGCATTCGCAGGTTTAGGGAGTCAGAAGGCAATTATGGTTTAGCAGCTTCAACCACATCCTTAACCATTGTAATCGCCTCTTTGATTGTCATTTGACCGCTTTCTACGGCCTCAATTAAATCCTGAGCGTCTTTCGGGCTAATTAAATTGAGCCTGACGGGTTCTTTCAAGGAAACAATAAATTTAGTTTTATCGCTGTCTTCCAGCTTAGAACCTCTTTCTTTGCCTTCAACATCTGTTAGCTGTTCTTTTAACCGTTTAAGCATTTCTGCTTGTTTTCCCTGGTCAAAAGTGCCATCAAATAACATTCGTTTTGCCCCTACAAGAGCCGCAGCACCTAAAGCTGCACCCCCAACAACTAATCCTACGGGAGGTGCAAGGGCGACTAACCCAAATAATAAAGATGTACCACCAAAAGCTGCCACCGCCGCACCGGCACTAGCAGCCCCCACTACACCAATGCCAATATCTCCTAAAATCCCTAACTTATCATGTGGTTTTTTTTCCAGTTGCTGGATTGCCTTCAGAATTTGATCTTTAGTTGGTGTTTTATTTGCCGACATATTCGACCTCAATCTTTTTGCTAATTTGGGCAGTTAAGCAGTGATGACGTTGTAGAAAATTGTATTGAAAACGTCTATCATTAATTGAAAAAATGCTTTAGCAATCTCAATCATGTCTTGAGCAATTGCAATAATTCCATCAGACACCTCTTTGCCTTGGGCGCGTTGATCGAGTCGGTGGCCGGCTATTGCACCAATTGGGATACCCAGCGCTGTTGCCAAAGGTGCTAATAACGGGCCGACAAATGGTATCGAATTTGCCAAAATTCCTACAACGACGCCAACAGCAGCCCCTATGGCTAAATTGGGATGCGCTTTGACAAATTCTATGATTTTAATGAGGAGAATTTTGCCGATGAGTAAAACTTTGTTACCAGCTTTTTTCGTGTATGTGGCAAGTTCATGCAGCCGGATCGAGACTTCATGCGGCAAGCCAGTATCATTTAACCACACATACAAGTCGCTGCTACTCATTGCATCAGCATCGACTTGCCAGAGAGCCATTTTTAAATTAGCTTGAGGTAGCGATAATGCACTAGACATGGTTTTTTTCCTGTTGTAAATTACAAAATTTTTCCGAACATTTCACGAGGCGAAAAGCCCCTAAACATTGCTCGCAGATGCAGCAACATTGTGAGCAACTTCTTTTACCGCTGGAGTAACGGATTTAGCCACATTTTGAGCAACTTTTTTAACCGTTAGGGATGCACAGTGCCATCTGGCATAGTTGCGCCCGTCAGATTTACATTTTTAAAATCCTTCATGTTGCTTAAGTTAGAGCTTATGAGATTCGCCTTCTTAAAACTAGCACCATCAACCATTTCATTTGTCAAACTTTGCCAGATAACCAGTGATAAGTCAGCATCATCTAAAATTGCTTTTGTCAACTTTAGTTCACTTCCTAGCCGAGCATCCTTCAAGTTAACACCACTTAAATCAGCTTCCGAAAAATCGGAGCTCTCAATATTTGAACCACTTAAATCTGCACCTTTTAAATTAGCGCGGATTAGGCTAGGTGCCTGATAAAATCTAGCTTTGCTTAAGTTAGCTCTGCTCAAATTAACGCCATCAAAATTAGTAGGGCCTATTTGAGCCGCACTTAGGTTAGCACCGCTGAGGTTAGCTCCTGTTAAAATTGTATTTCGATCGAACGTGGCACCAGCCAAATTAGCACCCGCCAGGTTAGCATTTTTCAGATCGGCACCTCGAAGGAAAACTCCTTTAAGATCGGCACCTTGAAGGTCGCAAGCTGGACATACACCTGTTTGCTTTAAACGCTCAACAGATTGACTTACAGATAAAGAAGATGGCGTAGCTGTTGGAGATGGAGATGCAGTCGCATTCGGAGATGGCGTAGCTGTTGGAGATGGAGATGCAGTCGCATTCGGAGATGGAGTTTCTGGTACTAAAACCGAAGCCGTTGGCAATGGCGTTGGTGTTTCCGCAACCAAAGGTGTTGGAGAGGGAGTTTCTGATAGTGCAACTGAAGGAGTTGGAGACGATGAAGTCGTAACTTCTGACTTCCTGGTCACTACTAAAGCTGCAATCACTAGAATTCCTACAAAAATAATCCCCGACCCCAATACTATCGCTAATGGAAAAGTACGCTTTCCCGAGTTCTTGTCATTTTGCTCGTTCATATAACAATTACTCAGTAGATATTAATTTTTTGCTTTTACTTATTGCTTTAATGCCCCTTCTTAAAGAGTTTTACTTTAATTTTTATGTCGTGTCAAGTAGGAGGATGTCACATTTTGTCAGTAGTTAATAAAATTAGCTAGCCGTTAAAAGTCACATTTTGCACTCCTTCGTCATAAAAAGTCAGAAAAAGTCTGATACAATAGATAAAACCTCCTACACCTACCCAATAAATGGATGTTCAAGAACTCTTAAGGTTTGCGGATGGCTTGGTGTTCACTAAGACCGGCAAACACCTAGACGATCTGCAACAGGCAGTAGTACGGGGAACTTGGCAAGGTAAAAGATACTCCGAAATTTCCAAAGAGGTTCATTGTACTGAACGCTATGTCAGAAATGTTGCCTCAAAGTTATGGCAAACTCTTTCAGAAATATTAGATGAAGATGTAATGAAATCAAATTTGCGCTCTACAATGGAGAGGTATGAATTTTCTAAAGTTTCAAATTTTGGTGATTTTAATTTTATACAAAACAAAGGTAACATCAACGTTTGCACAGAAACCTCACATCCTCCAAAAACTCCCCAAAACTCACCGCCTGCACAAACCTCAACTGAAGACAACACCCAACAGAAACCGCGACTCGATTTAAGAGATGCACCGGAGCTCAAAACCTTCTACAACTCCACATCCTCACCCCTCACCGCCCTCGAAAATGCGATCACACACCAAAACTGCCGCCTTCTCACCATCACAGGCATGACAGGCACCGGCAAAAGTGCGATCGCCCGTAACCTCATCCCCCAAATTCAAACTCAATTCGATCGTATCATCTGGCGCAGTCTCCGCACCTCCCCACCCCTCGAAACAACCCTCAAAACCCTCATTCAATTTCTCTCAAATCAACCAGAAATCAACCTCCCCGCCAACACCGATGCTCAATTATCAATCCTAATAGAAATATTGCGCGAAAATCGCTGTCTCATCATCCTCGATGACGTGCAGCAAATTCTCAGCAGCGGGCAACTTGCAGGACATTATAAACCCGGATATGAAAACTACGGAACCCTATTTAAACTCATCGGCGAAATCCCCCACAATAGCTGCTTAATTCTCAATAGTTGGGAACCACCCTCAGACATCCTCACATTCACCGACGATAATTCAGCAGTCTGTTTATTGCAGTTAACCGGTTTAGGTGAAGTCGCAACAGAAATTCTTAGAGAAAAAGGTTTATTGGATGAAGAATACTGGCCAGAATTGATTGAGCTTTATCAAGGCAATCCCCTCTGGTTAAAATTAGTCGCTCAAACTATTAACAACTTATTTAACGGTAGAGTGTCTCAATATTTAAGTTATCAACCAGTGTTTTTAGGTGACGAATTAACGCCGATATTGCAGCAGCACTATCAGCGGCTGTCGGAAATAGAAAAACAGGCGATCGCGCAACTTAGTAATGAAATCGAACCTGTTTCGTTTACCCAATTCCTGGCAAAATGTCAAGGTTCGCAGGGCGAATTGTTCAAAGCAATTCAATCTTTAGCCAGACGGGGAATGATCGAAAAATTGAGCTGTGAAACTGAAACCGTTTTCACGATTCCACCTGTGTTAAAACAGTATGTTAAAATGATGGCAGAATAACTACCTCCTTCATTAATCGGCGGTTGAAACCGCTACTACACAAACAAAGTCCGCCTTCGCGGACTAAGAAATAAGAGGGATATTTCACCATAACTGGATATTAAATATCGAGCTAAATGAGAGAAAACCACGATCGCAACTCAAACCCAACTTAAACAAATGCTCACCTTCGATCGATTCATCAAGCAACTTCCCGATGAAGACGGACGCTATGAACTGGTTAATGGAGAAATTGTCAAAATCTTACCAACAATCAGACTCCACGAAAATGTAGCTGATTTTATTGAAAATACGTTCTACGACGAAGTAAAACGCCTCAACCTTAATTACAGAATATCTGGTAGAATTGTAGTCAGGACTTTAACCTCAAATGGTAAAGAACAAGGCCGCCATCCTGACGTTAGTGTAGTAGACAAAACCCTCTGGGAATCGCAGCCTTTCGCCCCCTCAGCACTAACTGAACCGCTGCAATTAGTTGTAGAAGTTGTCTCAACAAATTGGGAAGATGATTATATCGACAAGCTGGATGAATATCAGCGGCTGGGAATTTCTGAATATTGGATTGTCGATTATTTAGCTTTGGGTAGCAGAAACTATTTGGGAAACCCGAAAGAACCGACTGTTTTTGTTTATCTGCTTGATGAAAATGCGGTTTATCAAATGACTGCTTACCGAGGAACTGAGCGAATTATATCCCGAACTTTCCCAGAATTAGCGCTGACAGCAGAGCAAGTGTTGGATGTATGATATCAAATCCGGTTGCACTCCTTATGATAGAGGAGACGGCAATGCCGTGTCCCTACCCCAAAATAATATTGTAGGGACACGGCACTGCCGTCTCCTAATTTCTTAAATATCTCCGTTTATCTCGCTTGTCTGCGAAGGCAGGCTTCGTTTGTGCAGACGCGATTGAAACCGCCGGAATACTTGTTTATGAACAGGCAAGATGCCTGTTCCACAAGAAAATTTACTCTTTATGGAACAGGCATCTTGCCTGTTTCTGGCGAACAAACTACGATCGCATCGCGGCCTTTTGTTCAGCCTTCAAATCGCGGTTGCTAGCAGCAGCCAACTCCGCATCCAACAGCGTCTTACCAGTCGCCGCCAAATAAACATCATCCAAACTCGGCCGAGATTGAGCAATCCCAAAAGTAGGCAATCCCGCATCTTTCAAAGCTTGCTGAATTGTCACCAGCGCGTCGCTGTGCGGCGTTACTACTAAATTCAGAGAATTTCCTTGGGCGGTATTGACAATCACTTCCTGCACAAAAGAGAGCGATTCCATCAGAGCTTTTGCTGTTTCCGCTTCTGCGATCGGCGAAAACTCCCGAATCCGCAAAGTCACCCGATCGCCCCCAACCCGATTTTTCAACTCCTCTGGCGTCCCCTCAGCAATCACCGTACCCTTGTCAATAATCGCCACGCGATCGGCCAAAGCATCAACTTCTTCGAGATAGTGACTCGTAATCAAAACCGTCGTACCCTCATCCCGCAAGCGGCGCAGGAAATCCCACACTACCACCCGGCTTTCAATGTCGAGCCCGACAGTCGGTTCGTCCAAAACCAAAACATCCGGCTGGTGAAGCAATCCAGCCGCCAAATCGAGGCGCTTGCGAATCCCGCCAGAATACGTGCCCGTCTTTTTATTTTCCCACTCCTCCAAACCCAGGAGTTTCACCATTTCGTCAATCCGTCCTTTAATTGTCTTGCGGGGTAAATGGTAAAGCGCCGCTTGCAGTTGCAAAAGTTCGCGCCCCGTGAGCACCTTATCGAGAGCAACTTCTTGGGCGACGTAGCCCAGTCTTTGTCTGGCAATTCTCGGCTGGCTGACAGCAGAAATGCCCGACACTTCAATCCGTCCGCTGTCTGGTGCGCTCAAAGTGCAAAGTACCCGCAGGGTGGTGGTTTTGCCAGCACCGTTGGGGCCTAGCAAACCAAATATTTCCCCCGGTTCTACCTTGAAGGAAACATCTTTAACGGCTTCTACATTGCCGTAGCGTTTCTGAAGATTTTCAATTAAAACGGCGGGAGCCATATTATTTTAGGGATGAACTGGTTGTTAATATTTTGACACTTCCTGGCTCAAATTGCCCGAATGTTTGGTTGGGGAATGCGAATGGCTTGTAGGTGCGGGTTTTACCAACCATCTGCGCCTAAAACCAATAATCTCGTAAACCCGCCCTCACCCAACGCTAAATCCAGGGGTCTGTTTATCGGATACCACGTTTTTTTATTTCTCTACGATCGAATTTCTTAGCAAAAAAGATGAGTCTTGAGTTAACTCTAACTTTTGGGTTAGCAACTCAAAACTCATCTTTTTTTAAACAAGTAGAGATGCACCCGAAACCTGTTATTTTATAATTATCTCTACCTCTAGGCTGATGTCGATCGCGATTTTAATAATCAGCCATCGTTTCAAAACACATCAAGCTATCTAACGCATAATTTCACCCACAGAAATGCCACATCTCAAAATTTTTAACGGGCAATTTCTACTTTTAACTTCCCTAAAGAGAGTTGGCTGTCGCGTTTTTAATCGATAATTTTCACCCAACCGCGACGCACGTTGTACAGCAGTCGATTGATGATTGCATACTCATCGTCATTCAGCGTTCTTTCTAAGAGTGCGGATCTGAGTTGTCTCCGGTCGTGGCGAGTTACGACGCTGGAGAACATGACTTGACCAAATAACTCTTCGAGTGTCATTTGGGAGACTGACATGATAAACCTCCTAGTTGATTGAGACAGATAAAATTTCCACAAGCTGATGATAATTCTATTATCTTCTGTGCGATCGACTCCAAAGGCGATCGAAAACATTGACATGGTGTGATTTTTGCGCTAGAAATCTGTGACGGAGACTGTGACGCCAAGTGACTTGGATCTTTGAAATTTGTGATGGTTGTCACTTGGTTGAAGGAAGAAGAGGGAGAAAGGCGATCGAGGGCGATCGGCACATCTAAGCTTCGCCGATCGCCCGCCATTCCTTCCTAACCGCTTCCCAAGGTCTTTTTTTAACTAATTGAGGCATCGATCGATCGTCGCCACAACCGACTCGGCCAACTCTTTCAGCGCGTAACCGCCCTCCAAACCAAAGGCGATGCGGCGGGTGATTTGCAGACAGTATCCGGTGAAAGTACCGAAATCTGACGGCGCTAGAGTCATACTGGCCAGCGGATCGGACGCAGTAGCGTCGTAACCGGCGCTGACAATCAACAAATCCGGTTGAAAATTTGACAAAAACGGTACAACTTGAGATTCAAAAGCGCTCAGGTATTCAGCTATGCCGCCGCCCGGATACAGGGGAATGTTCAGCACGTTGTCGTAGCTGCCGCGTTCGTCGGCATCTCCGGTTCCCGGATAGCACGGAGATTGGTGCAGGGAACAGTAGGCAATTTGTCGGCAGTTTTCCACCAAAGCTTGAGTGCCGTTGCCGTGGTGTACGTCCCAGTCGAGGACGGCGACACGGTTGATTCCCGGCTGTTCCAGGGCGTAGTGAGCGGCGATCGCAGCGTTGGAAAACAAGCAAAAACCCATCGCCCGATCGCTCTCAGCATGGTGTCCCGGCGGCCTGGCGAGTACAAACGCCGGTTCGTTTCTTGCCAGCACTCGATCGACCCCATCGAGCCAAGCACTCGCCGCCAGTAGCGCTACGTCGTAACTTTCCGCAGAAATCGGCGTGTCACCGTCGAGGTAGCCGCCTCCCCGACGAGCCAAATGTTCGACTTCTTTGATGTATCTTGGCGCGTGAACTTTTTTGATCGCCGAGAACAGTTCTGGTTCGCGCTGCGCTACTGGCGTGGGTAGTAGCCACTCAATTCGATCGGCCCAGGGAGCAGCTAAGAGAGCATTGGCGATCGCCGTTAAACGTTCTGGTCGCTCAGGGTGAAGCATTCCAGTTTTGTGCAGCAAGAAATCTTCGGAGTAGATGACGGGTAGCATCAGCAGATTTTATATTTTCGATTTTAGATGGTCGATCGATTTTAGATTTTAGATTAAATAATTGGAGAATTCAAGCACCCATTTTCTTTTTTGTATGCCCGCCAAAAATCTTTAGCAATGCCTTCTGCTGTCTGCCTAAAACAAACTTTCTAGGTTTCCCCAATTGATGACTAAATCACCAACTACCAAATTACCAATTATGCTTGTTTTGTGCATTAATTTTTCTGGCGAGTTTTCGATAAATTTAAAGACAAATTGTGATATAATTTTAGGAGTAATTTGCAATATTTGGCAGGTCTACTGAACCCAAATCGATTTTATCGTATTTTTGGGATTTATACTGGTCAAATTTAAAGTTTTAACGGAGTTTTTCAACCTATGAGTATCTCTGAGTCGCGGATAATCCCGACGGATCTGGGTAATGAGATGTCCCGATCGTACTTGGAATACGCCATGAGCGTAATTGTCGGTCGGGCGCTACCAGATGCCAGGGACGGTCTCAAGCCCGTTCACCGACGCATTCTCTACGCCATGAACGAATTGGGCTTGACACCCGATCGACCTTTCCGCAAATGCGCCCGCGTCGTCGGGGAGGTGCTGGGTAAGTATCACCCGCACGGAGATACAGCGGTTTACGACGCCCTGGTGCGAATGGCTCAGGATTTCTCAATGCGGGAACGCCTAATCAACGGTCACGGTAATTTCGGGTCAGTAGACAACGACCCCGCCGCAGCCATGCGGTACACCGAGTGTCGCCTCACCTCGCTGACTCACGACGCCCTGCTACGCGACATCGACTCCGAAACAGTTGATTTCGGCGACAACTTCGACGGTTCCCAGCAAGAACCCCTGGTACTCCCAGCCCGCATCCCCCAAATTTTACTCAACGGTTCCTCCGGGATTGCCGTGGGGATGGCAACCAACATTCCGCCCCACAATTTGGGCGAAATAATCGACGGTTTCTTAGCCCTAATCCACAATCCAGGAATTACCGACCTGGAATTGATGCAGTACATCCCCGGCCCAGACTTTCCCACAGGTGGGCAAATTCTCGGCAGAGGCGGCATTCGCGATGCCTACACTACTGGGCGCGGCTCGATTACAATGCGCGGAGTCGCCGGCATTGAAACCATCGAACATCCCGGTCGTCCCGACAAAGAAGCAATTATTATCACCGAATTGCCTTACCAAACAAACAAGGCAGCATTAATTGAGAAAATTGCCGAACTGGTAAACGACAAAAGATTAGATGGAATTTCCGACATTCGCGACGAAAGCGATAGAGACGGAATGCGCATCGTGATCGAACTAAAGCGCGACGCCTATCCCCGCGTCGTCCTCAATAATCTCTACAAACAAACACCCCTCCAAGCCAACTTTGGAGCCAATATGTTAGCGCTAGTAAACGGGGAACCCCAACTACTTACGCTCTCCCAATTTCTCAATGTCTTCCTAGACTTCCGCATTGAGACAATTACTCGCCGGACTCAATACGAACTCCGCAAAGCAGAAGAACGCGACCATCTCCTGCAAGGCTTATTAATTGCCCTAGACAACTTAGATGCAATTATTCACCTAATTCGTGCCGCTGCCGACTCCGCCGCAGCAAAACAAGAATTGATCGATAATTACGGTCTTTCCGAACAGCAATCTGACGCAATTTTGCAAATGCAACTGCGGCGTTTGACAGCATTAGAAGCGCAAAAAATTCAGCAAGAACACGAAGAACTGCGAACTAAAATTGCCGATTTGGAAGATATCTTAGCGCGTCGGGAACGTATCTTAGAAATCGCCGAAGTCGAAGCAGTCGAAATCAAAACCAAAATCGCTACTCCCAGGCGCAGCGTCATTGAACACGCCGAAGGAGAAATCGATGAAAGAGATTTAATTGCCAACGAACAAGCAATTATTCTGATCACAGAGCAAGGCTACATCAAGCGGATGCCGGTCAGCACTTTCGAGGCCCAAAGTCGCGCTACTCGCGGCAAAGCAGGCGCGAAAATGAAAGAAGACGATGGAGTAGAACATTTCCTTTCTTGTTGCGATCATGATAGCGTTCTGTTCTTCAGCGACAGGGGCGTAGTTTACTCTGTCAAAGCTTATCAAATCCCCGTCTGTTCCCGGACGGCTCGCGGTACTCCCGTGGTACAACTGCTACCGATTCCTATAGAAGAAAAAATCACTTCTATGGTGTCAGTCACAGAATTTACCAGCGAAGAATACTTGGTGATGCTGACTCGCGGCGGCTACATTAAGAAAACGGCGCTTTCAGCTTTTGGCAACATCCGCACTAACGGATTAATCGCGATTTCCCTAGAAGAAGGCGATCAATTGCGTTGGGTGCGGAGAGCAAAAGTTGGTGACAGCATCATTATCGGTACGCGCCAAGGTATGGCAATTCATTTCCGCACCAATCACGAACAGTTGCGCCCTGTTGGCCGCGCGACGCGGGGTGTAAAATCAATGAAATTGCGATCGGGCGATGAACTGATCAGCATGGATATTTTGCCGAGTTCAATTGTTGCAGAAATTGCTGAATTGGAAACGGGCGACTCGGAATTTGAGGGTGCTGAAGTTGCTCTATTAGAAACCGAAGACTCGGAATTTGAAGGAGCAGAAATTGCTGAATTGGCAACTGACGATGTGGAATTGGAAGACGAAGAATTAGAACTGGAAGCTGAGGAAATTGAAGGCGAAGATGCCGAAGAAATCCCCGCAGCTAACAGCGAAGTTCCTAGCGTTTTGGTCATCACCACCAACGGTTATGGTAAGCGGGTTCCTGTTTCTCAATTCCGCCTGCAAAGACGGGCGGGTAAGGGATTGACGGCTACTAAATTCAAGTCGAAAAAGGGCAAGGATCAGGTAGCTGCGCTGCGAATTGTCAACGAAGATGACGAATTGATGATTATTACCAACCGAGGTATTATTATCCGTCAGGCTGTGAGTGCAATTTCCACGCAATCCCGGACTGCAACTGGCGTACGGGTGCAGCGGTTGGACGAGGATGATTCGATCGTAGCTGTGGCTTTGGTGCCGGCTGCGGGTGAAGAGTCGATCGAAGAATTGGAATCTTCGGAATCTGAGGAATCGGTAGAAGCGGTAGAAGCGGTAGAAGAGTAAAAGTGCGATAGTTTGTAGGGTGCGCCGAAGCGCACCTTACTGCTGAATGCAGGCGGCGTTACTGAATTTAGGTATGATTCACTCGCCGAGTGAATCCCTGAAATTTAGAGTAGGGGCAATTCATGAATTGCCCCTACTAAATTTCGGAGGCAAATCATACTCCAAATCAGCAACGCCCAGGTCAAAATTTAATACTAATTCTCAAAATATATCTTTAGCGACACCGCAATTCCGTATCCGGCGCTTGAATCGTTGACAATCGATCCGATAATTGCTATAGCATAATAGAATCAAAAAGTTAATAGCAAAAGTCTGTAAAAATGCCTTATTTAACAGCAGCGAACGACATCAAAGCACTCATCGCTAAAATTTCCCAAGCTAAAATCCTGTGGGTTGATACAGAAATAGCAGACTATAAATCCAACCCCAAATTATCTCTAATTCAGGTGTTAGCTGACTCCACCGATTCGACGGGAGATGCTACTTTTCTACTAGATGTCTTGGATAAACCTGAATTGGCAAAAGATTTCATCAGTCAAATCATGGTAAATCCAGATATTGAAAAGGTCTTGCATAACGCCAGCTATGACATCCGATTTCTGGGAAACGACGACGCTCAAAACGTCACTTGCACCTTAAAAATGGCGAGAAAGATTCCAGCTTACATTCTACCATTACCCAACCGACAGCTCAAAACTTTAATAGAAACACTTTGCGGTATTGCTTATGTAGATAAAACAGAACAAAGCGGCGATTGGGCAAAGCGTCCCCTGACCCAAAAGCAGCTAGAATATGCCAAGATGGACGCGGTTTATTTAGTTCAAGTACATCGCCGCCTGCGAGAAATTCTTGCCCAATGTTACCCTGAACCCGCAACAGAAAACTTGACAGCATTGGGTGAAAAATATCAGGAAATAGAATCTCAGTGGAAGCCGCTAGATGTAGAATTTGCTGAAGTCAAAGAGCGATTTAAAGCAGGAATGCTAGCCCAAAAGCTCAAAGATAGTTCTTATTTTGAGCTTTCCAGTTCCATCACAATGAAAGTTGATTTTATCACGCTGGCAAGACTGACACAAACTGAGGGAATTGAGTTAAATTTTCCGGTGACGCTGACTAAAGAAATTCAAAAACAGTTAGGAGAAATAATCACCTATCCATCTTTGGAAGTTGAGGATATTGCTAGTTGGCGGTTGAATTCCAATGTACAGCAGCGCCGGAAATCTACTAAGAAAGTTGCGCCGGAACCGGCTACCGAGGATTTAACAGCATTGGGGGAAAGATACAAACAAATTTTGCCTGAATGGAAGTTGCTGGATTCTGAAGTTGAGCATCTGAAAGAGCGAATTAAAAAAGCAATGTTGGTGCAGAATAAGGGAAATACTCCCCATTTTAAGTTATCTAGTTCTTCGATTTTGAAGGTGGATTTTGCTAGCTTGGCAAAACTTGCGTTATCTGCGGGAGTTGAGTTAGATTTTATGGTGACTTTGACTCAATACATCCAGAAACAATTAAAAGAAACAATTAACAAAATTGACGTGCAAATTGAGTATATTACCAGTTGGCGGATGACGGCTAAGACTGTGGAAGATGAAGATGAGGAGATTCCGTTTTAAGCCAGGACTAAGGCCAGGTGTCACACTTAAATCTACTTGTAAGGATTTAGTAGATTACCTGCCTCCTGCCGACACTCCTCAATATAATTTTTTAAAGTAGCTAGGGAGTTCTCAGGTGTTGATTGAAGCCCTGAACCAAAAACATTCTTAATTGCTTTATCACATTCTCGAACAGGAACAATGAGATCCGTAATAGTCTCAAAGCTATCGGCTTCAATATTTCTGAGAACAAGTTGTTCTAAACACCATAATTTATGATTTAGAGATTCTTGAATGATAGGTAAGTTAATTTTTGCTAAGGCTTTGATGAATCTTTTATCTCCAGTAAAAATCTGAGCAGATTTATCTTTTTGGATAAGTTTGATAGCATGACTTGTGAGAATTGCCTCACCTTTATCGATATTTTCAATACTGGATAACTGGATAAAAATTTCTTGGTCAATATCCGATTCCAGTATGTTCGGTAAATTCTTAGTAAGGTAAAGAACTTGTTTATAATTAATAACAGGATCTTCTGTTTTTCGACTCAGACCTCCTTCAAATTTTTTCCAATCGTTTTCAAATTTATATTTTGCCGTCTCTAGGATATTAACTTGCTCATAACTAGCATCAAATAATTGAATAGTCTTATCGAATAGCTGGAATGTAGCAAGCTTTTTGATGATGTCATTATCGATGCAATAGATACAAGCAGACAAAGCTATTCTCCTAAAATTTGGTCTAAGTAATCAGCATTATCGTCACTTAATTCATCCCAATTTAGATGCTGCTCTAAGAATTTGTTAATAGTCTTTTGTCCTTCTTTAGCAGGATTGATTAAATTTACACATCCCATAGACAATGCAAAATAATTTTTATTATACCAGCCATAATTTAAAGCTAATGCAGATGGATCAATAGTTGAGTCACTTTGAATAAGTTGAATAATTTTATTCTTTAGGTCTTTTGCATTATTAAATTTTTTCTGGCCGACAGAGTTGTCAAAACTGTTGACTAGCAGTTTAACTGCAAACTGATTACTATCTCTTTCTTCTCGATCGTCAGAGTCTGGCTTAATATCATCATCAATCAAAATACCTTCTTTAATATGACCAAGGGCGAGATGACCCAGTTCATGGGCAAGATCGAATGCTAGACATACGGGTTGTGTCTTACCACTACTCAAGACAATCACGGGATGCTCGGCTTGCCATTGGATCATGCCTCTAATTTTGCGGGTATTTTTAGGGTAATTCTTAAAATAGACAACAGCGATACCATGTTCCCAACAGTAATCGAGCAAGCTGTACAAAGTGACTTGAGGATGTTTGGCAACAATCTCTG
>ENA-OFDP01000382-OFDP01000382.1-metagenomes-genome-assembly--contig:-NODE-382-length-20355-cov-2.354778_pt1 | contig 20355 bp, 18 predicted proteins | sample MGYA00153389_OFDP01 | MGnify analysis MGYA00153389 | reverse complement strand
CGCCTGCTCCAGCGACCGCATCGCCTTCTGCAGCGCCTCGACGAACGATCGGCCGATCGCCATCGCCTCGCCGACGCTCTTCATCGTGGTCGTCAGCTCGTGGTCGGCGCCGGGGAACTTCTCGAAGGCGAAGCGCGGGATCTTGGTGACGACATAATCGATGGTGGGTTCGAACGACGCGGGCGTCGCGCCGGTGATGTCGTTCATGATCTCGTCGAGCGTATAGCCGACCGCCAGCAACGCCGCGACCTTGGCGATCGGGAAGCCCGTCGCTTTCGATGCCAGCGCCGAGGAGCGCGACACGCGCGGGTTCATCTCGATCACGACCATGCGGCCGTCCTTCGGGTTGATCGCGAACTGCACGTTCGAGCCGCCGGTGTCGACGCCGATCTCGCGCAGGATGGCGATCGACGCGTTCCGTAGCAACTGGTATTCCTTGTCGGTCAGCGTCTGCGCGGGTGCAACGGTGATTGAATCTCCCGTGTGTACGCCCATCGGATCGAGATTTTCAATGGCGCAGATGATGATGCAGTTGTCGTTCTTGTCGCGAACAACTTCCATCTCGAACTCTTTCCAACCGAGTAACGATTCTTCGATCAGCAATTCATGCGTCGGAGAAGCCTCCAGGCCACGCTCGCAGATTTCGACAAATTCGTCGCGGTTGTAAGCAATGCCGCCGCCGGACCCACCCATCGTAAAGCTGGGACGGATAATCGCCGGAAAGCCGATTGCAGCCTGCACCTGCAACGCTTCCTCCATCGAGTGTGCAATGGAGGAGCGCGCAGATTCCAAACCAATACGGGTCATCGCCTGCTTGAATTTCTCGCGATCCTCGGCCATGTCAATGGCCTCCTTGGACGCGCCGATCATTTCCACGCCGTATTTTTCAAGGACGCCATGTTTGGCGAGATCGAGCGCGCAATTCAGCGCGGTCTGGCCACCCATCGTCGGTAGCAACGCGTCAGGCCGTTCTTTCTCGATGATTTTTTCGACGATCTTCCACGTGATCGGCTCGATATACGTCACGTCCGCCATGTTCGGGTCGGTCATGATCGTTGCCGGGTTTGAATTGATCAGGATGACTTTGAATCCTTCGTCGCGAAGTGCCTTGCAGGCTTGTGCGCCAGAGTAATCAAATTCACAGGCCTGACCAATGACGATTGGGCCGGAACCGATGATGAGGACGGACTTGATGTCGGTGCGTTTAGCCACGCTGCACCACCATCATTTGAATAAAACGGTCAAACAGATATCCCACTTCATGCGGCCCTGGGCTTGCCTCTGGATGACCTTGAAAACTGAACGCCTGTTTATCGGTTCGTTCAAGTCCCTGACAAGTACCATCAAATAGCGATTTGTGGGTGATGCGCAGGTTCGCGGGAAGCGTATTTTCATCAGCCGAAAAACCGTGATTCTGGCTGGTGATGTAAACTTTTTTTGTTGCCAAGTCCTGCACCGGATGATTAGCGCCGTGGTGTCCGAACTTCATCTTCATCGTCTTCGCTCCTGACGCGAGCGCCAGCAACTGATGGCCAAGGCAAATACCGAAGACAGGAATATTTTTATTGATAATTTCGGCAATGGCCGTGATCGCGTAATCGCATGGCTCCGGATCACCGGGCCCATTGGATAGGAAAACGCCGTCGGGTTTCAGCGCCAACGCGGCGTCAGCAGTTGCCTGCGCAGGCAACACTGTTATGCGACAGCCGCGTTCAGCCAACATACGCAGGATGTTGTGCTTGGTCCCGTAATCGTAGGCAACAACATGGAAATTGGGACTCTCCTGCTTGCCATAACCAACACCGAGTGCCCAGGTTGACGTGTTCCACATATAAGGCTGTTTGCAGCTCACTTCTTTGGCCAAATCGAGCCCTGCCATATTCGGTGCACCTTTTGCAAAAGCGAACGCGTCGGCTATCGCGACATCATCATTTGATCCCGTCAGGATGCATCCGTTTTGTGCGCCCTTTTCGCGAATGAGACGCGTGAGACGACGAGTGTCGATGTTCGCAATCGACACAATCCCATTGCGAATAAGGTAATCCGGCAAGGTCTCCTGCATTCGCCAGTTTGAAGCAAGTGTTGGCAGATCGCGAATGATCAGGCCGGCTGCATAACACTTATCTGACTCAACATCCTCCGCATTTGTACCGGTATTGCCGATATGCGGATATGTGAGCGTAACTATCTGACCCATATAGGACGGATCAGTGAGGATTTCCTGGTAGCCCGACATCGCCGTGTTAAATACCACTTCGCCTGCGCTGTGACCTTCTGCGCCGATGGACGTGCCCTTGAACACCGAACCATCGGCGAGCACAAGGACAGCTGGTTGAGTGTGGGGGCGAGGGGGGGAATGCACGTGAACTCCGAGGATAAACGGGGGAAATACCTTTGCGACGCGCATAAAAAACGGGAAAGACCGGTATCGGCACTTTCCCGCGCTCTTCTGTCAAAAGCTTCCGCGATTAAGCAACAATTTTACCTTATTGCAGCCTCTTGGGCAACGCCGCTTTTGGCGTTATTTAAGCCCGAGCACATCTGCCATGTCGTACAGACCACGCTTTTTGTCCTTTAGAAAAACGGCCGCGCGCATGGCACCTTCAGCATAATTAGTACGCGACGACGATCGGTGGCTGATTTCGATACGCTCGCCTGTGCCCGCAAACATGACAGTATGTTCGCCAATGATGTCACCGCCACGAGTGGCAGAAAAACCGATGGTGCCAGGTGCGCGCACGCCCGTATTGCCGTGCCGATCAAACACGGCGATATCTTGCAATGACCTACCCATCGCCTGCGCGGCAACTTCGCCCAATTGCAATGCAGTTCCTGAGGGCGAGTCGACTTTCAATTTGTGATGTGATTCGATGACTTCGATGTCGTACTGCGCGTGCAAGGCTTTTGCAGCCAGGTCGACAAGTTTGAGCATCACATTGACGCCCACACTCATATTTGGCGCAAATACGATCGCGATTTCCTCTGACGCGATTTCAATTTGCTGTTTCTCGGCGGCCGAAAACCCGGTTGTCCCTATGACCATATTCACACCAAGCTTTTTGCAAACCGCGAGGTGCTCCAACGTGCCTTCTGGCCTGGTGAAATCGATCAATACGTCGGCCATTGCCAGCGCGACATCGAGATTCGCGCTGATGGCAATGCCGGCGGCTTTGTTCGAGAGCAAGCCGGCATCCGTCCCGATCAGCGCGCTCGCGGCATGATCCAGCACACTGCATATCTTCGTATCAGGTATCGCACCCACGGTCTCGAGGAGCGCGCGCCCCATGCGACCACTCGCGCCGGCAATCGCAATCTGCAGTTGCGCCTGCTCCGCCATTCTGCCTACTGTTTCGGTGGGGGAGCGCCGGGCGGCAGGCTATCTGGCAACTTCCGTTTCTCGCCGCCGCCAGTCAATATTTCGACAGCCGACGCTTTGCCGTCGATCCGGGCAACTTTGTCGCTTTCAAACAGGATGGTGACTTTGTACTGCTGCTTATCACGCCCAAAAGGGCCATAACTGGTGCTCTGGTCGAGGCTAAAGTAATAGTCCCAGCGATTGCCATTGAAGACGTCTTGCAAGAGCGGCGTTCCCAATGCGTTGCGCACATCCAGTCTGCTCATGCCCGGCTTGACCTTCGCAAGTTGGTCCTGGGTTACCAGATTGCCCTGCTGAATATCAATTCGATGGACGCCAAATCCGGCGCAGCCGGAGAGCGTTGTCACGAAAAGGCCAACGGCAATAAGTAGACAAAAACGGGCAATGCACATGACATACTTTCAAAACAATTTGTGCCCACATTATAGCCGACCCCGCCACGACCAGAACCCGCGTATCGACCATCACAGTCCCCCTTGAAAACAGCTTATGATGGGCGCACACAAACCAGGACCGTCATGTCTGAATCAAAAGAACTGCGAGATATGGGCCTCAAGGCCACGTTTCCTCGATTGAAGGTGCTGGATCTATTTCAGAATTCCACACAGCGCCATATGTCGGCGGAAGACGTCTACAAACTGCTGTTGAACGAGAACGCTGACATTGGCCTCGCAACCGTATATCGGGTATTGACGCAGTTTGAGCAGGCCGGCATTCTGGTACGCCATCATTTTGAAGGTGGCAAGGCAGTATTTGAAATGAATGAAGGCAGCCATCACGACCATCTGGTCTGTATGCAATGCGGCCGCGTGGAGGAGTTTTACGATGCAGAGATTGAAAAACGCCAACAAAAAGTGGCCAAGGACAGGGGATTCAATATTCACGACCATTCCCTGTATCTGTACGCAGATTGCATCAAACCGCAATGCCCACACAAGAAATCTGCATGAGTGCCATTCAAATCCCGACGTTCGGAGAAGCGTGTGAATAGTTCATGGCGAAGAATATTGTGGTGGTGTTTTGCAGTTGGCGTTTTTGGTACCGTCGGTTTTGCGTCGGCGCGTGATACGTTACCACGGACAAATGATTTGTCGCAGGTGCGCGCATCTGAATTGCCAACGGAAGCCCGCCAGACACTTGGCATGATTCGCAAAGGTGGCCCGTATCCCTACGCGAAGGACGCCAGCATTTTCTCTAATCGTGAGCGCATCTTGCCTAGGCAGCCGCGCGGATTCTATCGCGAGTTCACTGTCAAAACGCCGCATTCACGTGACCGGGGTGCGCGTCGCATTGTCTGCGGCGGCACCGTGGCAAAGCAGCAGGCGCAAGTATTGGAGACGTGCTATTACACCGACGACCACTACGCCTCGTTCAAGAAAATCAAGGAGTAACACGATGGCCTCCCCTGAACTAAAAAATCTGCTCGCGAGCGATCAGCCGCGCGGCGTGTATTGGGCCAAGTCGCACGCGAGTGTTGCTGAGTTGAGCAAGCTTGCCCGCTCAAAAGGGATGGCTTTTTTCCATCTTGAAGGGCAAAAAATCGAAAAGAAAGAACAGTTCCTGAACCATGCCGCCGTCGCAATGAAGTTCCCGTCGCACTTTGGCAATAACTGGGACGCCTTCTACGATTGTCTTACCGACATGGACTGGGTTGATGCGCAGGGTTATGTGATTTATTTCGATCACACCGATGCCTTTGCCAGCCATCATGAAAGCCAACTCGAAACGGTGGTCGAGTTATTTCAGGACGCAGTGGACTTCTGGAAAGGCGAAGGAAAAGCTATGTTGGTCGTGCTTTCCGGTACTACGTCGCCGCCAGGAATGAAAAAAATATAAACCCCAGTTTTGGCGGGCATCTCGGAGCACTTGTGCGCTGGGGCGCCCGTCAATGCTTGTTGTACGATTTTGATCGACGCTCACCCCACTTACCTCGTACTTACACCGCTGTAATCGCGGCGCAATCTACGCTGTTACTCGCGCGAAAAACGAATATCGCCGTAGTAAGCGTTGGTGTGCGCTTCAGTGGCATTCGAATCCGTCATGACACCGACAAAAATGATCGGGCCCGGCAGCTCGCCAAAGAGACGCTCAAAATCCTGTTTGACATTGCGTTGAAAACTGATCCACTGCCCAAGGCGTTGTGGACCGGATTCGACAACGACCATCTTTGCGCGGGACGTTTTTGCATGATCAATCACCGTTTCTGGCGGCAACTTGTTCTCCCAAATATATTGAATCGTCGCGTACGGCATCTCTCGGCCGCTGAACAACTTGACGGTATGCGCGAGCGCGCTGTCTTCAAAATCAAATTTCGACTTGTCTCCATCGAAGGCAACGATCACGCGTACTGGTGAGTCATCTCCTGTGCGACTAGCGTTGTCGGCCCCCGGTATCAATTTCGGCACTTTCCAACGCCAATGGAGATACGGATACTCCGACGGCGCAAGTGTGAGTGGCTGCAAAAGGCCCGACGCCGAAACGTTTGCGTCTGCCTCCAGAACGCGTTCGCCCTCATGGTCGACGATTTGATAACGGGTGCGGGCCAGAAAACGAGACAGTATCCACGGCTCCCAAGCCGGCGGCGCGACCTCGCCTACTGGAGTCAATGAGAACGGCTGCACGGAGGCGAACGCCGCCTGCGAGCCCGATTGCAAGGGATATGGTGCCATTCGCTGCGCGCAGCCAGTAGCCAAAAGCAAACCTAAAATAATCGCGCTTCGCAACATCAGCCGCATTTGTACCACTCCCACATGATCGACCACCACATCATAGTCGCTGAATAAGGCCGATCTTTTTATTTCTTTATTCTGAACTTGCAATCAATGCTGCATTACCGCCTGCCGCCGCTGTGTTCACCGTAAAAGCACGCTCGGAAGCAAAGCGGAACAAATAGTGCGGCCCGCCTGCCTTTGGTCCGGTACCGCTCAGCCCCTCGCCGCCAAAAGGTTGAACCCCAACGACCGCGCCGATCTGGTTTCGGTTCACGTAGATATTGCCCACGCGAGCCCGCGCGCGAATATCCCGGATCGTTTCCTCGATGCGCGAATGTATCCCGAGCGTCAAGCCGTAACCACTGGCGTTGATCGCGTCCACCACGTCCATCAGCTGCTCGCCTTCAAACGCGAACACATGCAGAATCGGGCCAAACACTTCGCTCTTGATGGCGTCAAATGCCGGGATCTCGAATGCACAGGGCGCAAAAAAATGGCCCGACGGGATATCGCGGGGAAGCTGCGTCTGGCCGATGGACTTGAATTCCTGCGCCATGCGTTCGCGGTGCGCTACCAGCATGTCGAACGCCTCACGATCGATCACCGGACCGATATCGGTATCGAGCCTGGATGGATCGCCAAGACGCAATTCCTGCATGGCGCCTTCGAGCAAGTTTGCCAGGCGCGGGAAAATATCTTTCTGTACACACAGAATACGTAACGCCGAACATCGCTGCCCTGCGCTATTGAATGCAGACGCAATCACGTCGTTTACCACCTGTTCAGGCAACGCGGAAGAATCTGCGATCATTGCGTTAAGGCCGCCCGTTTCCGCGATGAATGGAATGATCGGACCGGCACGGTTGGCGAGACTGCGATTAATTGCCTGCGCCGTCGATGTGCCACCAGTGAACGCGACACCGTCGATACGCTTGTCGCTCACCAGCTTGGCGCCAATGATCTCCCCTCGCCCTGGCAGCAGCGCGATCGCATCTCGGGGCATACCCGCTTCCAGCAGCAGTTTGACCGCTTCAAAAGCGATGATCGGCGTTTGCTCGGCGGGCTTGGCGACAACAGCGTTGCCTGCGGCAAAGGCAGCAGCGACCTGGCCCAGAAAAATGGCAAGCGGGAAATTCCATGGCGAGATGGAGGCGAACACGCCGCGCCCGTGCAAAGACAATTCGTTGCTTTCCCCGGTAGGGCCGGGCATCAGATGCGGAGACGCAAAGTGTTGGCGCGCCAAGGCCGCGTAGTAGCGGCAAAAATCCACAGCCTCACGAACTTCGCCCAACGCATCGGGAAGCGTTTTGCCTGCCTCGCGTACACAAAGCGCCATAAAAAATGCGTGACGTGCTTCCAATAAATCGGCAGCTTTCTCAAGGATGGCAGCGCGCTCTTCAGCCGGCATACCGGGCCATTTGGACGTAATGTTCAAGGCCAGATCGAGCAACTGCTCGTCAGCCTCCTCAACAACGCCGATTTTCTCAAGCGTGGTCGGGCTCATTGCATCCATCGGCGCACCGCGCATCGCGTCGCCCGCGATCAAAGGCTGAGAGACTAAATCCGCATGTTTTAGCGTTGCGTCCATCGCGGAATACAGAAGATCAGTGGCTGCGACATCTGCGAAGCTGAACCCGGCAGAATTCAAACGGCCGACATCCGCCGCCATAAATAAATTTCTCGGCAATGGCAGCTTGGTATTCGCCTTTTGTGGATTGCTCTCGCACGTTGCGATCGGGTCGCTGATGACATCGTCAATCGACACGTCCGGGTCGGCGATTCGATTGACGAAGGACGAGTTCGCACCGTTTTCCAGCAGACGACGAACAAGATAGGGCAGCAGATCTTCATGCGACCCGACCGGTGCGTAAACGCGGCACGCGGCGGCGTGGCTGGCGAGCACTTCTTCATAAAGCTCCATGCCCATCCCGTGCAGCCGCTGGAATTCAAAATATTTCTTGTCGCCGCCACCGGCGCGCTCGAGGATGGTCGCGACGGTGTGGGCGTTGTGTGTCGCGAACTGACTGAAAAACACGTCGGGCCGAGCTAACATCTTTGCCGCACACGCCAGATAGGAGACGTCAGTGTTGGCTTTCCTGGTAAAAACCGGGTAGTTGGCAAATCCCTGCATCTGTGCACGCTTGATTTCAGTATCCCAGTAGGCACCCTTCACCAGCCGTGTCATCATGCGGCGACCATGCTTTGCCGCGAGTGCGATGAGCCAATCGATCACGTGAACAGCGCGCTTCTGGTACGCTTGCAAGGCGAGGCCCAAGCCTTCGTAGCCTGCAAATCGTGGGTCTGCATAGACAGCAGCGAACAACTCAAGTGAAAGTTCCAGGCGTTCGGTTTCCTCAGCATCGAGCGTTAGCCCGATACCGCCGTCGCGCGCCATCTCAGCTAACTTAAATAATTTTGGCAACAACTCCAACATGACCCTGTCGCGATGCGCCAGCTCATAACGTGGGTGTAAAGCCGAAATTTTCACCGAAATGCCGGGTGCTTCAAACACACTTTGGTCAGGTTTCACGGCGGTAGAAATGGCCTTGATCGCATCTTGGTAGGCGATGAAGTAGCGTTCGGCATCGTCGGCCGTCATGGCGGCTTCACCCAGCATGTCGTACGAGTGGCGATATTTCGCCTGGTCAGATGACGCCGCGCGTTTGAGTGCGTCGTCGATATTGCGGCCCATCACGAATTGCTCGGCCATTAACTTCATGCCCTGGCGCAATGAAGCGCGAACAATCGGTTCGCCAGCCTTGGCGGCGAGCCTCGTTAGCCAGCCGCCGACATCGGCAAAACTATCGGCAGTGGGCGAGACCAATTTGCCCGTAAGCATCATTCCCCACGTTCCCGCATTCACCAGCAATGAGTCGGACGCGCCCAGATGTTTTTTCCAGTCCCCTTGCGAAAATTTATCCTTGATCAGTTTGTCTGCTGTTGCCGCATCGGGAATGCGCAGCAAGGCCTCGGCGACGCACATGAGCAGCACGCCTTCTTGAGACGACAGATCGTATTGCGTCAGGAACGACTGCATACCCGTATGCCTTTGTTGGCGCGCACGCACCGACTCGACTAAAGTCCGCGCCGTCGTGGTCGCCCGTAAGTTGGCATCGGGACCAAGCTTGGCAATCGGTATAAGGGTGTTTAGTGTGCGCGATTCATCCGCGAGAAAGGCGTCGCGAAGTGATGAAAACGTGGGGAGCATGGGGGCAGTCGTCCAGTGGAAGTGCGCGCATTATCGCAAATGTGAGGCGGATTCACCTGCGCACAAAGATATCTGCGCAGCGTAACGTCAGCTGGGCGTCCGTCGCTTGCGGCTGCCGAGTTGATGCGAAAAACATAGAAGTCCAACTGGCGCGGTATTCACGGCTAAAAGTGCCCACGGACCGCATCAAATGGCGATCTACAATAAATGAACCAGCCTCAAAATAGATGGTGCCACGGGTGAAGCGACACGGAAGACTGTCGCGTGGGCGCGGCATCTGCGCCGCACAGCGAAAAATCTACGCGGGCTGCGTCACCTGCGATGCAATTTCGGCGTGCACTTTAACCATATCGACTTCAAGCGACTTCTGCACCACCTGCTCGAATCCCGCCTTCGGCAACATACCTGCTTGCGTGAAAATGATGACCTTCTCGCGGAACACCATCAGCGTCGGGATAGAACGAATATTGAACGACGCCGCCAGTTCTTGTTGATCCTCGGTATTGAGCTTGGCAAACACAACGTGGGGATACTGCTCGGAGACCGCTTCGAAAGTAGGCGCAAACATCCGGCACGGTCCACACCAAGGTGCCCAGAAGTCGACGATCACGACATCATTGTTCTCGATGGTGGCGCTGAAATTTTCGTTGGTGAGTTCTATGGTTGCCATAATATTTTTCACAGTTAAAGTGATGCGCCAGCAAGTGGAGGTGAATCTTATGCGCTCAACTCTATTTGTCGAGTAACGAACGCAGCATCCACGCGGTTTTCTCGTGAACCTGCATGCGCTGGGTTAATAAATCTGCGGTCGGCTCGTCGCTGGCCTTGTCGACAACGGGGAATATTTTCCTTGCCGTGCGAGTCACTGCTTCCTGGCCTTCCACGAGCAACCGTATCATCTGCGTCGCCTCCGGTACGCCGGTGGTTTCCTTTATCGACGACAGCTTGGAATATTCAGAGTAAGTGCCGGGAGCCGGAAAGCCCAACGCGCGAATGCGTTCGGCGATCATATCGACTGCCAACGCAAGCTCGTTGTATTGGGTCTCAAACATGAGGTGGAGCGTCTGGAACATTGGGCCTTTTACATTCCAGTGAAAATTGTGCGTCTTCAAGTAGAGCGTGTACGTATCCGCGAGTAGATGCGACAGGCCCTCCGCAATTTTCGCGCGGTCCTTTTCGCTGATTCCCAAATCGATTGGCATATTTGCCGAAACTTTTTTACCCATGATGAATCTCCGTTTTTGCGACACAAGACGTAAGTTTGCGCTGTCGTGAAACCGCGCACAAATGAATATTATCTATGTATCCGATAGCGACGATGAATCGTCGCGGACCTCAAACCAGCTTTTCAATTGTCCGCGCAAGCTTTTCGCCCAAACCCGCCACCATATTGCGCGTGCGCTCATTAATCATATTCCCTGCGGCATCGAACGTTTGTCCGACGCCGGGGACGGCGACGACCGGCAACATGAACACGCCTAAATTCGACAATATATAGGACACATGCGGAAGTGCTCTGATAGTGCCAAACGCGCCATTGGATGCGCCGATTAGCGCTCCGATCTTGTTTGCATAAGGCGCACTACCGCTTGCGCCGTCGACCGATTGGGACAACCAATCGAGCGTGTTCTTCAAAAGCGGCGTGATGGATGCATTGTATTCGGGGCTGGCAATGAGCAAGCCGTTTGCCTGCATCATAAGTTCACGAAGCTTCACCATATTTTCCGGCACACCATTTGCCTCATGCCAGTCTGCATCATAAATGGGCATCGGGTAGTCGCCGAGGTTCGCCAATGTCACCTCGGCACCCGCATCGCGGGCACCTTGCACAGCGACATTGAGCACTTTGCGGTTCCAGGATTCCTTGCGGGCGCTACCGGCGAAGGCGAGAATTTTTGCTTGGGTCATTTGGATTCCAATAAATAATTGTTAAACGGCTTGACGAGTAGATTTCGGCGAGCATTCCCATTTGTCCGGTCGTTTAGGCTTTTTCGGCATAACGAATTTGCTCGACCGGGTTCATGACGAACGGCCTATGAAACACCAACGGACCATCCGCAGGTAAGCCTCCCAGCAACATGATGTGGGCCAGCGCATCGCCACGATTGCCAATGGCGACAGACCGGGAACCTACATCTGTATTGTCTCCCATGACGCCGAGTTGCCCTACGTAGAGCGTCGCATCATCGCCCTCCACGGAAACTTCGCCGACCACCACGTACAAGCATGCCTCCATGCCTGCAGGCAATTGGCCGCGCCATTCGGCGCAAATCGATGACGTGTGCAAACGGTTGGAGGGAAGAAATAGTTTTCATCGCGCTCACCTGATGCGTGTTTATATTTGAGGCAGATCGAACACCAACACTTCGGCGTTTTGGCCTTTGTCTATACGAATCCCAATCTCGTCTGTCAGCTTGGCTGCGTCACCCGCGAACAACGATTGTCCGTTTACAGCGACGCTACCTCGCGCGACATGTACGTAGCCCAAGCGGCCTTTTGCAATCGAGATCTCGGCGTGTTCCGCAAAGTCGAAAAATCCAGCGTAAAGACGCGCATCCTGGTGAATCACGACCGAACCTTCACGACCTTCAGGAGAACCAATTAGCCGTAACTGGCCGCGCTTGGATGCCACATCAAAATGCTTTTCTTCATACGATGGCGCAATGCCTGTCACGTTCGGCATGATCCAGATTTGCAGAAAATGGGTAGCACCGGTTTTGGAGTGATTGAATTCGCTGTGTGTGACGCCGGTGCCTGCACTCATGCGCTGCACGTCTCCTGGCTTGATTGCTGAGCCATTACCCATGCTGTCCTCGTGCGCCAACGCGCCATCGAGTACGTAGCTGATGATTTCCATGTCGCGATGGGAATGCTTGCCAAAGCCCATGCCGGCCGCGACGCGGTCCTCGTTAATCACGCGCAGCGGGCCGAAACCCATGTGCTTGGTGTCGTAATAATCGGCGAATGAAAAACTGTGAAAGCTCTTCAGCCAGCCGTGATCGGCATATCCGCGCTGGTCACTTTTTCTTAATTCAATCATTTTGATCTCCTGAATTTGCCCTGCTGGCAATGCATGACGCTATATTGGGTTGGACGTCGAGAGTATTCAAGCGGATAATTTTGCCCATCTCTTTCAAATCGCGGCTGAATCGAACCTGCAAGGCGTTGCGCTGGTTATCAGCCAGCTTCAATCTCCCTACACGATTCAATCGTTGCTGGCGGATGACCATCCCAAACCAGCTGGTACCGTAAAACGCCCATCTGTGGCGACGGCAAAATCGAAATGACGCACGATCGCAGCAAGTGGAATAGGCGCGTAACTATGCGGGAACAAACCAGACCCGGTCAGATCTTCACGAACCAGCGCCGCACCGAGCGCGGCGTCGTCAATTTCAAGCAACACCAGCGCCGTTTTCCCCGCGTAATATTTACCGGCGGTTCGCGCAAGCTGGTGTCGCTCGGAGCAGTGGATAAATCCCTCCAAGCGCAGATCTGCACTTGCAAACAAACCTGTTTTTTGCGCGCGAATCCAGTCGGCAAGTTCCGCAATACGATAGATCATGGTTTACGATTTAATTGTCGGGTCAAAATATTATGGGCTACATAGGCCGCTTCGCGCCATCACCCACCGGGCCGCTCCATTTCGGCTCGCTTATTGCGGCGTTGGCCAGCTATCTCGATGCCAAGGCACACGATGGCAAATGGCTGGTTAGAATCGAGGATATCGACGAAACGCGGTGCGACCCAATTTATACCGCAGATATTTTGCGAACCCTCCAAGCATTCGAAATGAAATGGGACGGCGACGTCAAGATTCAAAGCAAGCGTAAGAGTTTGTATGACGCTGCGCTGCAGAAACTTCGTTCAAGCAGATTAATCTACGCATGCGCTTGCTCGCGCAAAGAAATCGCAGATTCTGCGCTCGCAGGCCTGAAAGGACCGGTCTACCCAGGCACCTGTCGCCACTCGGTTAACACTGAGCAAGGCCACGCGCTCCGAATACGCACGTCAAACAATAGCGTCACCTTCATGGACCACGTGCAAGGCTATAGGGAACAGCGCATCGAGTCGGATATTGGCGACTTTGTTGTGCGGCGACGTGATGGGTTGTTCGCGTACCAGTTCGCAGTGACCGTCGATGACGCCGACCAGGGCGTGACACATGTCGTGCGGGGTGCAGATTTGCTCGACTCTACCGCACGGCAAATACACCTCCAGAGGTCGCTTGGATACCCGACACCCGAATACCTACATATTCCAGTCGCAGTCAACGCGCATGGCCAGAAGCTCTCCAAGCAAACTCTCGCTACCGCCGTTTCAAATGCGGAAGACCAACGACGTGGCGTGCTGCTGTCCGCACTTTTATTCCTGGGCCAATCGATTGCAGCCACCGAAAACGCGCGGACGATGGTCGAGCTGATCGCAACCGCCACCCAAGAATGGCGGCGAGGCATCATTCCCCATATGCGTTCCAAAGCCATGGACCCAGACTGATTCCCTTTACGAGAAAAAGCATCCCCCAATCAGGTGCTTTTATCTGCATTTCATCGGCGTAGACTCCGCCCGATAAATCCGTTTTGGCGTTTCGTCGCATCCGATTGGCAATTCATCCTTTGAGGGCGCACATTGCGCCAATCGAAAGGAACTTATCCCCTAAAGGCCGCCATGCTATCTAACCGCTCACCTTCCACTTCCGCCTCTGCCTCCGCCGGTCTCGCTGCGTCTGTGAAGAGGCGTAGCGGCTGGGTAAAACTGTCCGTCGTCGCAATTTCCGCCACCTTGGTCATCGGCTCGCTCGTCGCTTGGCGCGCCAGTTCTGCAAAAAAGGACGAAAAAAAACCCGTTGCCGACAAAATATTCGAGCTCTCCGCGAGCGACGTCGCAACGCTTTCACCCCACAACCTTGGTCTGGTCATCCCCGTTTCCGGCTCGGTGCGCCCGGTATTGCAGGCGATGGTGAAATCAAAAGTATCGGGAGAAGTTTCGCAGGTGTACGTGCGCGAAGGCGAACGCGTGACTGCCGGACAAGTGTTGGCCTCCATCGACAGCGCTGACCTGCGCGCACGCCATGATACGCAGCTCGCCATGGTTGCAGAAAGCCGCGCGAAACTGGACCTTGCGAAAAAGAATGAACAAAACAATCGCATGCTGTTGGCGAAAAACTTCATCTCGCAGACCGCATTTGACAACGTTGCCAGCGGGCTCGAGGTATCCGAATCAAACTACAAATCCACCATTGCGCAATCAGCAATCACGCAACGCGCGCTGGCTGATGCGCAGATTCGTGCGCCATTTGCAGGTATTGTCGCCAAGCGCGCCGTCAACGTTGGCGAGAAAGTCAGCGCGGACGCACCCGTTATGCACATTGTTGATTTGTCGCGCATGGAACTGGAGGCAGCGGTACCAGTTTCCGATATTCCGAGCGTCAAGGTAGGTCAGGAAATTGCATTCAAGGTTGATGGATTCAGCGAGCGTGAATTCAAGGGAAATGTCGAGCGCATCAATCCGTCTGCCGAGATGGGCTCACGCTCCATTTCGATCTTTGTCGCGTTACCGAACAAGGACGGCGCGCTGAAGGGCGGCATGTTCGCCAACGGCACATTGGCCGCCGCCAGTCGCGCCGCGGTGAACGCTATTCCGCTCGCCGCCATGATCGCAGAGGGTGGGCAATCGTTTGTCTTCGCGCTCAAAGACGGCAAAGTCGAAAGAAAGCCCATTACCCCCGGTAGCCGCAGTGTAGAACTGGGCCTTGTCGAGGTACGCGACGGGTTGCCGGTTGGCGCGCAGGTCATTACCGTCAAGGCAGATGGACTCAAGCATGGTGCCACCGTGATCGTCAGGGCGCGCTCCACCGCGCCCGCTGTACAGCCCGCGTCCAATCCGAAGTCTTCCGTTGAAGGCACATCGGTCGCAAAGTCGTAGGTTTTTGACGTTTCGCTTCGCGCAGGTCACCTCTCCGATTTCCTACGGCAGAGAAAATCGTCTAAAGGAACAGCCATGAGAATCACCCAGATCAGCGTCAATAATCCGGTCTTTGCCACCATGATGATGGTCGGCATCGTCGTCATGGGACTGTTTGCTTACCAGCGATTGTCAGTCGACCAGATGCCGGACATCACTTTCCCGTTTGTACAAGTGCAAACGTCATATGCAGGCGCATCCTCGGAAGCGGTCATGCAGGACGTCACCCGGCCTATCGAGGAGGCGATCAATACGATTAGCGGCATCAAGAGTATTCGCTCATTCTCCCGCGAGGGGGCTTCGCGCGTAACGGTTGAATTCTACCTCAACATTGATGTGAAGACTGCCGTGCAGGACGTTCGAGACAAGGTCGCCGGTGTTCGTCGCGGCTTTAACAAGGACGTGGGTGAACCCACAGTGACACGTGCCGATAACGACAACGACCAGCCGATCATGCACATGTCGATGAAGAGTCCAGCGCGCTCGCTCAGGGAACTGTCTGATCTTGCGGACCAGCTGGTGGTGAAGCGGCTACAAGGCTCATACGGTGTCGGCACCATTGAAGTCTCCGGTTCAGTCCAACGCGAAATGGCAATCCGGCTCAACACCGACAAAATGGCGGCCTACGGCGTGAGCGTGGAACAGGTCGTCGGCGCTATCCGGGGCCAAAATCAAAATCAGGCAGCTGGATTCCTCGTCGGTGACCGGAGCGAGCGCCTCGTGCGGGTGCAGGGAAAATTCAAGGACGCCGTGGATTTTGAACGCGTGATCGTGGCCCGCCAGGGCAGCGCTGGCAACACCGCGCCAGTGACTTTGGGCATGGTCGCAAGCGTTGTGGACACCGAGCGCGAAGAAACCTCGCTCTCAACTAGTGACGGTACCCGTGGCATCTCAATCGAAATCCGCAAAACGCGCGGCGCAAATACTCTGGAGGCAGCAGAATCGATTCGCAACAACATCGTCAAGCTCAAGAAGACGCTGCCACCGGACTTGAGTCTGGACATTACGTTTGATCAATCCAAATTCATCAAGCAAGGTGTCGATAACGTCAAACACACGATTCTCGAGGGCGCGGCTCTGACGGTATTGATTGTGTTCCTGTTTCTGCAGTCTTGGCGCTCCACCGTCATCACCGGTCTGACCATTCCAATTTCGGTATTGGCGACGTTTATCGCGCTCTATGCATTCGGCTTTTCGATCAACTTCCTGACGTTGATGGCGTTGTCGCTGTCAATCGGAATCCTGATTGATGACGCCATCGTGGTGCGGGAAAACATCGTCCGCCATCTCGCCATGGGCAAGAGTCACTTTCAGGCTTCGCTTGAAGCGACGCAGGAAATAGGTCTCGCTGTGATGGCAACCACCTTCACTATCGTCGCCGTGTTCCTGCCGGTGGCATTCATGGGCGGGATCATCGGACTGTTCTTTTATCAATTCGGCATTGCGGTGACGGTTGCGGTGCTGGTGTCGCTGTTCGTTTCATTCACGCTGGACCCAATGCTTTCAGCGGTGTGGCACGACGGGCCGTCGTTTATCAACCGCATCAAACCCATCAAGTGGACGCTCGACAAGCAGGCAGCCATGATGGACTGGCTACATGCCAAGTACGACAAGGTGTTGCGCTGGACATTCAAGCCTGAGTATCGCCGCACGTGGATACCAAAGGTCGCGCTGGCCGCAAGCGTGGCGGGCGCACCGCGAAAGCTGAAATTAGACGTATTTACGATTCGTAACCGCGGTATTGTCCTGTGGGTCGCGGCATTCACTTTTTTTAGCAGTTTCGCGCTGCTTCCTTTCATCGGTTCGGAATTCGTACCGGAGGCCGACGAAAATTGGGCCAACGCCAGCATTCAAACGCCGATCGGGTCGTCGCTCAATTACACGCTCGGCAAGGCCGAACAGGTCGAGGCGGCACTGAGAGAGTTCCCGGAAATTAAGCGTGTCTCGCGCAATGTCTGGAAGAGCGGCGCCTGGTTCGGATTGGAACTGACGGACAAAGAAGACCGGGCGCGCTCGAAAAAGCAGCTCGATGACGCAATCCGCAAGCGTTTATCGACCATCGCCGGTCTTGAAGTCCGGGTCGGCTGGAATCGACCGATCCAGATATTTGTGATGGGGCCGGAAATTCGTGAGCTTGATCGTATCTCGCAGGAGGTCGTGGCTAAACTGAAAGCGATAAAAGGCACAGTGGATGTAGAGAGCTCGTACAAACCCACCAGCCCTACACTTGACATTACCATCAACCGCGAGCTCGCCAGCGACCTGGGCGTTTCGATGGCATCGATCGTGACCACGACCCGCGCCATGATCGCGGGCGAAGATGCAGGCCAATGGGAAGGCCCTGACGGCGAGAACCATCAAGTGCTGGTGCGTTTGCCAAAAAACGAGCGCACCGGCGTCGCCGACCTCGACAAGATTTATCTGCCGAGCTCGCGCATGAATACCGACGGCAGCCCGCGCATGGTGGCACTACGCCAGATTGCCGATTTCAAGCCAGCCTTTGCAGAGCGACAGATCGAGCGGCGTAACCTGCAGCGTCTCGTGCAGGTTTGGTCTGGCGTGGCTTCGACGCATACCGCCGGTGCAGTATCGGCTGAAGTACAGAAAGCGCTGAAGGAAATTACCTTGCCGCCAGGATACCAATTCCAGTTCGGTGGCTCGTCGCAGGAAATGGCCGAATCGCTGGGATACGCGATTGCGGCGTTAAGCCTCGCAGTGATTTTTATTTACCTGATCCTCGCTTCACAGTTCGGCAGTTTCCTCCAGCCTATCGCCATCATGGCATCGCTCCCGTTGTCGTTGATAGGCGTGTTCCTGTCGCTGCTGATATTCAAGTCAACGCTGAATCTGTTCTCGGTCATCGGCTTCATCATGCTCATGGGGCTGGTAACGAAGAACGCAATTCTGCTGGTCGACTTCACCAACCACGGACGTCGCGAAGGCATGGACCGCGAGGAAGCGATCTACGCGGCGGGCCAAGTACGGCTGCGTCCGATTCTGATGACGACAACTGCGATGATCGGTGGCATGCTGCCGTTAGCACTTGCATTTGGCGCCGGCTCCGAGCAGCAGTCGCCAATGGCCCACGCTGTCATCGGCGGCATCATTACATCGACCGTCATGACGCTGGTCGTGGTGCCGGTGCTCTACACTTACTTTGATGCCTGGGGTGCCAAAGCCACGGCATGGTTCGCACGCAAGCCCGACGCGACTTCGGCGGGCGGTGGCTCGGTTGAGCCAGTGCTGGCGGACAAAAAACGCGACTAATTGCAGAACGCCATTTGGCGGGCTTCCTGGGGCACTTTTGCTCCGCGAGGCGCGCCTGTGCTAGAGGTTTGAAATCGCGCATCGGCATAACGAACATTGAGTTGCTTGAATATAGCGAAATGAGCATAACCAGCGAAAGGGGCCGCACAGGTCGCGTTCTGGTGACTCCTTTTTAGCCAACGTGTATGTTGCGGCTCAGGAGGACGCGAACAGATTGTTGTTCGGTATCCACATAACCCACTCGTGCAGGTAGGATCTGTGTTGAGGGCGCGCGCTACATTGGAGTTTGAATTTACGCTTGCGAAAGCAAACCATGGCGGCAAACAGCGCGCTACGAACCGAGATTATCGTCAACCTTGACACCTTTGCTGCTGCAATCCGAGCCAACGACATACAGACTGGCGTAGCTGGCACTGTCGCCTATATGGCGGCACTGCACAATGAAGTTAGTGAGCGTGCCTGGGAGGAAGTGGTTCGGACAACCGTCATCGCCCACGAACTGCACCAATTGATGCTTGAGGACCCATACACGAGTCGTGCGTTTAACAAGCCGCGCGGCTACGCAGGCGATGCGGAGATCATGGACTATCTGTATTACCGCAATCCTCCCGCGAGCGCTTCGGCGCTGGGCCAAAAGCTGTTTGCCATTACCACGGCCCTGCCGAATTCGGTCAGCATCGCCGATCATCGCCACCGGATTGCGCAACCAATAGATCGAGCTTCCTACGAGAAACACCGCCCCGTTCGTGTGTTGGCGGTCGCAAGTGGTCATCTGCGCGAAGCTGAAATTTCAACCGCACTGTGCCGCGGCGCGGTCAGCGAAATTGTTGCGTTGGATCAGGATTTGCGCTCACTTGAAGTGGTGCAGAAAGATTATTCCCGCCTTCCCATCAAGTGCGCGCCACAATCTATCCAGCGGCTACTCGTGCCGCGTCCCGACCTGGGTAAATTCGATGTAATTTATTCGGCCGGCGTTTACAACTACCTGCCAGATGCGCTCGCGTGGCGCCTTACTGCATCGCTGTTCGACCGCCTCCATTCTGGCGGGACATTTCTGGCGTCCAATTTCGTATCCACCAACGCCAACCGTGCGTTTATGGAATCGTTCATGGATTGGCACGTCGTCACAAGGGACGAGAGACAACTGATGCAGCTGGTGAGCTAATTGCCCGCTGTCCAAATCGGGGAGCGCTCCATTTTTACCGACGCAGGAAAAAATACCGCCTACCTTGAAATTATCAAGCGCTAACACTAATAGCCAACCGCGCCACCGTCTTTTCGATGATCGCTCCCCGCCACGTAGCCGTCGTCCCCCTGCCGCCAGATCAGTTGCGCGCCACCAAACGCAAAATTGACCGCTTCCGCTGCGGCAATCTTGTGGCCCATGCCCTCAAGTGCCGCACCAATGCTGGCTCTCAGGTCATCTTCCAAGCCGACGGTACCATCAGGATTGACAATCCAGCGAGGTGCGTCCGACGCGGTTTGCGGGTTCTGGCCGTAGTCGCACATACGAACCACCATCTGCACATGACCCTGCGCCTGCATATGTCCGCCCATCACACCGAAACTCATTAGCGGCTTGTTGTTCAGGTCTGTGAGAAAACCGGGAATGATGGTTTGAAACGGACGTTTACCCGGCGCGACTTGGTTAGGGTGTCCTGGGTCGAGGACAAAACCGTGACCACGATTCTGCAGCGATACCCCGGTACCCGGCACCACCACACCCGAACCAAAGCCCATGTAATTGGATTGAATCAGACTCACCATCATGCCGCTGGCGTCTGCGGTGGTGAGATAAACCGTGCCGCCGTGCTGAGGGATGCCGTGCGTCG